>Ga0302326_10016817_pt1 | contig 15285 bp, 9 predicted proteins | sample Palsa_T0_3_FD_202264 | JGI IMG/M metagenome (GOLD analysis project Ga0302326, IMG submission 202264) | Peat permafrost microbial communities from Stordalen Mire near Abisko, Sweden - Palsa_T0_3 | ecosystem: Environmental > Terrestrial > Soil > Palsa > Peat permafrost | place: Sweden: Abisko...
GCGAGACCGACGGTCACCAGCGCCACCCACCGCCGGACGCGGGCAGACCGGTGCTTGTTCGTGGGATCACTCATCTGGGCACCGCAGACGATGTGTCCCCGCGGCAAAGCGTGTCGGTCGTTATCTCGTGCGCTTTGCATCGGCATTCGCGCCGAGGGCATGAGTCCGCGTGGACCGGGTTGGACGTGCGACCGAACCCGCTCGCCGCGGCCGGTGTGACGCTCAAGATCGGCGCCGACGGGCCGATCAGAGCACAGACCCGCCCATGCGACTTCGCCATCTCCTTGTCCTCATCCTCACCGGCGCGGTCCTCATCGGTGCCGCTGTACCTGCAACCGCGGGCGCGGAGGCGGAGCTCGGCGGATTCAGCGCGCGGCCGCTCGATCCGAGCGGGAACCCGGCACTGCGCTCATACTTCAAGTGGCACGTGCGGCGTGGCGGGCGCTACGTCGGCGTCCTGCTCGTCAGCAACGCCGAGAAGGTCACGGTGCACCTGCGCGTCTACCCGGTCGACGGTCTGACCGGCACCACCTCGGGCGCCGTGTTCCCCACCGGACAGGCCCCTCTGCGCCGCGACGGGCGCTGGCTGACGCCCGATCTCACGAAGATCACGATCCCGCCGCTGAGTCACACGACGCTTCGCTTCACGGCGAGGGTCCCGGCCGGTGCCCGGCCGGGCGACCACATCGCCGCGGTCGTCCTCGAGAACACCGACCATCCGCGCACGGCACACGGATCCATCGCGATCATCCAGGTCATCCGCTCGGCCGTGGCGGTCGAGATGCGGGTCGCCGGGCCGACGCACCGAGCGCTGGCCACCACGGGTCTCACTCTGCGGTCGCTCCCGGGGACCCAGATCGCCTCCGCCGTCGTCAATCTGACCAACACCGGCGACCTGTTGTGCAAGCCGCGCCTGAGCGTCAGCATCGCCCAGGGTGGCTCGGCGGCGGTGACCGTCACCCGGCAGCTCGATCTGATCCTGCCCGGCGACAGCATCCCGTTCCCGCTCGCCTGGCCCCGACCGCTCGCGGCGGGCACCTACCAGATGTCGGCCGTCGCCCGGGGGTGCGGGCCGGTGAGCTCGCTGCACCGCTCGGTCAGCCTCGGCACCAGCCTGCGCGGCAACTCGCCCACCGGGCCCGTACCCGTCAGCGCCGCCCCGGCGCACGGATCGACGCCGTGGCTGCTCATCGTGCTCGTCGGAGGCGTGGGCGTGTTCCTCGGATGGCTGCTGTCACGACGCCGGCGCCCGGACGCCCCGAGCTCCGGCGTCTAGGCGCGATCCGTTGAGTTGGAGCCCGAATGGCTTCACTGGGCGGCCGAATGAGTCGACGAAAAGCACGAATTGCTCGGCGCCAGGCCCCCCATGGGGCCCGCAAAGCGGCGCCCAGGCATACATGGATGGGACGGGGACATGACGAAGCGACACCGCAGCATCGCGAGAGGCGCGGCGCCCCTGCTGGCGTTCGCCGCGCTGCTGTTCGGGTCTGTGGCGTCGGCGGGTGCCACGACGGCCAGCGAGCAGATCAACGCCGGAACGCTTTCTTTCATAAACAGCACTCCGGCGAACATCACGTTTCCGGCGACGACGCTGAACGGCACCAACCAGACGCAGACGCAGACACAGGCGTTCGACGTCAGCGACGCGACCGGCACGAACGCCGGCTGGAACATCCAGGCGACGTCGACGACGTTCACCGCTGGGTCGCACACGCTGCCGACGACGGCCACGACCGTCGCGTCCGCCCCGGCGGACGCGTGCGACGCCTCGTCGACCTGCACGCTGGCCACCAACAGCATCTCCTACGCCTACTCGCTGCCGGCGGCCGCAACGGCACCGACGGCGACGAAGCTGTTCAACGCCGCCGCCAACACCGGCATGGGCGCCCAGACCATCACCCCGACGTGGTCGCTCGCGGTTCCGTCGAGCGCGTGGGCCGGCGGTGCCGGCACCCCGTACACGTCCACCTGGACGCTGACGCTGGTCTCCGGGCCATAGTCGCTGCGCCGGCAGTCGGCGATCGAGAGAGCCGATGACCCGGACGACATGAACAAGATCGCCACCACCGCTCCCGATCTCGTTCCGATCAGCCAGCGGCTGCAGATTCTGCGTCTGTACCGGCTCGTGGTCGTCGCGCTCGTCGCGGCGCTGTGGGTGGGCGACCCGGCGGCGCGGGGCGCCCCGGCGCCACTCGTCGCCGCCGTGACGGTGGGCTATGTGCTGGGGACCCTCGCGCTCGAGATGATCTGCCGCGTATGGCGGCCTCCAGGCCGGGCGCTGCTCGGCGCGCTGGTGATGGTCGATGCGGTCTACCTGGCCTGGGTCTCCTACGGGACCGCCGGCCTGCCCTCACCCATCTGCTACCTCATTCTGCTGCAGCTGACCACCGTCGCGCTGATCGCGTCCTGGCGCACCGGGGTGAAGCTCGCGCTGCTGCAGTCGCTGCTGCTGCTGTCGGCCTACTACGCCGAGCGCGCCGACATCCTCACGCGCCTCGGCAACCCGCACGTCCGCCTCGGTGGCGGTTACCGCGAGCTCGTCGTCACGGGTGGCGTGTTCTGGCTGATCGCGATCTCGACCTCAACGCTCGCGGCGATCAACGAGCGTGAGCTGAGGCGTCGCCGCTACGACCTCGAGGCACTCGCGCGGCTGGCGTTGCGGCTGGAGACCGTGGACGACCCGGCGGCGGTGGGCGCCGTCCTGCTGGCCGAGGTCGCGGACACGTTCGGCTACGAGCGCGCGATGCTCGTGCAGCAGCGTGAAGGCCACTTCGTTCCGCTCGCCTGGGGCGGTGGGCCGACCGGCAAGGAGGCCGTCTGGGCCCCGTTTGACCCGGTCGACGCACCGGTGGTGACCGAGGCCCTGCAGGAGAACCGCACGGCGCTGGTGGCGCGCGCGCAGACCGAGCGTGACGCGGTGATCGCCGCGTGCGCGGTGACCACGCGTAACGCGATCGTCGTCCCCCTCCATGCCGATCGTGCGCTCGGTGCGCTCGTCGTCGAACACGGCGCGCGCCATGGCTCTCGGGTGGAGCGCCGGGTCGTCTCCATGCTCGAGCGGTTCTGTTCGCATGCCTCGCTGGTGCTGAGCAATGTCACGCTGCTCATGCAGATCCGCGATCAGGCCACCACCGACATGCTGACCGGGCTGGCGAACCGGCGCGCGCTGGAGGAGGCGCTCGGGCGGGCCTGCGCCCACGCCGACCGTGCGCAGGAGCCGCTCAGCCTCGCCATGGTCGACATCGACCACTTCAAGTCGTTCAACGACACGCACGGGCACCAGCTCGGCGACCGCGTGCTGCAGCTGGTGGGCAAGACGCTCGGGCAGCAGACGAGAGCCAGCGACGTGGCTGCGCGCTACGGCGGCGAGGAGTTCTGCGTGCTGATGCCGGGGATCGGGACCGACGCGGCGGCGGACACGGCCCGGCGCCTGTGCGTGGCGATCACCGAGGCGTCCGGCGAGCTGTCGGTCACCGCGAGCTCGGGAGTCGCCACGCTGGCCGCCGGTCGCACCGCGCAGGATCTCGTGGCGGCCGCCGACGGCGCGCTGTACGCGGCCAAGCATGCGGGACGCAACCGGGTGATGGTCGACGACGGCGCCGCGCTCGAGCGGCCGTTCGCGGCTCCCGGCCACCGCGAGGCCTGAGATGACGCGCGCCCCGCGTCGCACCGCGGCCACCCTGATGCTCTGTGCGCTCGCGGTCACGGGTCTCGCCGCTCCCTCAAGCGCCGCTGCGGACGCGGGCGGGATCGGGGTGACCCCCGCGGCGCCGGGCGGCGTCGACCCGATCAGCAATGGCTTTCTCGTCGAGACGGTGGCGCCGGGAGCCACCGTCTCGGGTGCGGTCGTGATCAGCAACTCGACCGCCGGCACGACGCCGGCGACCGTCTACGCCGCGGACGGCATCACCGCGGTCACCACCGGCGTTGCCTTCGCCGACGACGGCCAGCCTCCGCAGGGCGCGGGCGCCTGGGTCACTCCGGCGCTCACGAGCGTCGACCTGGCGCCGGGTTCCTCGCAGACGGTCAGCTTCACCGTCCAGGTGCCGGCCGGCGCGACACCGGGCGACCACGTCGCCGCGATTGTCGTGCAGCAGGCCGCGACGCCCGGCGGCGGTTCGGTCTCGATCACTCAGGTCGTGCGCGGGGTCGTCCCGATCGACGTACAGGTGAGCGGAGCGGCCGGCGAGCAGACGCAGCTGGGCGCGCCGGCGCTCGGAACGCTGCCCGGGTCGGCGGTGCCGGCGGTGCTCGTGCCGATCGTCGACGTCGGAGCGCTGATGTGCCGCCCGACGCTCTCCGTGACGGTGGTCTCCTCGAGCGGGGCGAGCTCGACGGTGACCCGCCAGCTCGATCTGCTGCTCCCGGGCGACCACATCACGTATCCGTTCGAGTGGCCTTCGCCGCTGCTCCCGGGAACGTATGACATCACCACCGCCGTGTCCGGCTGCGGCAATCCGTCATCGACACACACGACGGCGACGGTCGGCGACGTCGCCTCGACCCTCGACAACGGCGCTCCGCCGGCCGGCGCCACTGCCGGCACCCCCACCGTGGCCGGCCCGGGGTCGACCGCCCGCCCACGGTCCACCGCCCAGCCGCCCTCCACGGCGACCGGGCCGCCGAAGCCATCGGCCGCGTCGGCGCCGACCGTCACGTCCACCTCGACGTCGGCCGCAGCGCCTTCGGTCACGGTGCCGACGCCGGTGCTGAGCCAGGTGCCGGCGCCGGCGCCGGCGGCCGCGGCGTTGCGGGCGCGCCACGCCCGCCAGCACCCTCGGCCCCGATCACCTCGGCGAGGGAGAGGCGGGGCGGCGGCACTCACGCCGCACCCAGCCGTCGCCGCGGGCCTCGGGTCGCACCGGACGCACGCGTCGGACACGAGTCCGCTAGGCGCGATCCTGCGCGCCGTGCGCACCGTTCTGACCACGACGGCGTTTCCACTCGCGCTGCTCGTGGTGATGTTCGCGTTCCTCGCGCTGCAGGACGAGATCGACCGGCGGGACCCCAAGCTGTCGCTCGCGCCCGCCTACAGCGATCCCGAGTTGTCCTTCGGCGGGGATCCGCCCGTGGCGTCGAAGCCGCAGGGCGTGTAGATCGTTTGGCGTCGACTCAGGCCGCGCGCGAGAGCGCGTCCGAACCGAGCGCGGCCGGCGCGAAGCTCAGCGCGTCGGCGAGGGGGAGAGGCTGGGCGTACACGAACCCCTGAACCAGACTCACGCCGAGCTCGGCGAAGCGGTTGAGCTGCGTCGGGGTCTCGATCCCTTCGACCACCGTCTCGAGGCCGAGGGCGGCGGCCATCGCGATGATCGCGCGGATGAGCGCGAGGGTGTCCGGTCCGGGATCGTCGCCGAGCTCGAGGACGAACGAGCGGTCGATCTTCAGCGTGTCGATGGGCAGCACGCGCAGGTAGTTCAGTGACGAGTAGCCGGTACCGAAGTCGTCGAGCGCGATCTTCACCCCTCGCTTGCGGATACGGTGAAGCTGCGCCTGGGCCTCGGACCCCTCGCTGATCAGCACCGACTCGGTGACCTCGATGGCCAGGCGGTCGTGGTGCAGGCCCGCTTCGCGAAGCGCAGAGTCGAGGATCCGCTCGAGCTCGCCGCTCTTCAGCTGCCCGGCCGACACGTTCACCGAGATCGTCGTGTCAGCTGGCAACGCCACGGCGTCCGCGCAGGCGCGGCGCAGCACCCACTCACCAATCTCGCTGATCAGGCCGCTCTCCTCGGCGAGCGGAATGAATTCGTTCGGTCCGACCACGCCACGCCGGGGATGCCGCCAGCGCAGCAACGCCTCGTAGCCGGTCACGCGCGCGCTGCGGGGGTCGACCTGCGGTTGAAAGGCGAGGAACAGCTCGTCGTTGCGCACCGCGCCACGAAGATCCTCGAGCAGCGCGCGTCGCCGTTCGGTCGCCTCTTGCAATTCCGGATAGAAGAAGGACATCGCGTCGCCGCCGGCCCGCTTGGCCTCGTACAGGGCGAGGTCCGCGTGTGCGAGCAGCGCCTCGGCGTCCTTTCCGTGCTGCGGCGCGTGGGCCACGCCGGCACTGAGCCGAGTCTCGAACAAGCGGCCGTGAATGCGCGCCGGCACACGGACGTCGGCTTGAGCGCGGGCGTAGAGGACCTCCGCGTCGGCGTCGGAGAGCTCGGCGCGTCTGAGGAGGACAAACTCGTCGCCGCCGAGGCGCCCGAGCAGATCCTCGGGGCCGGCGAGCGCCTGCAGCCGGTGCGCCACCTCGGACAGGAGCTCGTCGCCGGCTCCGTGGCCGAGCGTGTCGTTGACGACCTTGAAGTCGTCGAGGTCGAACAACACGAGGGTGCACGGCACGTGTGGAGAGCCGGAGAGCCACTGGTCCATGACCGTCAGAACACGGTGGCGGTTCGCGAGGCCGGTGAGGCTGTCGAACTCGGCGAGGCGAATGAGCTCCTGCTGTGCGCGGACCTCTGCGGTGACATCCGCGCCGACGCCGCGCCATCCGCCGCTGGCCGCGGACGAGGAGGTCGGTTTTCCGCTCAGCTTGAGATGCCGCCGCTCGCGCTCGATCGTCACGTCGACGCCGACGCCGTGGAACGCGGTGTCGCCCGCCAGGACCGCCGCCAGCCGGTCCGCGTCCGGTGCCGACGCGAACGGGAGGGTGTCCGCGAGTGTGCGGCCGGTGAGCGTCGACGGCGAGCATCCGAGGACCTCCGCGAAGCGATCGGACGCCCGCAAGAGGTGGCCCGCGTCATCGGTCTCCCACAGCCAGTCGCTCGCCCCTGACTCGAAGTCGCTGAGCAGCAGCTCGAGCGTCTCGCGCTGGCCCGCCGCTTCGTCTTCGGAGCGAAGCCGCGACAGGAACGTCGTGACGGATCCGAGCACGTAGCCGAGGATGAGCAGGCAATCGACGTCGAGCAGGACCGTGAGGGAGAGGTAGCGAGCGCCGAACCCACCGATGAGGATCGCGGTGGCCGCGACCGCAAAGGTCAGCAGCCAAGTCGCGGCGGCGCGCGGGAAGTACGACAACGACCAGCCGCAGTAGCCGATGAGCGCGCCCCCCACGGCGGCCAGGATCATGCGGCCGTTGCCGCCCGTAACGGCGAACATGGCACCGAGCGCCGCGGCATCGATCACCCCGGAGATGCCCTGTGTGATGAGGTACGCCGCGATCGACGGGGCGATCGCGTTGGAGCCCGCGCGCACCGGGCGGGCCGCGAGCAGCCGAATCGCCGTGCACAGCACGGTCACGGCGATCGCCGAGACGATCAGGAGGTGGCTGAAATGACCCCAGCAGACCGCCGCCGCGACGACGACGAGGCTGCAGCGGGCGAAGATCCAGACCGGCCAGCCGGCGATGATCGCCTCGAGCTGGCGCTGGCGAAAGCGCAACGCCTGCTCAGGCGTGGCGTTCCAGTCGTGTCGCGCCCGGTCCAGGGCGTCGAGAACGCGCCCGGCCGGGGCACCTGAGCTGCTCGCAGGCTCCACGAAGCATGTTGTCGGCCGGCGGGCGCCTGGCCGCGACCAGCAGGGAAAAACCGCGGTCATCCGTCCGCTCGCGGGCGCTGCGGAAGGGTGGCTACTGCGCAGCCGTGGAGCGGCTCACGCGGCCTCGCTCTGCTTCAGGACAACGAGCGCGGCCGCGAGCTGACGCTGCTCGCCGGCGATGTCCGACCTCGCCACCGACGTTTTGCCCGCCTCGGCGGCGGTCGCGGCACCGAGGCCGTACCCCGCTGAGCTGTAGGTGAGCGAGAGACCCTGAAGCAGGTCAGCCTGCTGTTTGCGCCCCGCGGTCGATGACGCCTTCTGGCTTCGTGCCGCTCTGGCGCAGGCGGTGAGCTGGGACTGTGCGGTGCGAAGCTTGCTCGCGTCAGACGATGCCGCCGACTTCGAGGGCACTGAATCGAGTCCGGCGAGGAACACCACGTCGTTCGTCAAGTCCGTCTGGTAGGGGGCAACCGCGCTTCGGAAGCTCGCGTCGCTGGCCTGAGCCAGCGCCGGGAAGGCCAGCGAGGCCACGACGCCGCCGACGATCAGGATGTTTCGCGACATGAGGGGTCCTCCGGACATTGGCAGCGGGTCTTGCTCGTGTCGGGGCGCCGGGCCCCACTCGTTAGCGGGCGCAGCCGGACCGGGACACTTGTCTACCCCGTCTGCGCAACCTGGACGCGCATCCCACCTGGCCACGCCCGGCTAAGACACGGCTCGTGGGGGGCCGATAACGCCGGGAGGTCACCCGTCAGCACTATGCCCCTGTCCCAGAATCCCGGAAGCGCGCAATCGTCTGATCGCGGCGAGGCAGTCGACGTGCCGGACCGACGCCTGCGCGGTCTCGGCCGGCTCCGCGTTCGCCGGTCTGGCGTATCCGCTCGTCTGCTGGCGACGGTCCTGGTGCCGATGGCGATCATCGGGGTTGGTGGCGTGGCGCTGATCCGCGAACGGGTCCGCGCCGCCGAGCAGGCGGCGTCCATCGTTCGCGCGATCCCGACGCTGAATCGGATGGTGACGTTCAACCGCCTGTTCAACCAGGAAGTTGTCACGAGCGAAGGCGCGCTCAACGCCAGGGAACTGGGGGTCGATGATCCCAATGTCGCAGTCCACTACGGCTTCGCGAGCGAGACCGTCGCCCAGGCACGCGCGCAGGTCGATGATCAGTTGCGGCTCCTGGGGGGCGCCGCGCCGGTGGGCTTCACCGCATCGCTGTCCTCGCTGCGCGGCGCGATCAACGGCGGTTCGATCAGCGCGACCGCCGCCGACTCTCAGTTCACGCAGCTCGCCACAGAGGTCTCGGCTGCGCTGGGTGTGCGCCTCGCTGGCATACAGGCGCAGAGCACAACCCTCACGGGAACCGCGTCGCTGAACCGGGCGTTGCAGTCGCTCGCCGACGCCAACGCCGTCCTCGGTGCCAGCACCGGCGAGGCGAGCGACCTGTCGAACGTATATTTCGCCTCGCCGGCGACCTGGCCGGGACGGCTTATCGCCCTCGGACAACAGATGTCGCTGTTCGGCGAAGCCGGTCAGCGGCTCAACGGCGACGTGCTTCCCGTCCGCCAGGCCTGGCGGAGGCTCGCGAACGATCCCGCGACGGTCGCGGTCCAGGCGGCGGCCGCGACGGCCGGCTCGGCCGCCCCGAGCACCGGCACAGCCCAAACGCTGCTGTTGCTCAGGAATGAGCCGACATATAAAGCGCTCGTCACCGAACTCGACCTGGTGTACCCGGTGGTTGACCAGGGGGAGGCGGCAGTTCGACAAAGCGCCAGCGCGCTGCAAGCCAGCGGCACGCGCGACCTTCGAGAGGCGCTGATTGCGATGATCGTGATCAGCATCGTCTCCTTCGCCAGCGCGTTGAGGCTCGCGCGCTCGATCACCAGGCCGTTGCGGCGTCTGGAGGCGCATGCGCGCGGAATCACCAGCGGCACGCTGGCCGCGGAGCCCCTCCCCGCCGAAGGCCCACGGGAAGTCGTGGTCGTATCGGAGGCCTTCAATGAAATGGTTTCGCATCTGGGCCGTCTCGAAGCGGAAGCCGAGGCGTTCCAAAGCCGTCTGCTGCACGACGCCACTCACGATCAGCTCACCGGCCTGCACAACCGGGCGGCCGCTCTCCAGGCCCTCACGGAGGCCATGGCCCGCGGCGCCGAGCCGGGAAGGACCGCGGTGCTGTTCGTCGACCTCGACGGCTTCAAGGACATCAATGACCGTTACGGGCACGCCGCCGGCGACGCCACGCTCAAGGAGATCGCCTGGCGGCTGCGCAGCGCGACCCGCGACGACTTCGTCGCGCGACTCGGCGGCGACGAGTTCATCATCCTCATGGAGGGCATCGACACCGACAAGCAGGCCAGCGTGATCGCCCGTCGCGTGATCGAGGCGGCACGCCAACCGGTCAACATCGGCCCGGCAGAGGTGCTGGTGGGCGCCTCGGTCGGGATCGCGCACGATCTCGGGCCCGATGACACCCCGGCGCGTCTACTCGCCCGCGCCGACACCGCCGTCTACCAGGCCAAGAACCGCGGACGCGGTCGAGCCGAGATTCACCAGCACCCGAGCGACCTGCCGCAGGCGAACAACGCGGCCTAGGGCTGCGCGGCCCGCGCCAGCGCGGCGGGCGCGCTGTTGGGCCAGGTCTGCAGGAAAGCGGCGGCGGCGGCTGCGTCCAGGGGACGGGCGTAGAGGAATCCCTGGCCGCTGTCGCATTGCTCGTGCTGCAGCATCGACAGCTCCTGCTCCTGTTCGATGCCCTCGGCGAGCGTCTCGATCGACAGCGCCTTGCCGAGTTGCACGAGGGTGTGGATGAGCGCCTCGCCGTCGGGAGTGTGCGTGAGCTGGGAGATGAAGGACCGGTCGATTTTCAGCGAGTCGATCGGGAGTCGCTGGAGATGGGCGAGAGACGAATACCCGGTGCCGAAGTCGTCAATGGCTATCCGTACCCCCAGCTGCTTGATGGCGGCCAGTCGCTCGGCGGTCTCGTGAACGTTGCGCATGAGGGTCGTCTCGGTGACCTCGAGGGTCAGCGCGCTCGCCTCTAGCCCGCTTTGAGAGAGGGCGTTGCGCACGTCGCCGACGAGGTCGTCGGTGTCAAGTTGGCGGGCAGAGACGTTGACGGCCATTCCGATGGGATGTCCGTCTTGTCGCCATATCGCGCCCTGGCGGCAGGCCTGCTCCAGGACCCACCGCCCGACTTCGATGATCAGTCCGGTCTCCTCCAGCAAGGGGATGAAGTCGTTGGGTCCGACGACGTCGCGTGTCGGGTGCTTCCAGCGCAGCAAGGCCTCCACTCCGGTTGGGCTCATGTCGTGCAGGTTGAAGGTGGGCTGATAGACCAGGAAGAACTCCTCGCTGGGAAGGGCGTGACGCAGGTCTCGCTCGAGCTCCATGCGCCGCTGGACCGCGTCCTGCATGCCGGTCTCGAACACCACGTAGCCGTTGGTGCCGCCCCACTTGGCCTGGTGCATCGCGATGTCGGCTTCGCGCAGCAGTTCCTGGGCTGAGGTTCGCTCACCGACGGCGATCCCGATGCTGGCGCTCACGGTGAACAGGGTCTGCTGGTCGGCGCCGAGCTGGAATGAGGGCTTGAGCGCCTCGAGCAGGCGCTGGGCGGTCGGTTCTGGGCCGGCCTGTAGCGAAAGGTCCTCGCAGATCACGACGAACTCGCTGCCGCCGAAGCACCCCAGCGCGTCGGCGCCGCGCAGGACGCCGTCCAGTCGCGCGGCGACCGCTCGCAGCAGCTCGTCGCCGGCGGCATGGCCGAGGGTGTCGGTGACGGTCTTGAGGTTGTCGATGTCGATGGACAGGGCGGCCACGCGCGTGTGGTTGCGAGCGCCGCGTGCCAGCATCTGCTGCGCGCGGTCGAGGATGAGCGTGCGGTTGGGCAGGCCGGTCAACGGGTCGTGGGTGGCTATGAACGCGAGCTCGTCATCGGTTCGCTGGCGCTCGCTGTCAAAGGACCTCGCCATCCGGATGAGGCCGAAGTCGGTGCTGTGCTGCAGGATGTGCAGGGCTTGGGACAGCGCGGCGGCGGGAACGTGCAGCTGCGCGGCGCTCTCGTGCAGCACCTCGGCCACCGCGTCGCGCCAGCACAGGCAGCGCATGGTCACCTCTTCGAGCGACGCCGCGCGACGGGCGGCCAGCTCGCCGTGGAACAGCCAGGTGTCGCTCCCGGCCTTTCGAGCCACCTGCGGGCCCTCCCCGGCGAGCCAATGGGCCAGCGCGAGCGTGGAAGTCTGGTTGATCTCTTCGTACCTGCGCTGAACCGCAGCGTCGACCCGCGAATGCCGTCGGCGCGCCGCGGTCAGTTCGAGAACATCCGCCGCGCGCGCCCTGAGCGCCTCGCCCAAAGGATGAACAGCCTCGCTCAGCTCGGACAAGCGAGCAGGCGGCGCCGGCGACGCTCCCGTCTGACCTGCTCCTGGGGCTGGCGGTGTCTGTCGTGCGGCCATCACCGCATGCGTCGGCGGCCGCGACGACGTCCTTGATCGCGCACCCCCCAATCCCGTCGATTTGGCCGCGCCGGCGAGCACACGCAACCCCCAACCCGGCGGCGTGGTCGGGGGGCCGTCGGTGTCCAATCGCCCGTTCGGGACTGAAGGCGCGGCCGCTGGCGGCCGATGATGACTCCGTGGCCACCGATAGCGCTTCAGCATCGCCGCAGACTCCGGCCGCGGGCGAGGAGCACGCCTTCAGCTGCGCCATCGCGGCGACGCTGATCGCCCGCGTGCGGAACGCGAGCGGCGACGACGGCGTCCGGCGCCTGCTCGCCGAGGCCGGGTCCCGTCACTCGGTCGACTACCTGACCGACATCGGCAACTGGATCTCGATGGACGACATGCTCGCACTCTGGCGGGCGGGCGAGGTCGTGACCTGCGATCCGAGCTTCACCCGCCACGTCGGCGAGGACGCCGTGCGGGTGCTCGGCTCGTCCTCGACCGCGACGACGCTGCGAGGGCTCGGCTCGCCGGAGGAGCTCATGCGGCGGGTCGGGGTGGCCTCGCATCGTTTCAGCGTTGCGTCGCGCCTGGAGACCGTCGAGGCCCGGCCGGGCTATGCGGAGATCCTCGCCTACGCGGAGCCCGGCTTCGTTCGCGAGCGCATGCACTGCGACTGGACGGCCGGGCTGCTGTCGCAGTCGACGGCGTTGTTCGGGCTGCCGCCGGCCCGCGTCGATCACGATGCCTGCCAGACGCTCGGCGCCCCCGAGTGCCGCTACCGGGTCACCTGGGAGCTCGCCGCGGCGGCCGACGAAGCCGACGCCACGCAGGTGGCGATCCTGCGCAAACAGCTCGACGCGATGTCCGAGCGCCTGCAGAACGTGTTCGAGACGGCGGCCGACCTGATCGCCGCCGGCAGCCTGGACGAAACGCTGGCCCGGATCACCGACCGCGCCGCCCACCAGGTTCGTGCCCCCAAGCACCTGCTCGCGGTGCGGCCCTCGGCTGGCTCGGAGCAGTTGCTCTTCCACAGCGGCCTGGGCGAGGATGAGGCTCGCGCGATCGCCACCCGCGTGCTCGATCCGGCCGCAGCCGACCTTCCCGAGCACTGGTGCGTGGCCGCGGTGCGCTCGCACCGCTCCGACTACGGCCGGCTCGTTGCCATCTACCAGGACGGCGCGCAGTTCTTCCCCCAGGAGCGTGAGCTGCTCGAGCTCTACGGCCGCTACGCCGCCACGGCCCTGGACAGTGCGACGGCGCTGCGGGAGGCCGGCACGCTGCTCGAGCTCGCGCGCCAGCTGGCCGAGGCGGGCACGAGCCAGGACGTCGCTCGGCGGCTGGCCGAGGCGGTTCCCTCGGTGCTCGACTGCGACCGGGTGACCATCTACGTGTGGGACGAGGAGGAGCAGGTCAACGTGCGCACCGCCGTGAATGTCACCGACGGGTCCGACCCGCTCGGCCCGGCCTCGGCCGCGCAGAGCCGGCCCGAGGACGTCCCGCAGCTCGCGCGCTGGCTCGAGCACCCCGATCCCGAGCCCTACTTCATCGACATCGACACCTCGGCCGTGCGCGACCCGCTCCAGGAGGTCGGCGTGGTGGCCTCGATCGCCGTCCCGATCGCCACCGCGCAGCGATTCCTCGGCTGTCTGCTCGTGTCGGTCCGTCGCGACGCAACGCGACTGGCCCCGAGCCCCGAGCTGCGCGGGCGGCTGCTCGGCGTGGCTGCCCACGCCGTCACGGCGCTCGAGAACGGCCGCCTGGTCGATCACATCACGAGTCAGGCCCGCCACGACCGGCTGACCGGTCTGGCCAATCGGCTCGCCTTCGGCGAGGACCTGGCCGCGCGCAGCCAGACTGCCCGGACCGAGCGGTCGCCGCTCGCGCTCTTCTACGTCGACCTGGACCGCTTCAAGCCGGTCAACGACGAGTTCGGTCACGAGGTCGGTGACGAGCTCTTGCAGGGGGCCGCCGGCCGGCTGCTGCGCTGCGTGCGCGCCGACGACCGCGTCGCCCGCCTCGGCGGCGACGAGTTCGCGATCATCGTCGCGGGGATCGCCGACCAACACCGGCTCGCGGAGATGGCGTCCCGGATCGAGCGGGCCTTCGACCAGCCCTTCTCAATTCAGGGGCAGACGCTGCGCGTGGGCGCGAGCGTCGGTCAGGCCGCCTGGCCCGCAGACGTCAGCGACCCGGAGGAGCTCCTGCGCCGGGCCGACGCCGCGATGTACGGGAACAAGCACGCTCGACAGTCCGGCTCCGCGCCTCGCGCGCGTCGCGACGACGACGACTGATCGCGAGCGGCCGGCCTCAGCCGACGAGGGTCACCTTGGTCCTGACGGTCCTTCCGCCGGCGACGGTGATTACGGCCGTCACAGTAATCGTGTGGTGCTTGGCGACCGCTAGGAGCGTCGGGACCGTCTGACCGAGGCGAAGGGCAATCGTAGTTGTCTTCCCCGCCCGGATGGCGTATTTCACCCGGGCCACGGCGGTCTTGCCGTGTGTGAGGCTCACGCTTCCCTTGCAGGCGGCTGCGGTGCAAGTGAGCTTCAGGTCAATGGTTCTCCGGTGGACCCGTGCCCTTGCGGTGAGCTCGTGGATGACGGGCGCGCGCCGGGTGCTCGTGGTGTGCGTGGTCGTGGTCGTGGCAGGCGTGTGCGTGGTCGTGGTGGGCGTGTGCGTGGTCGTGGTGGCCGTGGTCGTGGGTGCGGCCGATGTGGCCGTGGCCGTGGTCGTGGTGGCCGTGGTCGTAGTGAGTGTGGGCGTGGTGGTCGTGCTGGTAGTGGTCGTCACCGCTGTCGGCGGCGGACCGGTGAGACTGCCGTCGAGCGTGATCGAATCGGCGGGGCTGGCCGTGCTCGGGTTGCGGACGTCCGAGACGGTCAGGGTGAGCGCGTCGCCCGCGTTGATGTTGTTGGCGACCGTGAAGGTCACGGCGTTGGTCCCCCCGCCAGTCAATGCGGCTGTGATGGTCCCGCCGCCGGATGGGGTGGTGGCGTCCTGGATGCTGTAGAAGCTGGGATTGTTGGGGAACACCGTACCGGCCGGGCCCTCGAGCTTGATCGTGCCCGAGCCACCCGTGAGCGCCCCGTCGGCGAAGAGATTCGAAATCGTGTAGGTCGCCACGACACCCGTCGAGCTGGGGTCAACGGTGACGACGACGCCCGGACTGCCGTTGGTTTCGATCGAGTACGGGGTCGCGGCGCTGGCCACCGGGTCGTCGCTGGTCGCCGCCTCGAAGTCATTGATCGGGCCGGCGGCCAGGGGGTTGGTGACGTTGGCCAGGCTGATGCTGAGCGAGTCGCCGGCGCTGATCGCGTCCTGGAGCGGGATCGTGACCGCGCCCTCGCTGAGGCTCGCGCCGGTGGCGAGGAAGTGCCAGTTCTGGGTC
>Ga0302326_10016819_pt1 | contig 15282 bp, 12 predicted proteins | sample Palsa_T0_3_FD_202264 | JGI IMG/M metagenome (GOLD analysis project Ga0302326, IMG submission 202264) | Peat permafrost microbial communities from Stordalen Mire near Abisko, Sweden - Palsa_T0_3 | ecosystem: Environmental > Terrestrial > Soil > Palsa > Peat permafrost | place: Sweden: Abisko...
TGAATTGGGGGGCTCCTTAGTACGAGCGGCCGTTAGCACCGCACGGGCTCCGGCGCCGCATTTACGCGCCGATGGGAGTTTCGCGGGCGGCTGTTTCTTGAATAGTGGCCGGCTCACTGATCGTCACTGAACGCGTCGGCTGTTGCGAAGTCGTGCCAGGAGAACGCTCAGTATGAGCTGCTTCGCAAGCGCTTGGGCGTGTGCTGGCGGTCCGCACAAAACGAGTTTTGAGGGGAGACACAGTTATGGATCGGCACGAATTAATCCGCTCGCTCGTCGCAGCGAAGCGCTATCAATCATCTGGCGTGCAGGCGGCTATCAGTGCCGCTAGAAAGTTTTCTTTTTCTTGTCTGAGTGATAGAGTTAGTTGTCTGAGTATTCTGATTCGTTGCGCGAGCGCCACAAATGGCAGAACTCCTGCAATGCCTGCGCAAAACAAATTTGGGGGAAGATCACAAGTGAACAATCGACATTGGGGCGCCCGCTCGCTGGGTGCTTTCGCCACTGGTGCCTCGCTGCTTGGTATGGGTACGGCATACGCGCAAGAAGCCCAATCCACGGGTTCTCAGGGACTCGAAGAGGTCGTGGTCACTGCTGAGCGGCGCAGTGAATCGGCGCAGTCCGCACCGCTGGCATTGACCGTGGTATCTGGTGAGGAAATTGCAAATCAGGGCGTCAGTCAGCCGGAGGATCTCGGCAAACTCATCCCGGGTTTAACTGTTACCAACACCGCGATAACCACGATCTCGATTCGCGGCGTAGGAACTGTCACCGAATTTGATTCGCTAGCGCAGCTGGGTGTCGCAGTCAGTACTGACGGCGTCTACATCGACCGAGCCACGGAAGTCGCGGGCAACTTCTTCGACCTCAATCGCGTCGAAGCCCTCTACGGACCCCAGGGCACACTTTATGGAATGAACGCTACAGGTGGCGCGCTTAACCTGATTACCAACAAGCCGACCCAGGACTTTGGCGGCTACGTCCAGGAAGAGCTTGGAGACTATAATTTGCGCCGCTCCACAGGCGCCATCAATATCCCGGTGACAGACACTTTTGCGCTGCGCGCATCCTTTTACGATTCCAAGCGCGACGGCTACCTCTCCGATGGCTACGATGATGAGGATCTGCGTGCCGGTCGTCTGCACGCGCTCTGGACCCCCAACAGCGACGTCTCGCTGCTCGTTACGCTGGAGGCCTCGAGGGTCGGCGGCCAGGGTATCGGCAATGCGTTTGAGAACTTCGGGCTGACAGGCGCTCAGAGCAGTCCTCTTGCTGAGTCACTGCGTCCATTTGCTCTGGTTCCTGCGCCTCCGGGGTTTCCCGCAACGCAGGAGATTCCTCAACCGGGAGCGCCCTATCAGGAATTTAATAATCAGACCGCCCGCGCCGAGCTCAACTGGAATCTGGGTTTTGGCACACTCACCTACATTCCGGGCTATCGCGAGCAGACCTTCAGTTATGTACAACCCGCGGTGCAGGGAGGTCTGGCCAGCGCTGGCAACTCAAATCAGTTCACCAACGAGCTGCGTCTGGCCAATCAGGATGGACCATGGAAATGGACCGTTGGTGTGTTCACCCTAAACGAACACGTCGACTTCGACTTTCATGCCGGATTTGTATTCTTCACGCTCTTGCCCGCAGGCATTCCCGCTTTAGCCACCGCTTACCAGACGCTCAGCACGCCGAACTACGACACCCGTAGCGACGCGGCGTTTGGCGAAACCACCTACAGTTTCACCGACAAGTTCCGCGCCTTCGGCGGGTTGCGATACACGACGGAAACCAAGACATCGGACCTTGCAAATCAATGGTTCGGGGAAGGCTTTAACATTCCGGGCCACAGCACAATTGCGATCGACCCGCTGACCGGCGTGGCAAATAACCTGTATGCCTACACGACCTATGGCCGCCAGGACGCAGTCGACACCACCGGCAGAGTGGGTCTTGAGTATGATCTTGCGCCGCAGTCAATGGCGTACGCGTCGGTATCACAGGGCTTCAAGGGTGGCGGATTTGGCCTTGCGCCGAAGCCTCAGGCCGAATACAACCCGGAATACCTGACAGCCTATACGCTCGGCGTCAAGAATCGGTTCCTAGACGATCGTGTCCAGCTGAACGTCGAACTCTATCGTTGGGACTATACCGATCAGCAACTGGCGGTGATTGTTCCGACGATCTACGGCGCGCTGGAACAGATTACGGTCAATGCCGCGAGTTCGAACCTGTCCGGAGCCGATGTAAGCTTCCTCTGGGCACCGGTGAAGCAGGATCGTTTTGGCGCGCAGCTTCAGTATGAGCACGCCAAATTTGGCTCCTACAACGTTCTCACGGGTCTTGGTCCCGCGGGGCCGACCCATGGCTGCTTCAATACCGCCACGACCTATAACGGGATCGCTGCCTTCAATCAGAGCTGCTCAGGCTTGCCGCTTCCGTTCACGCCAGAATGGTCCGGCAATGCGAACTACGCCCACACGTTCGGTTTCGCTTCGGGCGCGAATGTGGTGGTCGGTGGTGACGTGCACTTCGCAACGTGGCAGCAGACGCAGATCACCAATGCAGCGGGAGATCTGGAGCACGGCTATGGCATCTTCGATGCCAACTTGGGCTATCAGTCACCGAAGAATATCTGGTCGCTGACCGGCTACGTGCGCAACATTGGCAATAAGCTGGTCTACACGAGTCCCAACCCCACGGGTGACGGGTTCTTTCCGGGTATTCCAAAGGTCGATCAGCCCGTCTCAGGAATTCTTCCGCCCCGCACCATTGGCGTGATCCTGAAGGCCACCTTCTAGGCGACTGACGGGACTATGGCAACTTAGAATTGCTCCCGCGTGCCAGTGCCTGGTGAAAGCCAGGCACTGGTGCCGGGATGTTGAGCGTTCTCCACAGGCACCGCGCAACGTTGAGCCAGAGAGTCAGAAAATCGAGCACGGAGTTGGAAATGAAATTATTTAAGAGCGTTTGCGTAGGTGGTCTGCTGCTTTCGGTGGTCACCGGCGCGTACGCGCACCATTCGTATGCGATGTTCGACACAACGCGAACGGTCACCGTGACTGGGACTGTGCGCACGCTCGAGTGGGCCAGCCCCCATGTCTGGCTATGGATTGAGGTCCCGGATGGTAAAGGCGGCTCCGACCCCTATGGTTTTGAAACGGTCTCGCCGGCGCAGATTCAGCGCGACTACGGCTGGGACAAGAATGTAGTGAAGGTGGGCGATAAGGTGACCGTGGAATTTGCGCCGCTGCGCAGCGGCAAGAATGGCGGCGAGCTTGAGAAAGTCACTTTGGAAAGTGGCAGGGTGTTGGCCACCCGGTTCACTAAGGGCGCTACGCCGCCATCGCCGGATGCGAGCGCCACGACTCCGCAAAAATAGGCATACAGCATGATGACTCGTTACCCTCTTACGATGCTCGGTGCATTGCTGGTGGCGGCAGGCGGCCTCAGCACAGCGTGGCCGGCCTCAACCTGGCCAGGGCCGCAGGGCGACACGTATCAGTCGATTGCCAAGTTGCCCGACTGGTCTGGTACCTGGGCTAAACCTGACCACGTCACCCCCAAGGGCGGTGTGCGGCCGGCCGAGTTCTCGCCCCCCTTTAAGCCGGACTACGCGCCGGCGCTTCGAACGCAGACCACCAAGGCTAACGCCGAAATGTGCCTTCCCGGGGGCATGCCCGGCATCATGGGCGTGCCACTCGGCTACGAGTTCTTATTTACGCCGGGCAGGGTGACGATATTGGTGGAAGAAGGTCCCACCATTCGTCGTGTCTTCACTGATGGGCGCGCGCACTCCGCAGATCCCGATCTGACCTACTCAGGCGAGTCTATCGGCCACTGGGAAGGCCAGACGTTGGTCGTGGATACCACGGCTATCCGACCTAAAGCCCAATTTTTCATGGGCACTAAAACCAGCGGGCAGACGCATGTAATCGAGCGTATCCACCTGGTGGATCATGATCACATGCAGGTAGACACGACCGTCGAAGATCCGGTAGCACTGACCATGCCCTGGCATTACACCTGGAACTACGTGCGCTCTAAGGTGCCTTTCCAAGAGAGCTACTACTGCGATGATGACAGAGACAGCAATGGCGAGCCAAACCTCGAGCCGCCTCACGTGACGGCGCCGCAGTGAGAAAATTTCGGTGACCGAGATGAGCTTCGCCTGTACGTCGGCGTTCGCGCGGGACCTCGTATTGCAGCCGCGGCCCCCGACCGGCCGCTTCGCGACCCGTCAGGGGCAGCGCCATGTCGAGCACGCACGTGACGGCACGCCGCTGTGAATCGCTGCGCGGTAGAGGTCACCGGATGCGTGATGCTGCTAGCATTTTCAGCGCCACTTCTGGCTGGCTCCACTACGTGGCCTGGACCGCAAGGGCAAAGCTACGCCACCCTGGGGAAACTGCCGGATTGGTCGGGCACGTGGGCCATGCCGGATCGCGAGCGCAGTACGTTCCTCAACAGCCCAGCCGCCGCCGCGCCATATATAGAGGGTTATGCGGCTCGCTCAAAGCCGCCGGTGGCCAATCCAGCGATGTGCGTCACGACCGGGATGCCCGGCGTCATGGCAGTACCCCTAGGTTTTGAGTTCCTGTTTACCCCGGGCCGCGTCACGATCCTGGCGGAGGAGGGACCCACCATCCGCAGGGTATTCACCGACGGCCGGGTCCATTCCAATGACCCCGATTTGACCTACGCGGGCGAATCGATCGGTCACTGGGATGGCGCGACACTGGTTGTGGATACAACTGCCATCAAGGCGAAGTCCGAATACTTTCGCGGCGTCAAGACGAGCGGGGCGGCCCACGTTGTTGAGCGCTTCTCCCTTGTCGATCACGATCACATGCAGGTTGATACGTTAGTAAATGATCCGGGCGCCCTGACCAAACCGTGGCACTACAGCTTCACCTACATCCGCTCGGATACCAGTTTCATCGAGAGTTACTACTGCGACGACAATCGCGATGCCAACGGAGAGCCTGATCTTCAGCCGCCCTGAGTGAGAAGCTGCGGGCGCTCAAACCGCAACCAAGTTGCCCAGCCCCAACGCCCGAACCTTGTGCCGCGCAGAGCGGCTAGAGAGCGTGCCCGGGTATCACGCGGCTCGACGGGCATTTCAACTGTGTAAGAGGCCTACCATGTTTCGCCCATTTGCCGACTGGCTTGCGACAACGCGGTTAAGCGAACTGTTCCAGAATCAACTGTGGATCGTACCGACTTCGCAGTCCATTCATATTATAAGCGTCTGCCTGGTGTTTACCTCGGCGATCATGATCGACTTAAGGCTTCTGGGTGTCGGTGTCCGGGGCCGCAGCATTTCGCAGCTTTGCGGGACGCTCGTGCCATGGATGTGGGGCGGCTTGTGCGTGCTGCTGCTGACCGGGGCGATACAGACTATTGCTGAGCCCGTACGCCAGTTCGTCACGCCGGCCTTCTGGGCCAAGATGGTGATGATTCTGATCGTCGTGGCAATGACCTCTACCTTCGTGCGCAAGGTACGAATCAGCGCAGCGCGCTGGGATGAAGCCGGCGCGCGTCCGGCGAATGCCCGAGCGTTTGCCATCAGCTCTTCATTGCTTTGGATAATGATCATTGTCTGCGGCCGCCTCATTGGCTACACCTGGGTTTTGTACGCGTGAGGTGGCAATCATGCGCACGAAGCGATTCAGGAATCTGACCGTGCTGGGTCTCTCATGAGCCTGAGCGCCCTCATGAGCGCGATCCAGGATTTGCCGCTCTCTGCCGCTATGCGCGGAGAGAGTGCCGGGACCGAGTGGCTGTTCCCGATTGTCGAGACCGTGCACGTGCTGACGCTCACCATCGTGTTCGGCTCAATCGCCATGGTGGACCTGCGCCTGGTGGGATTGACGGGACGCGGCAGTTCCATTTCGCGGCTGAGCGCTGAGACGTTGCCCTGGACGTGGACAGCCTGGGTGCTTTCGGCCATCAGCGGCTCGCTGCTGTTCATGTCGAAGGCGGTGACCTACTTTGGAAACTTTGAGTTCCGCATGAAGTTCATCTTCATGGGACTGGCCGCGCTCAACATGCTGATCTTCCATTTCGGCGCGTATCGACTGGTGAACCAGTGGGATACCGGGGTCCCGCCCATCTCAGCGCGCGTGGCCGGTGCTCTCTCGATTGGCTTTTGGGTTGCAGTGATCTTCTTCGGGCGTTGGATAGGCTTTACGACGTGAGGGTCGCGGCGGATCGGAAGAGTTTCTTTGCATCCATCACGAGCCTTGCAATGAGGCCGATTGTCGGTGATTCGAATATGCGTCCTGGAGTGAAAAATCCATGAATAAGGTCACCGGCCAGATGCGCTCAATGGGCTGTCTGGCAGTACTGTGTGGCATGGTCCTGGTGCAGCCGGTCGAGTCAGCAGGCCCGGTGGCGCCCAATTGGAACGCCCTGAATCCGGTGACGCGCCTGAGCCGGGCGACGTTCGCCCATCCGAAAATGACCGATTGGCCGTGGGTACGGCTCAACATGCCCGCTTCGGCCGACCCTAAGGAGCTGATGTCCGAGGTCAGCGAACTCAAGCAGAGCGGCGTCGCTGGCATTGAAGTGGGACAAGGAGCGTTCCCGAACGACGAGCAGCTGGTGGCGATCCTTACACGTGCCAATGAGCTTGGATTAAAGGTGAGCCTTAGTCACGGACCGACTCAGTATCCGGACGGCTATTCCATAGACGATGACAACGCGCGCAAGACCCTCGCCTTCGGCAACGTCACGGTCGAGCCCGGAGGTAGTTTCGACGGCTCGCTGCCAGCGCCGAGACCGCCTCCGGTGTTCCAGTTTCCTGCGCCGCCCGGAGCGGGAAGAAACCCGGCGCCGGTTTCGCCGCCAGCGGTCGGGCCCCAGCCGCGCAGCACACTGGTTGCTGTGCTCGCATTTCGATGCAGCTCGCCAAACTGCGCCGGTGACCAACATACCACCCTGGATCCTTCCTCCGCCGTCGACCTGACAGATCAGGTCACCGGCAAGAACACCTCAGGCGTGCGTGGCGGCACGACAGCGGGTTCGCTGCACTGGAGCGCGCCAAAGTGGCAGTCGAAATCCTCATGGCAGATCATCGCTTTCTGGGCGCGTGGTGTGTTTGCTCAACCCGATCCCTTCAGTGCCGCAGGCTTCGAGCAGCTGGTACACAGCCTGGATTCGGGACTGAGCCCCAAGGTGCGGGCGCTGATGCGCGTGAATGGCGGGGATATTTTCTACGATTCCCACACGGCCGATCGCGGTAGCCCGGATGAGCTTTGGACCAATGATCTGGCCCAGGAATTCCAGAGCCGCACCGGCTATTCACTGATCTCCAGGTTGCCTGCGCTGTTTCCGGATTCCTTTGCATTCAGCGACGGCAGCGCGGCGCGCGTGCGTAACGATCTGTACGTAGTTCGCGGCGATCTGTGGATCAATACCCAGCTGAATCCGTTGAAGGACTGGATTCATGAACACCACTATGCGCTGCGCCTGCAACCCGAAGGCGAGATGTCGACGACCGTCCCGATCAGTGATCAGGTGCAAATCACCTCAATTCTCGACCGACCCGAGCACGAGTCGCTGTTCACCAACGACGAGGTCGATAACTACCTGCCCATCGCCTCGGCCAACCACATGACGGGAAACACATGGTATTCCACGGAGTGCTGCGCGGCGCTCAATATGAACTACGCGCAGACTCTGCAGGATGTGACAATCCGCATGCACCGCAGTTACGCCGGTGGCATCGTAAAGATTGTCTACCACGTGTATCCCTATCGGGCGAGCGATACATCAAAATGGCCTGGGTACCACAACTTTGGGCAGGCTGGCTTTTCAAATGCCTGGGGTCCGCGTGACCCGGATTGGATCGACGCCAAGCAATACAACGACTACTTTGCAAGGGTTGCTCAGGTGTTGACCCAGGGCAGTGCCAAGGTCGACGTTGCGGTCTACATGCAGAACTATCTGTACCCGCAACCCCAGATGGTCGAAGGCGGCCGGGGATTCAGGATCTGGCGCGATACCGCTTTGCAGGAGGCAGGCTACACACGGGATTATCTGGACCCCGAAATGCTGGCACGGGACAACGCCACGGTTTCCAACGGGCGCTTAGCCGCTGCCGGTCCGGCCTACAAAGTGCTGGTGATCGACAGCGAACTCCAGCCGGCTACTGACCCGGACAAACGCTCGATGCCAGTAGCGACTGCCGAGCGCATTCTGGGTTACGCACAGTCCGGTCTGCCAGTGCTCATCGTCGGCTCGCCGCCGGATCATGTGCCCGGGGATCGCATGGAAGACGATCCGGTATTGAAGCAGGTCATTGCGAAGCTCCTGGCTGAGCCGAGCGTATCCCGAGTCGATCACGAAGCGGATGTCCCGGCCAAATTGTAGGCGCTGGGAATCTTGCCATCGGCCCAAACTGCCACGCCCGGCCCACTGCTGAGCGTGCGCCGCCACGATGAAGCGAGCGGCACGGATTATTACTTCCTTTATGACGAGGGCGTCGTCAGCCCGAAGGGTGAGCCGGCCAATCTCTTTGCGCCGGCAACGGGCGCGCCGCTGCATACCGAGGTTAGCCTGGAAGGGCGCGGGGAACCTTACCTGCTGGACGCCTGGGCGGGCACCATGACGCCGATCGCGAAGTTCCACACGCACGGGAATCGGACGATCGTCGACCTGGATCTGGTACGCGACGATGCCACTGTCATCGCCTTAAGCGAACATGGGCATCTGCTGGGTGTTCCCGAGCATCCGATCTACGTGGTTGCCACCAGCGCAGATGGGGCGAACCGGCAGGGCGATGCACTGTATGTGCGGGCCATGCAGTCGGGTACTTATACAACGACGCTGAGCAATGGCCGAAGCGTGCAAAGCATCGCGCGCGATGTCGCGGGGCCGCTAGATCTGACAGCGCAGCACTGGAAGGTGTCCGCTGAGGACTGGCAACCGGCAAATCCGTACGCCACGACCACCGGTGTCGCCGCGACTGAAACCCTCAAGCGTGCGCTCCACTTTGAACTGCAGGGGCTAAAGCCCTGGTCCGATATCCCCGAACTGCAGTACGCCTCGGGCATCGCCGAGTACGCCACAACCTTTGATTTGCCCTCGCAGTGGAGCAAGTCGGATGGGGCGATCCTCACGCTGGGCAGCGTATCGGATTCATTCGAGCTGTCGGTGAATGGTCGAAAGGTCCCGATCGACCAGCTCAGCGCGCAGGCCGACATCGGAACCGACTTGAAACCGGGCACCAACACCCTTGTGGTCCGAGTCGCCACGACGCTTAACAATCGACTGGCCGCGATCGATCCGGATGTTCGCGCACGCGGATTGATACAGCCCTACGGCCTGATGGGCCCGGTCATCCTGAGACCCTATCGCCAGATGCAGGTCTTTCCTCTTTTGTCGCAGCCGCGCCAGTAGTTCAGGAGCGCTATAGCAATGATCCAATATAAAAGAATGCTCGGAGGGTCGCGGGCGGGTTGCCGCCCGGCGCCGCGTGCCGCAAGGCCTTATCGAACGATCGATACCTGCGGTGCGTTGTTGATGGTCGTGGCGTTAGTGACGACGGGCGCTTCAGCACGTGCGGCCGATCGGCCGACTGCGCCCAGCCAGCCGGTGCTGGGCCATCGCGTTGCGCCTCTGCTGCGCGTGCATGGCCTGATGTTTAAAGACCTCGATGGCAACGGCAAGCTCGATCCCTATGAGGACTGGCGCTTGAGTCCGCAGGTGCGCGCGCGGGACCTCGTGCGGCGGCTGCAGGTCGGGGAACTGGCGGGCCTGCTGCTACATGGCAACATGCCTGGCGCCGGGCCGCCGGGGCCAAATTCAACCGGCGAATATGATTTTGCGAAGACGGCTTCGATTATCAGTGAAAGCCATGTCAACAGCTTTTCGACCCGGTACAGTCCGGAGCCCAGGCTGCTGGCCGCTGCTCACAACCGATTGCAGGAAGTGGCTGAGCGCACGCCATTCGGGATTCCGCTCACCATCAGCTCGGATCCCAGAAATCATATCGAATCCTCGGCGCTGACCACCGTACAGTCCGGCGCCTTCTCGAAATGGCCGGAACCTCCCGGGCTGGCTGCAATCGGAGACCCCGCACTAGTTCGCAGGTTTGCCGACATCGTGCGCCAGGAATATCTGGCGGTGGGCATCCGGGAGGGCTTGTCGCCCCAGGCCGATCTTGCGACCGAGCCGCGCTGGACGCGCCTGAACGGGACCTTCGGTGAGGACGCCGAGGTTGCCAAGCAGATGGTGCGGGCCTACGTCGAGGGCATGCAATATGGCGGCACGGGTCTCAATCCTGCCAGTGTGGCCACCATAGTCAAACACTGGGTCGGCTATGGCGCACAGGAAGAGGGCCTCGACAGTCATAACTCCTACGGTCGCTTCGCGGTGTTCCCGGGAGGCAATTTTCAATATCACATCATTCCCTTTACCGGCGCCTTCGAGGCACATGCCGCCGGGATAATGCCCACCTATTCAATACTGCGCGGCGTAACGATTGACGGCAAAGCACTCGAGCCCGTGGGCGCAGGCTACAACCGTCAGTTGCTCACTGGACTGCTTCGCGGTCGCTACGGATTCGACGGGGTGATCGTCAGCGACTGGTCGATTACCAAGGATTGCGGGCCCCGCTGTCAAAATGGCACGCCTGCAGGCGAACAGCCCACGTTTGCAGATCTTGGCATGCCTTGGGGTGTAGAGAACCTGACGCGGGAGCAGCGATTTGCCAAGGCCATCAATGCCGGCGTGGACCAGATCGGCGGCACTGAGGAGACCGAGATCATGGTGGCCGCGGTCAAAGACGGTCTGATCACCCGCGAGCGCCTTCGACAGTCCGCCTATCGGGTGCTGCTGCAGAAATTCCAGATGGGGTTATTTGAGAATCCTTACGTGGACGAAGACAAAGCCGACTCGATTGTCGGCAATCCGGACTTCGTTGCCCAGGCCGAGGAGGCACAGAGCCGATCTCTGGTCCTGCTGGAGAACCAAAAGCATCTGCTGCCTTTGGCTGCGCATGGCAGCAAGGTCTACCTGTCTGGCCTCGATCGGGCGGTTGCGGAGTCCTTTGGCCTCGTCACTGTCGATTCACCGCAGCAGGCCGACTTCGCAATCATTCGGGCAGTGACACCATCCGAAGTGCTTCACCCGAGCTACGCGCTGGGGCACCTGCAGCACGAAGGGCGCCTTGATTTTCGGGCCGGCGATGCCGGCTACGATGCACTGGTCCTGGCCAGCCAGTCTGTGCCCACGGTGTTTGTCGTGGAGATGAACCGTCCGGCCATACTCACGAACGTCCAGGGTAAGGCGACAGCGCTCGTGGCCAGCTTCGGCGCCACCGACAAAGCGCTGCTCAACGTCCTGACCGGCAGGATTCCACCGAAGGCCCATCTGCCGTACGAGCTGCCCTCCTCGATGCAGGAGGTGCAGGAGCAGAAAGGGGATCTTCCGCATGATAGCGCACACCCGCTCTATGCCTATGGCTACGGGTTGAGCTACTGAGAAGCGAAACAGACGGTGCGTAATTCAAGTTTCTTCTCCATTTAATCAACAGTCCAACAGGGGATATCATGATCAAGCGTAAACAGTTCATTGTATGGAGCGGCATCGTAATGGCCGCGTTTGTGGGAGGCAGCGCAGCCATCGGGGCCAATGGGGACAAGCCGGTAGGCCCCCAGAGCCTTCCCGGGGACAATCTCCCGCCATTCAACATGCTCGATGCCAATGGCAATCTCGTGCCGCCGCCGCCGCCGCCGCCCGGTGGCTACCACCACGGTGGACATGAGCCACCCGAGTCAAGCGCGCCGGGGCCCACGCTGGAAGTTGCTATTGCCGGAGCGCGCGCTGCGGTGAAGGACTGCACCTCGCGCGGCTATTACGGCGCGGCGACCGTGGTCGACTCGGTGGGCGAAGCGCGTGCCATGCTGAGCGCCGATGGTTCTGATGGCAGCCACGTGTTTGTAGCGCAGCGCAAGGCGATTACCGCGCTCGCGTTTAAGATGCCCAGCGCCGAAGTACGCGAGGCGATTGCCAAGGACAAATCGCTGATGGCGCTCGTCAAACCGAACATGTTCGTGCAGTTCGGGGGCTTCCCCATCACCGCCGGCGGCAAGGTCATCGGCGCTATTGGCTACAGCGGCGGCGACGATGTGGCCTGTGCCAAGGTGGGCTGGGCGGAAATTCAGAAAATGCTGAATTAGCCCGGTAGCGCAGTGGCGGACCCGATGAGGTTCTCTGTTTCATAGCGGCCACATCGGGTCCGCGGTGCTTTGATGCTCCTTGCTCCCCGAGAGGCCGCTGCTTCATGAGAACTTTGCATCGCTGGATAATGACCGTGGCCGCCGTGCTGTTCATCTACGTCGCTGGCAGCGGCATCCTCATTCAGCTGATCGACTTGAATACTTTGCTTCGCAAGGCGCCCGCCACCGATCCGAATATGCAATCCATGCGTGAGGGCATCATGGGACCTCCCGGATTTGCGGTGATCAGCACCTCGGACTACAGCGCGGCCAGACTCCCGGCGAATGCCGATCCCCTGCAGTTGCTCGCGGTAATTGAGTCGGCCGCGCGCCGGGCTGCGCCCAGCGAGGAATTCAGTTGGGTTGAATTGCGGATGGATGGCGGCATCCCCGTCGGTATTGTCGCGGTGGCGGGTGCCAACACCCGGCACCTTGAGTTTAATGCCGTGACCGGTGAGCTCATTGGTGGCCCTAAGGTCGAGTCACCCTTTGCAATGTTCAGTCGCGGACCCTCATCGGCCCACGATCTGATCAAGGGCTTTCACCGCGGGGATGTCATCGGTCAATCGGGTGCGTGGATCAGCTTTCTGGTCGGGGCGTCACTGTTCGCGATGACAGTGAGCGGCCTCGTGATGTACTTCAAGATGTTAATTGCCCGGCGAAAAATTGAGCGGCATGGCTGGTTCTGGAAATGATTATGCGTCGACTGCATCGCTGGCTCTCGATCCTGGCCGCTGCGCTGGTGCTCTATGTTGCCGTGACCGGCATGATCATGGCATTCGACAGCGTGTGGACCACGGCCTACATGGCACGGAACGGACTGGTGTTCTCGGGTGGGGGACCACCCACCGCATTGCTGAAGATGTTCGCCAATGACGGCACGGTCGCTGACCCGGAGCTGGCGCCCATGCTGCGCACGACCCTCGCTGCCGCGGGCGATCGGGTCTCCGCGGCGCTTCCGGCGCGCGTGCTGCGGCTGCGAACCTACGGGGGCATGGCGCAGGGCGTGATCGTGACGGGCGATGAGGTGGCTGAGCAGCTGGTCTTCAATGCCAAGACTGGGCAGCCCGCCAGTCTATATGAGGAGGGCTATCCGAAGACTCCGATGCCTTTGCAGTGGAATGTCCATGAAGTAGCGAAGCGGCTGCATCGTGGAGACTATTTCGGGCTGACCGGACGCTGGATGGATCTGCTCACCGGCCTCGCCATCCTGTTTCTGACCATCTCCGGCATGATGATGTATCTGCAGCTGTACCGCGTGAGGCGCAAGCGCGGCCAACGGCAGCTGTTCTGGAAGTAAGGCCGAGCCAATGACAACTGGGGCAGTTTGATGCACTCCATAGCACATCCGCACGCGAGGCTGAGTGACTTGCGATGCGGCAGCGTGTAGCTGGATCGCTGCGCAAGAATCCGCCATGCGTTCCTTTCATCGCGTTGTCTCCGTTCTGGTCTCGCTGTTCGTGGTGTATCTGGCCGTCACCGGGACGCTAATCCAGTCGGTGGACCTGCGCACGCTGTGGCGACATGCGCCGGCAACGGAGCCGAACCTGCAGGCGATGCGCGAGAGTCTCAACGGCCCGCCTAACTACCAGGTGATCTCGGATCAGGACTATGCGGCCGACAGTCTGCCCGCGCAATTTGCTGCGTGGCCCGCCGTGTCCCTCGGCTTGCAGGGTGCGCGGGCGAGATTTGGTGCAAGTCCGGTGCGCTACATCGAAGTGCGTATGGCGGATGGAACGCCGATTGTTCAGGTGCGCTCCCCGGACCAGCTGCTGAGCTTCGATGGCGCTAGCGGCACATTCCTGCCGAATCTGTCCGAGTCACACCTGGACCCGGTACCACCACAGTCCCAGACAGTCCCTTCCCTCCGCAGTTCGCTCAAGGGGTTGCACCGGATGACCGCTTTTGGCGACGCGGCGCTCTGGATAAACGTCGTTGTCGGCGCGGCGTTGCTGGCGCTGATCCTGACGGGCCTGGTGATGTATTTCCGACTGCTGCGGGCCAGGCAACGCCTGCGGATCAAGGGCTCATTCTGGTACGCGGGCGGCTGGTGGCGCACCCTGCATCGCAGCGTTGCGGTGCTGGCTGCGCTGTTCATTCTCATTGCCGCGAGCAGCGGGTTTGTACTTGCGATCGACAGCTTGGGGCACGGATTCTATGTCGCGCGCCAGCGCGCCGCTCCGAGTGCGCCGAGGCTTCGGTTCCCAGATGAATCCTCGCCGCTTATGGACGCTGAACTTCCCGCCATGCTGGAGCGGACTGTCAGCAGCTTCCGGGCCGCGCATTCGCAGACCCCCCTGCGAGTAATCCGCCTACGCTACTTTGCAGGCATCGCGCAGGGCGTGATCATCACCGGAGAGGCGAGTCCGCGACAGCTGGTTTACGACGCGGCCACGGGGCGCGAGATGAGCCTGACCGAACCAGGCTATCCGCCTACCGGGCAGCCTTTTGGCTGGCGGGAACATCAGTTGATGAAGCAGATTCATCGCGGCGACTGGCTGGGCTTGCCCGGCCGTGCGCTGGATCTGCTGGCTGGCCTCTCCATGCTGTTTCTGGCGCTGTCAGGCGTGGCCATGTACTTCGATCTTTGGCGACGCAGGCGACGGGGCGGACGCGCCGGTTTCTTCTGGGTGTAACTGAATTCATGGTGTCTTTACGGCCGACGTGCCAATAACCCTACAGGATGTGATGTGACACAAGAATCTGATCGGAAGCCTGACGCGGCGCTGCTGGCGCAGAGCGTCACGGAGCAGGGCGCGTCGCTGAGTCGGCGCGATTTCATCGCAGCGCTCTCCGCCGTGGGCGCGTCGGCCACCGCCGGCCTGGCGAGAGGAGCGACACCTCCCATCGCTCAGCCACGCGAACAGTGTTTTGACAACGGGTGGCGCTTTCATCGCGGTACATTGGACGGCGCTGAGGCCAGCGGCTTTGACGACAGCCGCTGGCGCGAGATTGATCTTCCGCACGACTGGGGCATAGAGGATCTGCCCTACGCCACTTCAGAGGACGGCGCGGCGAGCGCCGATCCCGCGTCCTGGGCCACGCCGAGTGCACCTGATGTCAT
>Ga0302326_10016821_pt1 | contig 15280 bp, 12 predicted proteins | sample Palsa_T0_3_FD_202264 | JGI IMG/M metagenome (GOLD analysis project Ga0302326, IMG submission 202264) | Peat permafrost microbial communities from Stordalen Mire near Abisko, Sweden - Palsa_T0_3 | ecosystem: Environmental > Terrestrial > Soil > Palsa > Peat permafrost | place: Sweden: Abisko...
GCGGCTCGTGTGCCAGTGTTCTCGTCCGGTGCACTGCCGCCCACGCCATCGCCTGCAGCCATGGCAGCTTCGGCAGCCAAGCTGCTGGCACCCGCGGACACCGCCAGAACCGCTGCCGCCATCGCGCCAGTAGCGCCGCCAGTAGCGCCGCCAGTAGCGCCGTCGGCGGCAGCAGCGCCGCTCGTTTCGCCGGGGACAAAGGTGCCACCGTCCGCATTCCCGCCCGTAGTGACAACCGCACCCACCACATCCCCGCCCGCAGCAACGACCGCATCCCCCGCATCCGCGCCGGTCACGACCGCGCCCCCCGCAATCCCGCCGACGGCAACGACGACACCGCCGGCCACTGCGGAGCCGTCAATCGCTGGGCGGCCAGCGACACCCCCGGCCGAGGCTGCGCCGCACGAGCCTGCACCGCCCGGAGCTACACCGCCCGGAGCTACACCGCCCGGAGCTACACCGCACGCGCCGGATGAGAGTGTGCCGGCCGCCGAGCAAGCCCCAGCCGAACCGGCCGCGCTCGTGGTAGTCCCGGCGGACGCGGTCCAGGCGGACACGGTCCCGGCGGACACGGACGCTGCACGGCTAGCCACAACGGACCATGCCGCAGCCACAGCAAGCCCGGAAACTGCGGGCCCGGAATCAGGGAGCCCGGACACGGCGAGCCCGGCCACCCCAGGCCCGGCGACCACGCAGGCGGAGTCCGACAGTGCGGACTCGCAATCGGCCGTGCGGCGCGCTGCCGCGGCGTCCGGGTCCCCGGCGCCGTCGCGCACCGCAACTCCGCCCCCGGATGAGCCGCCTGGCCGCGGTCGGTCCGCCGCCGCGGGTAACTCCCCCTCGCCGTCCGGCCTCGTGCCGCCGCCGGTCACCGGTACAGCCCGGCCGCGGAAGACAGCCATCCAGGACCGGCGCCGGATCGCTCCGCCCGCCCGCCGCTGGCGGATCACCGGTGTGCTGATCGCGGTGGTCGTGGTACTGGCCGCGGTCCTGGCAACGGTGGTCTTCCACGTCGGCTCGGGAGCGACCGGCGGGCAGAAGGCTGCCGCCGGTAACGGCAGCCAGCGCATCGCGGGCGAGTCCGCAATCCGCGGCCAGGCGGTGGCGTGGGTCCTCAGCCAGGTTGGCCGCAGCACCGTGGTGACGTGCGACGCAGTGGTATGCAATGATCTGGCCCAGAGCGGCTTCCCGGCCGGCGACCTGAACGTGCTCCAGCCAACCGCGCCCGACCCCTATGGCTCGGAGCTTCTGATCGCGACCGCTGACGTGCGCAGCCAGTTCGGCAGCAAGCTGGCCTTGGTGTACGCGCCTGAGCTCATCGCGAGGTTCGGGTCAGGGACGAACCAGATCGACATCCGCGTTATCGCGCAGGACGGGCCAGCGGCCTTCCGCTCGGCGCTGGCCCAGGATCTGCAGGCCAGGCAGCACGCCGGAGCCGACCTGCTGGCGAACAAGAACATCACTGTGACGGCTGGCGCGGCAGCGCTGCTGCGGTCCGGGCAGGTGGATCTGCGCCTGCTCACTGCGATCGCGTTCCTGTCGGTCAAGGTGCCGCTGAGCATCGTGAGCTTCAGCACCTCCGCGCCGGGCGCGGCGCCGGGAGTTCCGCTGCGCTTCGCCAGCCTTGCCACCAGCGATGCTGCGGCGCGGCCGACCAGCGCCGCGTACGCTCAGTCGCTGCTTGCTGGCCTGCGAGGGCTGCGGCCGCCGTACGTGCCGCTCAGTGTGACCTCAGTCCGGCTGCCCACCGGCCAGACCGTCATCAGGGTGGAGTTCGGCGCGCCAAGCCCCGCCGGGCTGATCTCGTACTGAGCGCGGCCGGGCCGCGAGGCCTACTCGATCCGGGTCGCGACCGGCGTCGGCAGCTCCACTGTCCGGCTGACCGTGCACAGCCGGTCGTGCGACTTCCTGACAGCCTCCGGCAGGACGGCGCGCGCGTTGTCGCCATCGGGCCCCGGCGGGAACGTGATCCGGTAGGTGACCTCGATATTGGCCAGGTGGTTGCCGTCCTGATCGCGCACCTTGTCCGCGCCGACCTCGATCTCGAACGAGTCAGGCTCAGCGCGGCGCGAGGCGAGGATGTCGATGTCGATCGCCGTGCAGCCGCCGATCGCGACCAGCAGCAGCTCCGTCGGGGTGAACTCCTCGCTGTTCCCGGTGCCGAACATGATCCGGCCGCCGCGGGAGTTCACCGCCGCGAACCGCCCGCCGGCAACGCGCTCGACGCTCAGACTCCGGTGCACAGATTCAGTCGACATACCCTCACCCTTCCTGGCAGCTGGCAGCTGGCGTCAGCTGACGTTCCGTCCCCTGTCCGCGCCCTGCGACGGTACGTGCAGCGCGGGCGGCTGCAGGTCCGCCACGATCCGCCGGGCCTGCCGCAGCCCGGCCGGGTCTACCGAGTAGCAGATCTGCGTGCCGCGGCGGCGCGTGCTGACCAGGCCCGCGTCGCGCAGCACCTTCAGATGCTGGCTCGCGGTGGGCTGGGCGACGCCGAACATCTCGGCGAAGTCGCAGGCGCACGTCTCGGGGCGGGCCGCGATCGCGCGCATGATGCCGAGGCGAACCGGGTGCGCCAGTGCGCGCAGCAGGGCCGCCTCGGCTGCGAGCGTGCTGGTCATCGTCCCCACGCATCAAATATAGCCGCAGGACAATATTCGTCCTAGCCTATACAGGCGATGGATTCGGATCAGAGGCGCGCCCGCGGGCGGGCAGCACGCGACCGGCTGGGACTTCCGGACGTAGCCGGGCAGGGCCAGCTGACAGCGTCGCTCGTGGTCGACAGCCTCGGAGACGGCCTGTTCGTGCCGGCTGCCCGCGGCGGCTTCGGCGCAGCGCTGACAGACGGCGCGTTCATGCTGATCGTGGCGACCAACTTGCTGTTCGTGCTCTGCGCACTGGTACTCGACGTGCTGCTCGCGGTCTACCTGATCCGGGCCCTGCACGAGCCGGCCTGGCTGGCCGGGCTGCTGTTCGCGCTGAACACCGCGGTCGTCGCAGCGGGCCAGACGATGATGTCCAGCGCGGCCGGGCGACTGCGACCGGGCCGCATGCTCCAGCTGAGCGCGGCGATCTGGGCCATCTCCTTCGGGGTCTTCTGGGCGACCGGCATACTGCCGCGCGGCGCGGTGATTCCGGTGCTTTTCCTCGCGGTGCTGATCTTCACGGCAGCCGAGATGGTCCAGGGGCCGACGCTGAACGACCTGGTAGTTGCCATCGCGCCGGAGCCGGTGCGCGGCCGCTATCTCGGCGTGTACCAGCTGTCCTGGGGAGCGGGATCAGCGCTGGCGCCAGCTCTGTTCAGCTGGCTGTTCTCGGTCGGCACCGTGCTGCCCTGGACCGTTCTCGGTCTGGCCTGTGCCGTCTGGGTGATCCTGCTCGGCGCGCTGGCCCGGCGGCTCCCGCAGTTCTGACGACCAGTCAGGGCCGCAGTCAGTGGCAGCTGCCAGGCCGGCTCAGCGCACGGCCAGCGAGGTGACGAAGTCGGCGATCTGGCGCAGCGTGCTGCACTCGCGGACCTGCGAGCACAGCGGCGCGTAGGTGGCCATGACCGAGTCACCCTGATTCCAGTAGCGCCGTGGCTCGGGGTTGAGCCAGTACAGCTTGCCCACCCGGTCACTGACCTCGGCCAGCGCCTCGGCGGCCGGATTCAGGTAGTTCGTGCGCGCGTCGCCGACGACCAGCACGACGGTCCGCCGGGAGAACTGCCGTGAGTAGTCGCGGGCGAAGTCGCGCAGTACGTGACCGTAATCGGAGCTGCCGTTCCACCGGATCGCGCCGCGGGCCGCCTCGGCCTGAGCAAGCTGCCGGCCGGCCGAGCGCGCTTCGCTGACTAGCTCGGTGATCTCGGACAGGCCGTCCACGAACGAGAACGCCCGCAGCCTGCTGAGCCGGCTGTCCAGCGCGATCAGCAGGTTGAGAGTGAAGCGGGAGAACGTCGCCACCGACCCGGACACGTCGCACAGCACCACGATCTCGGGCTTGGGCGGCGGCGCGGGCTCGGTCGCGATCCGGAACGGCACTCCCCCGGTGCCCATCGCCAGGTGCAGCGTCCGCCTGATCGACAGCCGCCGCTTGCGGTACTCCTGCTGCGCCAGGATCTTGCTGAGCTGATGCGCCAGCGGCCCGATCGAGCTCACCATGGAGTCCAGTTCGGCCGCGGAGGCGGTCGCGATATCGATGTCCTCCGCCAGCCGGACCCGCATGGTCTTGCTGACCGCGCGCGGACCCCGGTCGGCGACCAGCGCCCGGCGGATCGCGGCCTGCAGCTCGTCCCTGAAGCGGTCCACCGCGCGGTCCGCGGCCCCGCGGTCGAGCCGTTCCCGCAGCGCCGCTGACCCGCGCGCGCTCCAGCCGCCGCCGGATCCGCCACCGCCGCCGGAGCCTTCGCCCTCCCCGCCGCCCTGCTGCCCGGCCATCGACGCGAGCAGCTCAGCGCGGATGCCGTCCAGGTCGGCGGCCTCGCTTGCCGCGATCATCGCGAACACGCCGGCGACCGGAGCGCCCGGCTCCAGCGCCGCGAAGCGGCGGACGTACTCATCGGCGAGCTGCCGCAGCGCGACCGGGTCCCCCGACCTGATCGCCGCGCGGAGCGCGGCGGCAAGCTCAGCGTCCGCCAGCCCGGCGAACGGCCCGGGGTCGGACGGCCTCGTTCCCGCGAAGTGAAGGTTGAACAGGACGTTGAACGCATCGAGATGCTCGGCCCGCTTGACCATGACGCACTGCAGGCTCGCCCGCACGACGTCCAGGTCCGCAAGCGGGATGCTGGCCAGGGCGCGCGCCGCGTCCAGGTGCTCGCCGACAGACACGCCGACGCCGACGGCCCGAAGCTCGTCGACCAGCGCGGTGAGCGTGCTCTCGGCGTCCGGCATGGCTCAGGCCAGGGACAGCTCAGCCAGCGCCGTCGAGATGTCCCGCTCGTACTTCAGCAGCACCGAGAGCGTCTGGCGGGTCATCTCATCGGTCAGCTCAGCGGCGCCGAGCGCGAGGAGAGTGCGAGCCCAGTCCACCGTCTCGGAGATGGACGGCGGTTTCTTCAGGTCGGCTGACCGCAGCACCGCGACCAGGGCAGCGATCTCCTGCGCCAGATGAACATTCAGTTCGGGAACGTGCAGTTGCACGATCTCGGCCTCCCGCTCCACGCTGGGATAGCCCAGGTGCAGGTAGAGGCAGCGGCGCTTGAGCGCCTCGGATAGGTCCCTGGTGTTGTTCGAGGTCAGGAAGACCTGCGGGATGTGCCGCGCGGTGACGGTCCCGAGTTCGGGGATCGAGACCTGGTACTCCGACAGGACCTCGAGCAGCAGCGCCTCGGCTTCCATGTCGAGCCGGTCTACCTCGTCGATAAGCAGCACGACCGGGTGGTCCGACCGGATGGCCGCGAGCAGCGGGCGGCTCAGCAGGAAGTCCTCGCCGAAGATGCCGGCCACGCCGAGGTCCGTGCTGTCCCCGCCCTGATACAGCTGCAGCTGAAGCAGCTGGCGCCGGTAATCCCACTCGTAAATGGCCTTGGACTCATCCAGTCCCTCGTAGCACTGCAGGCGGATGAGCGGCTTGCCGGTCATGACGGCCACGCTCTTGGCCAGCTGCGTCTTGCCGGTTCCGGCCGGGCCCTCGATCAGAACGGGCTTGCTCAGCGCAGCAGCGAGGTGGACGACCGTCCCCGTCGCCGCATCGGCCAGATAACCGGCCTCGCGGAGCTGTTCTTGCATGTCATCAATGAGCGATGCGGCGTTGACCATAGCGTCAATAATCGCGAAAGCGTGATCAACTGGATAGACCGGGGTTACCCAGAGGTAGTTCCGGGTCCTCGGCGCTGTGCTGAGGGCTCTGCCCGGAGCTGTGCCCGGAGCTGTGCTCGGCGGCGGCCTCGGCCGCCTCCGCGTCGGCCACCGTCCCGGCGATCCGCGGCCTGATCCGGCGGCTCGCCGCCACGACGCAGGCCGCCGCGGGGGCCAGCGCTGCCGCGCCGGCCAGCAGCGCGATCCTGATGGACGCGAGAGTGCCGATGACGCCGATGACCGGGCCGCCGGCGATCTGGCCGGCGCTGTCGAACATGTCCTTGGCCGACAGGGCGGTGGCACGGACGGCTGGCTCGATCCGGGTGATCATCCAGCCCGACAGCAGCGGGTCGAGCACCGGCCGGAAAACCGTCACCGCGATATACGCCCCGACGACGAGGGCGAAGGTGTGCGCCACGGCCATGGCAACGGCGGCCGCGCCGATCGCCAGCGTGAGGATCAGCAGTCCGCCGGCGACGGAGTCAGGTCCGAGGCGTTCGGTGCGCCGCCTGGCCACCTCCGTCGCGCCGAGTCCGAGCACGGCAGCTGCGCAGGCGAACAGGCTGAACCACATTGCCGGATGCAGGCCGCCCAGCTGCGGGAACCTGATATCGCGCAGCAGGAAGGCACCCCAGAGCCGGTCGAAGCTCTCGCTCCACATGCCGACGAACAGCGTCATGCCGAACAGCAGCACGAGGCCCGGTACCGCCACTACAGCCCGGTGAGTGGACCGCGTCTGGCGCAGGAGCAGCGCGCGCGACTGCCGGAGGATCTCGCTGGCCCGCGCCGGGACCGCTGCCTTGGACTGCGCCGGAAGCCGGGCGGGCCGGAAGTTGCTCTCCGGCATCACGACCGCCGACCCGAGTGCCAGCAGGCAGATCAGGCTGCCGCCGGTGAGCAGCGGGGCGTTGAGCCCGGCCAGGGCGATGACGCCGGACAGCAGGCTCCCGGCGACAGTCGCGATGAGCCCGAACTGGGTGGCCCGCAGGTACACGCTGGTCATCCGCTCGTCGCCGAGTTCGCCGGCCAGCTCGTCCGCGACCCAGGCCTCCTGGGCGCCGTTGTTGAGCGCCGCGCCGAGGCCGAGCACGACCTGGGCGCCCATCAGGCTGGCGAACGACGGTGACAGGCCCTGCATGATCAGTGCGAGGCCGACGATGAACAGCCCGGCCAGCGTGCACAGCCGCCGGCTGACCAGGTCCGCGAGCACCCCGGTGGGCAGCTGCAGGAGGAAGTAGCTCAGCTCCAGCGCGGTGCCGAGCAGGAGCAGCTGCAGCGGGTTCAGCCGCCCGGAAATGACCCAGTACACCGTGATCGTGGCGTAGCTGATCCCGAGCAGGAAGCTCATGCCGCACTCGAGGACCAGGTAGAGCCGGTACGGCCGGATCGGGTGCCTGCCCAGTCGCATCCGGCCCCCCGGGAGTCGGCGGGCAGCTTCGCCGCACGAGCCCGCGCCTGCGGGCGACGCTAGAGTGCGCGGGCCGGCCGCGGCAAGGCGTTTAGCCGGTCACGGAGCTCCTCCCGGCGCCCGAGACAGTCCTGGCCGCGCCGTCAGGGCGCGGCCAGGACCTTACCTGCCTAACTTGCGGTCGATCCCCGGTCAGCGGCCGCCTAGTGCGCGTAGTCCGCTGCCAGCTGACTCAGGTTCGGATAGCCAAGACCGCTTCCCTCGTTGTATGGCTGGCCGGGATTACCGGTGTAGTAGATGTTGTCGCTGCCGGTGCCGCTGTCCTCGAGCGGGGTAAAGGGCGAGCTCGGCCCGATGGCATCGGCGTAGATGGCCGGGTTCCAGAAGCCGACCCGGTGTCCCAGGTAAGAGTCGATCACTGCTGTGGAGCCGTTGAGCTGTGGCGCCACGAAACTGGTGCCGCCCCAGCCACCTTGCAGCTCGGGGTCACCGGCGGCGACGGCTGACGGCTCGTACAGCAGGTAGCCGGAATACGGATCCGCGTCCGCGGACACGTCCGGAAGGGCACGCCCGAAGCCACGGCCCTGGGTCACGCCGGGAGTCGGGTTGAAGCTCCACTCGGTCGGCTCCGTCAGCCCGGGAACGATGGTCTGGTAGTCGGTGGGGGTCAGGTACTGGACGGCATGATAATCGCTGGTCCCTGGCACATCCTGCTGGTAGGAGGGGGTTCGCTCGATCGTGCTGAAGCCGCCGCCGCTGCCGATGACCATTGACTCGGCAGCGTCGGCGAGGGATTCGCCGGTGATCGATGCAACCGGCTGCCACAGGTAGTCCCAGCCCCACGTGCGCTGCGCGGGCACCGTCACGGTAGCGGTCCCGTCCGGGCCAGTGAGCTGGCCCGACCACGGCAGGGTGGTGCCGCCCGCGGCCGTGATGTACGGGCTGTCGGGTGATACGCCGACCGACAGGTTGGTGGTGCCGAGATCGACCGTCGCGGTGTAAGCGCCCCAGTCACCGGCGGCGATGAACCCGGACTGCCCCTGTGCGGCCATCTCCAGGAACGCCTCGTCGAACGCGGCCTCGTAAGCGGGCGATTCCTCACCCGCGGCAATCGCTGCCTGGAGGTAAGTCTCGGATTCCAGCCAGCTCGCCGAGACGGTGCTGGCGATGTTCTGGCTAGCTGCGTCGAAGAACGCGTCAGCAAAGCCGTAGTCAGTATTGGGCGCCTGGTAGACGATGACGTTGGCATCGGGAGCCAGGCCCCCTGACTGTTCCACGTCGATGTCAGTCTCGCCGGTACCGGAGGCGTCACTGGGCGCACCAGGGCCGCCATCGACGTTGACCACGCTGACGGTGCGGTTGCTACTGGGAACGTGCGCGATGTGCTGCCAGAAGTACTGCGGCGCGCCCGGGTCCAGGGCAGCGAGGGTGACGATCGCAATGGTCTGGCCGCTTCCGGCGGCACCCTTCCGGTACAGCGGGTCGAGGCCGTAGTTGGCGGCGAAGTTGGACGGGAGGTTGCAGGCGTCGGCCAGGCCGGTCAGGGCCAGGCAGCTGTTCGAGCTGCTCCGCTCCGGCTTCAGCAGGCTGGTGTCGGTATGGATCGCCTGGCTGCCGAACGGGCCGTAGTTGGTCAGCCCGAGAACCGCCAGCACGTACTGCGCGATGCGGTAAGGGAGCATCGGCGACTGCGCGCTGCCGTGCACGTTCTGGGCCGGGATCGGCCGCAGCCCGTCACGCCCCGGCAGCCGGGGCACGTGGTACTGCTGCTGCTTAACCGAGAGCGCCTTGTCGAACTCACCTGCCGTCCCGGTTGCCACCACGTCGACATTGTCTGCGTAGACCTGCGTGCTGATCCCGTAGTGCGCGAGATAAGCCTGCAGCTGAGCGACGTTGGCCTGACTCTGGCCGTACTCACTGGCGAACTGCCGCACCGACAGGAACCTGGTGATGCCCGCCTGAACGGCAGCCTCAAGCTGGGGCAGCTTCTGCTCGCGCAGAACAAAGGACACGGTCTCCGGGGTGCTCGGCGGAGTGTTCCCGAATGGGCTCGCTCCCGGCAGCGCGGCGGCGCTGATTCCCGGCTGAACCGGGACGAGCGTGTTCGGGCCGGGGCCGGAGGCAGCGGCCTGACCCGATCCTGCGGCGAGAGGGACCGCGATCGCCATTGCCCCCAGCGCCAGTCCGGTCAATAGGTGCAGGTGAATTGAGCGTCTCATGTCCTGTGCACCCTTTCTCTCCGTGCAGCTCACAATGGACGTGCGACATGCCGATCTGTCTGTCAGCCCGCAGCCTGGGGGTCGAGGGCGACTTGTACATTCCCGCATACTTCATCACGTTAAAAGGTCCCTGGCGATAGAACGGCAGCACATTTCTGCCTGGCCGGGTCTCACTCGTCAGCCGGGCGGCGACCAGGCGGCCCGCGACCCGTCCCGCGGACTCCCGCGCCGGCCTGCAGCATCGGCGCAGCGACTCGCCGGCTCCGGAACAGACCAGGCCGCCGAGTTGTTAGACTGGCGAACTATCAGTGTGCCGTACCAAGGGAGTTACGGGTGACCGAGCCAGCCAGTGCCGGGGCCACAGCGGCAGGAGCGCGGACCGGTGACGACGCGGTCGTCGGCGGCCTGCTGACGATGCTGCGGGTCTCGCGCGTGATGGAGCGCGTTCACTCGGGAGTGAGCCCGCAGCAGTACCGCATGCTCAGGCTCATCGGCGCGGGCGGAGAGCGGTCGGCCCGGCTGGCCGAGAAGCTGGCCGTCGCCAGGCCCACGCTGACCTCGACTGCCGACAGCCTTGTCGCCGCCGGCCTGGCGATCCGCGAGGCCGAGCCCGGCGACCGCCGGGTTGTGCGGCTGTGCCTCACCCCGGCCGGCCAGGCCGTCGTCGAGCGCGCTGACGAGGCCTACGCCGCCTGGTTCGGCTCGCTGCTCGACCAGACCGGCCGCCGCGAGCAGATCCTCGCCGACCTGGAGTTCCTCGACGACTCGATGACGCAGCGATGGCGCGAACGGCATGCCGCCGGCCCGGCGGAGCCGACGCCGGAGCCGGCGGCTGCCACCGCCACCCGTCCCGACCACAGCGCGGGCCAGCGGTGAGGCGGGGCAGCAACAGGCGGGCGACCGCGAACCAGCAGCCAGCGAACCAGACTGCCCGGGCCCAGCAGGATGCGGACCAGCAGGGCCCGGCCCAGAAGGCCCCGGCCGAGAAGGCCACGCTCGGGTCCGGCTACGGTGAGGGCTGGCTGCGCCGCCTGGTCGCGAACTGCTGGAAGCACAAGACCCTGTCGCTGGTCGCGTTCGGCGCTTCCCTGATCGCGACCCTGGTCACAACCGCGATCCCGCTGATTCAGCGCTACATCATCGACGACGCGATCCTCACGCACAAGGATCCGATCTGGCCAGGCGCAACCCTGCTGATCGTCATGGCCGCTATCAGCTTCGGCGCGGTTTACCTGCGCCGCTACCGCGGCGGTCAGCTCTCCCTCGACGTCCAGCACGATCTGCGCACTGAGCTGTTCGGCTCGCTGACGAAGCTGGACGGCGCCAGGCAGGACCAGCTGCACACCGGCCAGATCGTCAGCAGGTCGATCTCCGACCTGAACATGATCCAGAGCCTGCTGTCGATGATGCCGATGCTGATCGGCAACGCGCTGCTGTTCGTGCTGTCGATCGGCGTGATGTTCTGGCTGTCGCCGACGCTGGCGCTGATCTCGCTGGCTGTCGGCCCGGCGCTGCTGGTGCTGTCCATCGCCTCGCGGCGCCGGCTGTTCCCGGCGAGCTGGGACGCACAGCAGAAGGCCGGCGAGGTGGCCGGCGTCGTCGAGGGCGCGGTCACCGGCGTCCGCGTGGTCAAGGGGTTCGGCCAGGAGGAGCAGGAGATCGAGCGGCTGGAGGGCATCGGCCGCATCCTGTACGCGGCCAGGGTCCGCACCGTGAAGATGATGGCCAGGTTCAGCCCGGCGCTCGGCGCGATCCCGGCACTTGGCCAGGTCGGCGTGCTGGCCCTGGGCGGCTACATGGCGATCAAGGGCGAGATCACTCTCGGCACGTTCCTGGCCTTCGCCGCCTACCTGGCCCAGATGGTCAACCCGGTCCGCGCCCTGACCAACCTCATCACCATCGGCCAGGAAGCTCGCGCCAGCGTCATCCGGGTCTACGAGGTGATCGACTCCCGGCCGGTGCTGAGCGAGAAGCCGGACGCAATCGTGCTGCCGGCGGGCAGCAACGAGGTCGAGCTGGACGACGTGCACTTCGGCTACGTGCCGTCCGAGCCGGTGCTGCGCGGCCTGTCGCTGCGGGTCAGGCCGGGCGAGACGCTGGCCCTGGTCGGCACCTCCGGCTCCGGCAAGTCCACGGTCTCGCTGCTGCTGCCCCGCTTCTATGACGTGACCTCCGGTGCGATCAGAGTCGGCATCCATGACGTCCGCGATCTCACGATCGACTCGCTCCGCGCCTCGATCGGCCTGGTGCTGGAGGAGAGCTTCCTGTTCTCCGACACCGTCCGCAACAACATCGCCTACGGCCGCCCGGACGCCACGCAGGCGCAGGTGGTCGCCGCGGCCCGCGCCGCCGAGGCGGAGGAGTTCATCCTCGGGCTGCCCGATGGCTATGACACCGTGGTCGGCGAGCAGGGCCTCACGCTGTCCGGCGGCCAGCGGCAGCGCGTCGCGCTGGCCCGCGCGCTGATCACCGACCCGTCGATCCTGATCCTGGATGACGCGACCTCGGCCATCGACGCGCGGGTCGAGGCGCAGATCCACGCCACCCTCCGCAAGGTGATGGCGGGCCGCACCACGCTGCTGATCGCGCACCGCCGCTCCACGCTGGAACTTGCCGACCAGATCGCGGTCATCGACGAAGGCCGCCTCGTCGACCAGGGCACGCACGAGGAGCTCACAGCGCGGTGCCCGGAGTACCGGCTGCTGCTGGCCGGTCCGGGCGACGACGCCGAGGGCACCGATGCGGGCGAGATTTCTTACTACCGGAACGAGGCCGCAACCAACGCAGCCGCCTGCCGGGCCGCGCCCGCTCCGGGCCGGATCACCCCTGCACTCTGGCCGGCGGCAAAGCGCGCAGCCGACTCCGGCACGGGCGGCTCTGGCACGGGCGGGTCCGGCGCCGCGTCGGACGCTGCCAGCAAGCAGCTCGCCACCACGGCCGCCGCCGGCATCGGCCGCGGCCACGTCAGCGGCGGCGGGATGGCTGGCGGCCGCGGCGGCGGTGCTGCCCAGCGCGGCGCGGCACTGTCCGGCGGCGCTATGGGCGGCGGCTGGATGGCCGGCGTCCCGGCCTCCCCCGAGCTGCTGGCCAAGGTCGCGGCACTCCCGCCGGCCAATGAGGACCCGGGCGTGGACGAGCAGTTCGCCCGCGCGCCCGATCCGCGCTTCACGCTGCGCAAGCTGCTGCGGCCGTTCGCGATCGCGCTGGGCATCGGGCTCCTCCTGGACGCACTGGACGCGGTCGCGAGCACGGTCATGCCGCTGCTGGTCAGGAACGGGATCGACAACGGAGTCGAGAAGACCATGCTCAGCTTCCAGGCGCGGCTGGACAGCATCCTGGCTGTCTCGGCCATCGGCCTGGCGATCGTGCTCGGCGACTGGGCTGTCAACTGGGCCCAGACCATCGTGGTCGGGCGCAACGGCGAGCGGCTGCTGTACACGCTGCGGGTGAAGATCTTCTCTCATCTGCAGCGGCTCGGCCTGGACTTCTACGAGCGCGAGCTCACCGGCCGGATCATGACCAGGATGACCACGGACGTGGACGCGCTGTCCTCGTTCTTCCAGACCGGCCTCATCACCATGGTGAACTCGGTGCTCACGTTCGTCGTGGTGCTGATCCTGATGCTGGTCATCAACGTGCGGCTCGGGCTCATTCTCTGCCTGTTCCTGCCGTTCCTCGTCGCGGCGACGATCATCTTCCGGCGCAAGTCGTCCCGCGCCTACACCGAGGCCAGGGAGAAGGTCAGCGTTGTCAACGCCGACCTGCAGGAGAACGTCGCCGGTCTCCGGGTAGCCCAGGCCTACCGGCGCGAGCAGGTGAACTCGGACCGGTTCGCCGGCCTGTCCGGCGCCTACCGGAAGTCTCGGCTGCGGGCGCAGCGGATGATCGCCGTGTACTTCCCGTTCGTGCAGGCGCTCTCCACGATCGCCGGCGCGGTGATCCTGTTCGCGGCCGCCAGCCAGATCCACAACAACGCGCTCACCGCCGGCAGCCTGATCGCCTATCTGCTCTGGGTGGACCAGCTCTTCTCCCCCATCCAGCAGATGTCCCAGGTGTTCGACGGCTATCAGCAGGCCAATGTCGGCCTGCAGCGGATCAAGGGCCTGCTGCAGACCCCGACCAGCACGCCGCCGGCGGCCAGCCCGGTCCGGCCGGGCCGGCTGCGCGGCCAGATTGAGCTGCGCGATGTGCAGTTCGGCTACGCCGGGCAGCGGGTCCAGGCCATCCGCGGGGTCGACCTGACGATCACGCCCGGCGAGACCGTGGCGCTGGTCGGGCAGACCGGCGCCGGAAAATCCACGCTGGTCAAGCTCATCGCCCGGTTCTATGACGTGACGGCAGGCCAGGTGCTGATCGACGGCACCGACGTCCGCGACTTCGACCTGCCCGGCTACCGTCAGCAGCTGGGCGTGGTCCCGCAGGAGGCGTACCTGTTCGCGGGCACGGTACGGGACGCCATCGCCTACGGGCGGCCGGACGCGTCCGACGCCGAGGTTGAGGCCGCCGCGCGCGGAGTCGGCGCGATCGACATGATCTCCCGCCTGCCGGGCGGATTCCTGCACGAGGTATCCGAGCGCGGCCGCAACCTGGCTGCCGGCCAGCGCCAGCTGATCGCGCTGGCTCGCGCGTACCTGGTCGACCCGGCCATCCTGCTGCTGGACGAGGCGACCGCCGCTCTCGACCTGGCCGCCGAGGCGGAGGTCAACCGGGCGACCGAGCAGCTGGCGCGGCGGCGGACCACCATCGTGGTCGCGCACCGGCTGACCACGGCCTCGCAGGCGGACCGGATCATCGTGATGGCAGACGGTCAGGTTGCCGAGACCGGAACGCACGACGACCTGCTGGCCCGCGACGGGTCATACGCCGCGATGTGGGCCGCGTTCACAGGTGAGGCGGAGCTGGTCGCCTAGCAGGCCCCCAGCCGGGTGACGCGTGAGCCCGCGTACATCAGGATGGCAGTCATGGACACCATGCCCGTCAATCTGACCGCCGCGCTCAGCTCCTTCGACGACGTCTACGACCCGCGCATCGTCGCCCGGATGAATGACTACGACGTTCGCATCGCGCATGCCAGGGGCGAGCACGTCTGGCACGTCCACGCCGACACCGACGAGTTCTTCCTGGTGCTCGACGGCCAGTTCGACATCGCGATGCGCGCGGATGACGGCAGCGAGCGCACGGTCAGCCTGCGCCGGGGTGATGTGTTCGTGGTGCCGAAGGGAACCGAGCACAAGCCCTCATCCGCCGGCAGCTCGATCCTCATGTTCGAGCCCTCGCAGACGCTGACGACCGGCGACTGGCACGAGGGCGAGATCCCCGGGCACGTGCAGGCCACTACCGGCCGGGAGCTCTAGGCACTGCTGCTTTAGGCACCGCTGCTCTAGGCCCGGGTGCTCTAGGCACGGGTGCTCTGGGCACGGGCCGCGCGGCGCCAGGCAGCCAGCGCGGCCTCGATGTCGGCGGGACCGACGTCCGCGTGCGTCAGCATCCGGATGCGGCCGCCGATCATCGTCACCAGCAGGCCCTCAGCCGCCAGCAGCTCCCGCCACTGCCCGGCATGCCGGCCCGTGCCTGACACGTCGACGAACACGATGTTGGTTTCGATGCCGTCCGGGTCGATGCTGTCGGGCAGCAGCTCGGCGACACCCTCGGCCAGCGTGCGCGCGTTGTCGTGGTCGTCGGCCAGGCGCTTCGGGCCGTCCTCCAGAGCAATGAGCCCGGCCGCGGCCATGATGCCCGCCTGCCGCCAGGCACCGCCGAAAAGTACCTTCAGCCGCCGGGCCTCAGCGATGAAGTCCCGGTCGCCGACCAGCATGGAGCCGATCGGGGCGCCAAGACCCTTGGACAGGCAGAACATCATCGAGCTGACGGCGCCC
>Ga0302326_10016822_pt1 | contig 15279 bp, 15 predicted proteins | sample Palsa_T0_3_FD_202264 | JGI IMG/M metagenome (GOLD analysis project Ga0302326, IMG submission 202264) | Peat permafrost microbial communities from Stordalen Mire near Abisko, Sweden - Palsa_T0_3 | ecosystem: Environmental > Terrestrial > Soil > Palsa > Peat permafrost | place: Sweden: Abisko...
CCTGACGTCGGCGCGCACATCGGCGCGCAGCGACGGGTCCAGCGAGGAGAACGGCTCGTCGAGGAGCACCAGTTGGGGTCGCGTCGCGAGCGCGCGGGCGAGGGCCACCCGCTGCTGCTGCCCGCCGGAGAGCTGATGCGGGTAGCGGCCCTCGAGGCCCGGCATCCCGATCAGCTCGAGCAGCTCGTCCACCCGACCGGCGCCCCGCGCTGCCCTGGGCAGGCCGAACCCGATGTTCTTGGCCACCGTCAGATGTGGGAACAGGCTGCCCTCCTGGGGGACGTAGCCGATGCGCCGCCGCTCCGACGGGACCCAGGTGCGGCCCGCTGCGTCGACCGCGAGTCCGCCCAGGCTGATCGTCCCCTGGTCTGCGCGCTCAAACCCGGCAATCAGCCGCAGCAGCGTTGTCTTGCCGGCGCCTGAGGGCCCCAGGATCGCGGTCAGCGATCCCGTCGGGACAGTCAGGTCAACGCCGGTCAGCACGGCGGACCGGCCGAACGCCTTATGCAGATCGTTGATCTCGAGCCAGGTCATGCCGCGACGAGCGAGCGGGAGGGCAGGCGGTCGAACCAGCGACCGAGCACACAGCTCGGGATCGCCGCGATCAGGATCATGAGGCCCGCGTAGGGCGCCGCCTGCCCGTAGGAGATGTTGGTCTGGAAGGCCCAGAACTGCGTCGCCAGCGTCTGCGCACCGGTGGGGATCAGGACCAGCGTCGCCGTCAGCTCGGTCACGGCCTCCAGAAAGACCAGGCAGAACGCCGCCGCCAGCCCCGGGGCGGCGAGCGGCAGGGTCAAGCGCCAGAGCACTTCCAAGCGGCCGCGCCCGAGCGACCGTCCGACCTCCTCCAGGCTCGCCGGCGCCTGCGCCACCGAGGTCCTGACCGCGACCAGCGCCAGCGGGAAGAACATGATCGCGTACGCGGCGATCAGCATCGTGCTGCTCTGGTACAGGAAGCCGGCCGCGTAGCGCTCGGAGAAGTAGGTCAGCGCCAGCGCAATCACCAGCCCCGGCATCGCGAGCACGAGGTAGTTGCTGCGCTCGAGGATCGTCGACACGCGGCCGGAGTGCCGGACCGACAGGATCGCCACCGGCAGTGCCGCGATCGTGGCGAGCAGACCCGCCGCGGCGCTGTAGAAGATCGTGTGCCCGGCGGCGGTGAGGATCGACGCGGTCGGAAGCGTCGAGCTCCCGCCGTGCAGGATCCAATAGACGATCGCCCCCACCGGCACGCCGAGCGCGAGACCGACCAGCACGAAGAACCCCGCGAGCACCAGCAGCGTCGCTCGCCCCAGCCGATGTGGCCGGGGCACGCGCGCCGTCAACGCTCCCGTTCGCGACGGCCGTCCGCGCCCCCGCGCCAGGCCCTCACCGGTGAGCAGGAACAGGCTCAGGACGACCAGCACCAGCGAGAGCGCACATGCCGCAGGTGCGTTGAAGCCGCTGAGGAACTCGGTGTAGATCTCGGTCGTGAAGGTGTGGAAGCCGAGAATCTCGAACGCGCCGTATTCGGAGAGCATGACCAATCCGACGAGCAGGCCACCGCCGAGAATGGCCAGCCTGACCTGCGGCAGCGTGACCCGCACGAAGGTCCGCAGGCGCCCGAGGCCGAGGCTGCGCGCGACCTCCTCCTGGGCGGGATCGGCGTGGCGCAGGGAGGCGGCGACCGGCAGATAGACCAGCGGATAGACCGCGAGGGTCATCACCAAGGTGGCGCCGGCAAAGCCCCCGAGTGACGGGAAGATCGATTTCCAGCCGAAGCTGGTGACGAAGTCCGGGATCCCGATCGGCACGACCACAAGCACAGCCCAGATCCGCCGACCGGGGAGGTCGGTCCGCTCCACGAACCAGGCCGCGGCGGTGCCAATCACGGCACACAGGACGGTCACGACCACCATCAGGCTGACCGTGTTCCACAGCAGCGTGGCGGTGAGCGCCCGGAACAGGAGCGGACGCAGCGTCGAGAAGCCGTCCTGCGCCGCCTCCAGGATCAGGAAGGCGAGCGGCAACAACAGCACCAGCGCCACCAGGACCCCGGCCGCCAGCAGAACCGGCGGGGTGCTCCGGCGGCGGGCGCGCACCGGCGCCCGGCCGCGGCGCGGTAGCAGCGGCGGCGCGGACCCCAGCTCGCCGACCGTGGTGCTCACAGCAGCTGGGCCTTCTGGAGCAGCGCGATCGCGGTCGCGCCGTCGCCGAGAGCGGGGATGCCGATCGGATTCGGTCTGAGCTTGTCCAGTGGGGTTTCGGGCTGGCCGGTGATCACCCCCGACGCAATCGGGTATTCGAAGCTGTCGGTGTGGGCGATGATCTGCTGGCCCTCGGCGCTGACCAGAAAGGCCAGCAGCTGCTGGGCGTGGGCTTGATGCTGGCTTGACTTCAGGACCGCGGCCCCGGACACGTCGATCACGTAGCCGGGGTCGCGGGGCGCGAAGTGGACGATCGCCGAGTGCACGTTGGACGCGCCGACCTGCGCTCGTTCGCGGTACCAGTAGTACTGGTTGATGACCCCGAGCGCCACCTGTCCCCGGTTGACCTGGTCGACGATCGTCTCGTTGTCCGGGTAGCTGTGAGCGGAGCCCGCGTTGGCCTTCAGCGCCTGCAGCCAGCGCAGCGCGGCGGCGTTGCCATAGGTGCGGGCGACGGATGTGACGATCGGTTGGAAGTCGGTCTCCCCGGGGGCAATCGCGAGCTTGCCCTTCCACTTCGGGTCGGCCAACTGCATGACCGATGTCGGCAGTTGGGCCGGCGTGAGCACCCGCGTGTTGTAGACGAGCACGCTGACACGGGCCGACACCCCGACCCAATGGCCGGTGGGCGAGTTGTAACGGCTCGGCGTGTGCGCCAGCGTCGATGGTGCCACCGGGGCGAGCAGGCCTTTCTGCTGCAGGTACTCGAGCGGCGGAGAGTTCTCGGTGAACAACACGTCAGCGGGCGAATGCGAGCCCTCGGCGGTGATCTGCGAGGCGAATACGTCCTCGTCGTCGCTGCGCACATTGACCTTGATACCGGTGAGCTTCTCGAAGCGTGCGACCAGCGCATCGGTGGTCTGCTCGTGCTGGCCGTTGTAGAGCGTGATCGAGTTCGACGCTGACGCGGTCCCGCCGCACGCAGCCAACAGGCAACTGAGCACGACACACGCGAGCAGCCCGACAGCGCACCGACCGCGTCGAGTGGTGGCACCGGTCCTCGGCTGGCTCACTGCCTCCGCCATCGCCTGCGGACGCTAGCACGAATTAGGGTTCCCTAATGCCAACCGAGTTGACGGGGTCCAACGGCCTGAGCGCACGCGCGTACGCTTAGGGCCGAGCACCCCCCATGTCTCCCCCTCTCCGGCGCCAGACGATCACCCTTCGCGATGGTGCGCGGCTGACGCTGCGACCCATCGCGCCCGCGGACAAGCCGCTGATCCTCGCCAGTTTCGAGCGCTTGAGCGAGGAATCGCGCTATCGGCGGTTCTTCACCACGATCAACACGCTCTCTCCCTCACAACTCGACTACCTGGTTGACATCGACCACCGCGACCATGAGGCGATCGTCGCGATCGAGCCCGCAAGCGGGGAGGTGCTCGGCGTGGCTCGCTACATCCGCTCCAAGCAGGACGGTGAATCTGCCGAGGTCGCGGTGACCGTTGCGGACGACTGGCAGGGGCGCGGCGTGGGGCGCGCGCTGCTGGACCGCCTGACCTATCGCGCGCGACAGGAGGGCGTGCGGCGCTACAGCGCGCTCGTCCAGGCAGACAACCCGGCATCGCTCGGACTGCTGGCCGGCGCCGGGGAGACGCGGCGCCGGTGGGACACCGGCGCCGTCGAGCTTGTGGTCGAGCTCCCTCCCCAGCGGGGGATGGGAGCGCGGCTGGGCCGAGCGCTGCGAGCGGCAGCGGCGGGAACTCTGGTCCCGGCCAAGACGCTGGTCGACCGCGTCGCCGTGGCCATCGAGTCCCCACCGCGCCCACCTATCCAGTCCGACCGACCGATCCGCACGATCGTGGTCGCCGCGGAGGACTCCGACGCGGGGGCCAGGACCCTGGCGGTGGCGCTGGGACTCGGGGCGATTCTGGGCGCGGCGGTCCACGTGGTGGGCGCCTACGGGATCCTGCAGCAGCCCGAGAGCGCCGCAGCGGCGCTGGCGCGAGCCAGCGAAGCAGCGCGTGCGGAGGGGCTGGAGGCGGTGACGCACACGCGCCGCGACGATCGAGCCGAGGCGCTGATCGCGGTGGCCCTGGAGCAGGACGCCGACCTGCTGGTGGTCAGCAATGCGGGCATGAGCGGCGTCAAGCGGCCACTGGCGGGCAGCGTGGCGAACAAGGTCTCCCACCGCGCGCCCTGCAGCGTGCTGATCGTGTGGACGAATACGGAATAATGAGTGGATGGCGGAAACGATCGTTTGTGCTGTCGACCAGTCTGAGGCAGCGGGACCCGTCCTCAATACCGCGCGTTGGCTCGCCAATGAACTGGGTGCGCGGTTGTCGGTCGTGCACGTCGCTGATGGGCCGGTCGGGAACCCCGACCAGCTACTCGCCGCGCTTCGCATCCAGCTGGGGGGCGGATCGATTGACATCCAGCTGGCGGAAGGCTCACCGGCGCGGGCGATCATGGACGCGGCTGAGCACGCCGCGGCCGAGCTGCTCGTGGTCGGCTCCCGCGGCCGCGGATCGCTGCGCGCGGCGATGCTCGGCAGCGTCTCGCGCGAGCTCACCGCGCAGGCAAGCTGTCCGGTGGTGGTCGTCCCGTCCGGGAGCGCGGCCGCGAACCCGGGGGACGCCGCGCCGGGCGCGCAGGCCAGTGTCGTGTGCGGCATCGACGGCTCTGATCAAGCGCTGGCCGCGGTCGCCATCGCCGGCCGGCTGGCAGCGCGCCTGCACTGCCGACTGGTCGTCGTGCACGCTCGCCAGAACATCAGGGCGATGGTGTCCTATCCTGGAGCCCGCTCGAGCACCCCGCCCGTCACCGGCCAAGAGGATTCGGTCGGCCAGCTTGCCGATGAGATCGTCGAGCGGGCCGTCGCGGCGGCCGGCGTCAACGCCTCAGGGGTGATCGAGCCTGGGCCACCCGCGCAGGTGCTCGAGTCTGTGGCCCAGCGAGAGGGCGCCAGGCTGATCGTGGTCGCCGCGCGCGGGCTGGGAGCGCTCCGGTCCGCGCTGCTCGGTTCGGTTGCCGCAGAGCTCACGACGTCGGCAACGCGCCCGGTCGTGGTGCTGTCCGAGTCCGCCCTGGCCGGGGCGGGCCCCGTCACGCCCTGAGCACCCTCGCCCACGGCCCCTGCGAGCCCCGGTCGCTCAGGCGCGCTTGGCCCGCGTGGTCCGTCGCACCGCGGGCGGCCGCTTGGGCATGTTGGGCGAGGTGATGCCGCTGACCGCGATCTCGGCGTAGAGCTCGCCGAGGTACTCCGGGGTGATCGAGCCCTTGGGGTTGTACCACGTGTAGATCCAGTTGACGAGGCCGAAGATCGCGTTGCTGACCAGGATCGGATCGATCGCGTCATCCACTTCGCCGCGCTCCTGCGCCTCCACGATGAGACCGCGGACGAACGTCTCGTAGAACTTGCGCTGGCCGATGATCGCCTTCTTGCGCTTGGGCGTGAGCAGCCCGAAGTCGTGGTAGTAGACGGCGATCTTGGCCAGGTTGCTGGCGTTGTACTCGACGTGGCGCTGGACGTAGATCCGCAGGCGTTCCAACGGCGGAAGATCGAGGGCGGCGGTCTCGGTCACGACCGCCTTGGCGTCCTCGTGCACCTCCAGCAGCATCCGGAAGAGCAGATCCTCCTTGGAGTCGATGTAGTAGTACAGGCTGCCCTTGAGGATTCCCACCGCGTCGGCGACATCCTGGACGGACGTGTCCGAATAGCCCTTGCGATGGAAGATGTCCGCCGCGGCGTCGATGATCTCGCGCTGACGCTTCTTCGAACCATTCCCTTCAGTGCTGCGCTCTCGTGCGGGCGCGCTCCGCTTCGTGTTGTCAGTCGTGCTCACCGAGCCGCCTTTCCACCAGCGGCTTCGCGCCGCGGATCATGCTTCGTTAGTGCTGCGAGCTCTGGCGGGTCGAGTCCGTACAGAGGTGGGAAGGCGGTCGGCGCTGCGCCGTTCTTGGCCACGACGACGGCATCCACCTCAAACGGATATAGCACGGTATCCCGTGCGCTCGCGTCCACGTCCTCTGACTCGACCAGACGCTCCACAGTCACAATAACGCGGCGCGCGGCGCGCGCCAAGAGCAGGTCCACATCCGCGAGATGATCGGGGGGCCACGGCGCTTGGATGTTGCCGCGGGGATCGGACTTCCACGCGTGAACGATGGCCACATCCGGATGCAGGGCCGGAAGGGCGAGAAAGCGCTGGCCACTGTATGGATCGGACACTTCGCGCAGGCCGCGCGCCTGCACAAGGTCCGATCCCATCGCCGCGCGCGTGACAATGAACGGCATCCCGGCGGCCGCCGCGCGCAGCCGCCCGAGCAGCATCCATTCGGACTCTTCCAGGTCCTCCACGGTGCCGGTGGCCACCGCCTCGACGAACCGCGGCGCGGGACCATGAGGTCCCAGGCCCACGTAGGACGAGCGCACGGCCCGCAATGCACCGGCGCCGAGCAGTAACTCAACGTCGACCGAACCGGCGAATGTGACCAGCTCCAGATCGCGACGTCCGCTGCGCGCCAGCGCAGCCACGGCGGCGATCGGCTTGCGTGACAGCACAGCGCCGCCGATGGCCACGGTGTCGCCGTCGCGAACCATCCCGACGGCCTCGTCGAGGCCGACGATCATCCCGGCTCCACGGCGTGAAATTGCGCCGGGCGCTTTTGCAGGAAGGCGGCGATGCCTTCCTTTGCCTCTGGTGCCATGAGCGCCTGCACCGCAGCCGCGCGCTCCACCTCCAACCCACGCACCAGGTCGCCGTCGTAGCCGTCGTTCAGGCAGGCCTTGATCAGCCGGACCGAGGAGCGCGGCATTTCGGCCCACCGCTGGGCGAGATCGTCGGCCGCCGCCCGCGTGGCGGGCCCGTCATCGCAGGCCGCGTTGACCAGGCCGATTCGCTGCGCTTCGTCGGCATCGATCCGCCCGCCCAGCATCATCAGCTGGGTGGCCTGCGCCCGACCCACCAGCCGGGGAAGCCGTTGCGTGCCACCGCCGCCGGGAATGATCCCCAGTTTGGCCTCCGGCAAGCCGATGCGGGCACGGCCGCGGGCCATGAACCGCGCATCCATCGTCAGCGCAAATTCACACCCTCCGCCGAGCGCATGGCCCTCGATCGCGACCACGGTCGGCTTGCTCAGGCGCTGAAGGCGCAGGAAGGTGTCGTGGACGAGCGTGACCTTGCGTTCGATCGCCTCGGGACTGAAGTCGTAATTGGCCATCGCGCCGATATCGGCACCAGCGACGAAGATGGTTGGGTGGGCGCTGACAAACAGCACCGCGCGAACCGACGGGTCGCCGTCGAGCTCGTCCGTGAGTTCACCCAGCCGCTCGTAGAGTTCGTTGGTGAGAGCGTTCGCTGGGGGGTTGTCGATCACCACCTCAGCCACCGCGCCGCGCTGTGTCCTAGTCAGAATTGGGTTCCCATCCCATTCATCATCTGCCAAACGGTTGGTAGAATTGGTAGTCTGTCATAGATGATCTCCTGCGTACAGACCACGTTGTGAGCTGCGAACTACTGGCGGGCGCCGTCGCGCTACCGAGCGATCGAGTGTTCGCCCGGGGGGGCCGGCGCTGCGCCGCCCAATACGACGAGGATGCCGTCACACTGGCGGTCCAGGCAGTCCTGGCGCTGAACCGCGAGGGGCTCCCGCCCCCAGCGGGGTTGCTGTTCGCCTCGGTCACCCCGCCATACGAGGAGGGTGGTTCGGCTCAGGTGATCGCCGAAATGGCTGGGCTCGGCGATGAGCTGTTCTGTGCCGAGCTCTGCACCACTCCGCGCGACGGCCTGGCCGCGGTGCGGCTCGCCGATGGCCTGATCGCCGCGGGCGGAGGCCCCGTGCTCGTATGCGCGGCTCACGTGCGCCGTCCGGAGGGCGAACGTGAGGCCGGCGATGGCGCGGTCGCGCTGCTGCTGGGGGAGAACGGCGGGCTGGCCGCCCTGACCCCGGGACCCGCGCACGCGGAGGAGCTGCGCGACCGCTGGCGCCTGCCCGGAGACCTGGCGCCGCGAGAGACCGACGTCTCGTTCACGGACGAGTTGGGTGCCGCGCGAGTGGCGGGCATCGTCGCGGGCGCGGTGCGCGAGCGCAGCCCGCAGCCGGTCTCGGCCGGTGCGAGCGCACCGCCCGACGCCGCGCCGCTGTCAGCGGCCGCCGTGCTCGTGGCCGGACCGTCGGCACGCTCGGGGGGACGCGTCGAGCGTGCGCTGGGCGGTCCCGGCGATCCCGCGTTTTCCCGCACCGGCGCGCTGGGTGCCGCGCATCCGTTGCTCCGGCTCCTGCTCTCGTTGCGGGCACCGGCGGTCCTCATCGCCGCATCCGGCGGGCTAGGTGAGGCGCTGCTGGTCGAGCCACTGCCGGACGGCGCGGAGCTCGCGGCGGCAATCGCGGGTGAGGTCGCGGCCGGGCGCGACGTCGAGTCGGTGCCCGCCCCACCCGCGCAGCTGGGCTTCGACCCATATTCGTCGGCTCCGCGTGCATGGCGGGAGCGGGGCCAGGACCTGCGTCTGGAAGGCGTGCTCCGCGACGGGCGCGTGCTCTATCCACCGCCCGCCGGGATCGAAGGCGAGCGTCGCGCATTGGCCAGACGCGGACGCGTGCTCACGCTCACGCGCGACCACGTGTACCCGGGAGCCGACACGGTCGAAATGGCCGTGGTCGACCTCGACGACGGGAGTCGCTTCTACGCCCAGGTCGCCGCCGGCGAGCACGTGGAGATCGGGCAGGAGATCCGGCTGGTCCCGCGGCGCCTGCACGCCGGTGGCGGCATCGTGCAGTACTACTGGAAGCTCGCGCCATGCCGATAGCCGGCGAGGTGGCCATCATCGGTTCGGCCGCCACGCGGTTCGGCGTGATGCACGATCGCGGCTACCTCGAGCTGCTGGCCGAGGCGGCCCGGGGCGCGATGGCCGACGCCGGCGTCGAGCAGGACGACGTGCAGGCCGCCTGGCTCGGCACCGCCGAGCCCATCATCGCCGCTCTCCTCGGGGACGCGGGGACCGCGGTCACCGAGGCGCTGGATTTCGCTCCCCGCCCGGTCACGCGCGTGTCGACCTTCTGCTGCACCGGCATGGAGGCGGTCCGGGCCGGGGCAATGGCGATCGCCGCGGGCGAGCACGATCTGGTCCTGGCGGTTGGCGCCGAGAAGATGCGCGACGTGCCTCCGCGCGGCAGCCTGGTGGCCCGTACCGCCAACCTCACCCACCCGACACTGGCCAAGGGTCGCACGGCCCCCGGCCAGTTCGCGTTGCTGGCCAACCGATATCTGCATGAGTACGACTGCACGGTCGAGGATCTGGCCGGCGTCGCAGTCAAGAATCATGCCAACGCCGCTCACAACCCGATCGCCCAGTACAGCGATCCGCTGACCGTCGAGCAGGTGCTCCGCGCTCCCCGCGTCGCCGAGCCGCTCGGATTGCTCGACTGCACCCCCACGACCGACGGCGCCGCGGCTGTCGTGATGACGTCGGTTGCTCGCGCGCGCGAGCTTGGTCGCCCCTACGCGGTGATCGAAGGCATCGCGCTGGCCGTGGTCGACGGCTACTACGCGGGGTTCTTCCACGACGACAACGACTACCTCAGCTTCCGCGTCACCCGTGAGGCAGCCTCAGTGGCCTACCGACAGGCCGGTATCACGGTGCCGCGCGAGCAGTTGGACGTGGTCGAATGCCACGACTGCTTCACGATCACCGAGCTGGTCAACTACGAGGACCTGGGCCTGTGCGCACGCGGCGAGGGCGCGGCCATGCTGCGGTCGGGGGCGACCTCGGCCAGCGGAGATATCCCGGTCAACCTGTCCGGCGGACTGCAAGCGTGCGGCCATCCCGTCGGTGCGACCGGCGTGCGCATGATCAAGGAAATCGCCGACCAGGTGCTGGGACGCGCCGGCGAGCGTCAGCTGGCGGGCGCCCGTCGCGGCGCGGCCCACACGCTGGGCGGTCCCGGCGTCGCCTCGTGCGTGGCGGTGATCGGGGCGCCGTAGCCGACCGGGCCGGGGCAATCGAACAGTCGGCGCACTAACCAGGTCGTCGAGCGCCCTTCCAGATGGGCCACCTCGAGCGCTTGCGCGCCGAGCCGCGCGGCGACCTTCCGCTTGCCGCCCTCGGCCGGATCGCCTGCGGTAAACGCGAGCGTCGACGGCTGTAGCGACGCGAGCAGGTCGCCGTAGGCCGGCACCGGCGCGAGCGTGGGCGGTCCGGAGATCAGGAACAGGCCATCCACGGGCTCGAGCGCGGCGAGCATTTCGCAGCGCTCGGCGGCGGGCACGATCGGCCGCCCCGGGCCCTTGCGCGCGCACGCCCGCTCGTCATCCTCCACCCCCACGGCAAGCCGCGCGCCGGCGGCCCGTGCCGCGCGCAGGAAGCGTAGATGGCCTAGGTGCAGAACATCGAATACGCCGGTCGCGACGACGGTTCCGGGAGCGTGAGCGAGCGGCTCGGTGTGCCACCTCAGCGCGAGCCTCATCCGGGCTCCGGGGCATCGCTGTGACTCGCCTCACGCAAGTCTCGGCGCACCTGGGCCGAGTCATACCAACTCGTCAGCCGCTGGATCCGATCACCGAGGAAGTCGAACACATCCACGGCGTCGAAGGCCAGCGGCCGACCATTGGCGAGGCGACCCTCGAAATGGATCTCGACGGTGACCGTTTGGCCGGCCGGGATGATCCGCGTCGGTTCGTCGCGATGCTCCGGATACGGCCCGAGCGCCTCGCGGAAGTAGGTGCCGATGTCGTCTCGTCCGTTCCGCGGTCGTGCGCCGACCGCACGGAGTTCGGCGTCGGCGCTGAACAGTTCGGCCAAGCGATCCCAGCGCTCGTGATTGATGCACTCAAAATAGGCATCGATCGTCTGGCGAATCGCTGGTGCGGACCCGTCGTGATTGACCCCACCCGGCTCTGGCATCCGGTCGGAGAGTCTATCGAAGGCTCCGGTTTCAATCAAACGGTTGGTCAAATGAGATACAGTTTCGCTCGCCCCAGAAGGAGGAGTCTGTGCCCCGCATCGAACCCGTCCCGCCCAATCCCATCGGCAACGCCGTGTCCAACAGCGTCCTCGCGCGGGTGCTCGGGCGCCAGCCGGAGATTCTGCGCGCGTACGCGGCGCTCGATAGCGCCGTGCGGTTTCACGGATCGCTCCCGCTAGAGCTCAAAGAGGCGGTGCGACGGGCGACGGCGGGCGAGATCGGTTGCGCCTACTGCCAGTCGCTGGGCGCCCCGCGGACCGACCTCGACGCTCGCGAGGCGCTCGCGGTGGCCTTTGCACAGACCGTGGCTCAGGATCCCAGCGCGGTCAGCGACGCTCAGTTCGACGTGCTGCGCGAGGAATTCAGCGAACCGGAGATCGTCGAACTGGTGGCGTTCATTTGCCTGATCGCGATCTCAGGTCAGATGTTCGGAGCGGTGATGGGGCTCGAGGCGACCAGTACCGAGGAAGCGGTGGAATATCAGAACGTCCTCGCCGGACGTTCCTAGCTCGGAGGTACAGAATGGCTCGCTATGACGTGGTGATCATCGGTGCCGGCGCCGCCGGGCTGAGCGCCGGAGCGCTACTGGCGAAGGAAGGCAAGTCGGTATTGGTCCTTGAGGCGAGCCCGTGGCTGGGCGGCCGGGGTGTGGCCGTCGCCGACGAGGGCTTCAAGATCAATGTCGGCGGGCATCTGGTCGAGGATTCGGGCTCGGGCATCACGAAGGTGTTTGAACACGTGGGCAAGGAGCTCATCCACGGGCCGGCGTCGAGCGACATGGTGATCTGGGATCACGAACGCGGCCGGTGGGGATCGATCCGCGAGCTGTACTCGGCCGACAAGTCCGAGCTCAAGAAGGTCATCAACATCGTCGTCGAGACGCCCTACGAGGACTTCGACGACTGGGACGACCGCACGCTGCGCGAGTGGATGCTGCAGTACACCTCACACGAGGGCGTGATCGCGCTGTGGGAGTTCATCACGGTGTTGGAGGCGATCACCGAGAACTGGTGGGATCACTCGGCCTCGGACAACCTGTACATGCGCAAGATGCACTACGGCGAGAAGGGCGTGGGCGGCTACTCGTTCTGGCCCGGCCAGGGCTGGGACGGAATGTTCCAGGACCTGAACGACGCGGTGGTCGAGAACGGGGGCGAGGTTCGGCTGGGCACGCGCGCCTCGCGCGTGGTGATCGAGAACGGGCGGGTGGTCGGGCTCGCCGTCACGAACCCTCACGTGCTGCCCAACGAGATCTTCGAGGAGACGATCGTCGAGACCGATTGCGTGGTCTCAACGCTGCCGGTGTGGAGCGTCCTGCGCGTCGTACCAGAGCAGGAGCTGCCGGACTGGTATGTGGCTCAGATCAAGCACCTGGCGCGGATCGAGTTCCGCGCCACCTGGCTGGGCGTGTACCTGGCGACCAAGGAGCCGATCCACGCGCTCGACCCGCGTGAGCTGGCCACCTGGTTGCACACTCCCAACCTGGCGCACGCAGGCTTCTTCTTCAACATGAGCGCGATGGACCCATCGGTCGCGCCGGAGGGAACGCAGCTCTACGTCGCCGGGCTCGACATCCCGGGCGAGAAGGTGCGCGACGTGAAGTGGATGCTGAACGCGCAGGAGCAGTTCGAGCGCGACCTGGCGATCATGTACCCCGGCCTCGAGCACGCCTACTGGCGCCGGCGCCACCTGGTCCACGAGCCGGGACTGGGGGTAATCCAGAAGCCCAACCTGGTCGGGCGCTTCCGGCCCCATTGGCGCGCCCCCAACGTCGACGGCCTGTACTTCGCCTCGGACACGTTCCGCTCCCGCGGAATCGGGGTTGACCGCGCGGCACGCGCCGGCGTCACCGTCGCTGAGGACATCCTCGGACGGCGACTGGCGACCTTCGGCGAGGGCTGGCGCTACTAACCACGCGATCGCATGGCGCCGCCGGCGCGGTCGGCGGCCGGCCCCGAGGAGCGCTGTTTTTCCACCGGCAAATCCAACCTAGTGAAGGCAAGGTGATCGAATGCGGCTCGAGAACAAAGTGGCGATCGTCACCGGGGCCGGCCAGGGCATCGGCCAGGCGGCCGCCCTGAAGATGGCACAGGAGGGCGCCAAGGTGGTGGTCTCCGACGTCAACGAGCACACCGGCAACGCCGTCGCGCAGCGCATCCGCGATGCCGGCGGCGAGGCGGCGTTCGTGCGCGCCGATGTCAGCAACGTTGACGACGTCCGGGGGCTGATGGCGTCCACTGTCGAGGCGTTCGGCCGCCTGGACGTCCTGCACAACAACGCCGGGGTGCACGAGACCAACTTCACCCAGCAGGCCCAGAGCTTCGAGCTCGACGAGTCCGTGTGGGACAAGGTGATCGGTATCAACCTCAAGGGCGTGTGGATGTGCTCGAAGTATGCCGCTCCGCTGCTGGCCGAGGCCGGCGGGGGCGCGATCGTCAATGCGGCATCGATCGGCGGGCTGGTCGGCTACCCGATGGGCTCGGCCTACGGGCCATCTAAGGCCGGTGTCGTGCAACTCACGCGCGTGATGGCGATCGAGCTGGCGCCCCGAGGCACGCGGGTTAACTGTTACGCCCCGGGCAACACGGATACGCCGATGGTGGAGAAGTACTACGAGTCCGGTCCTCCCGAAGAGCAGGAGATGGTCAAGGCACAGCTGATGGGCACGCATCTGTTCCAGCGCCTCGGCCGCCCCGAAGAGGTGGCCAACCTGGTGGTCTTTCTGGCCAGCGACGAGTCGTCGATGATGACCGGCGCCTGCGTGGTGATCGACCTGGGCACACTGGCCTGGCGCGGGATGAGCTAAGGGGTCGCCTTGACATTGACGGTCAGACGTAGTGAAATTGCGCGTCCGTATTCAAACAACCGTTTGATTGAAGAAGGAGAGGTCCGTTCGATGCTCAAAGCCCAATGGCGGCGCGTGTGCGTGACAGGGCTGTTCGCCGTCACCCTGATCGCCGCGGGCTGCGGAAGCAGCAGCTCAAGCAGCAGCAGCAGCTTAAGCAGCTCCAGCGCTGCGACGACCAGCAGCGCCGCCGCAACGACCAGCAGTGCCGCCACCGGCGAGACCGCCGTCGCCCCGACCGCGGCGCAGGCCACCATCGCCGGTCAGAAGGCGGCCGCCAACGAGGGACCGCCGGTCAAGCTGCCGTCGGAGACGATCGGAGTGGTCAACGTCCTGCGTGCCTCCGAAGCGGCTCAGCGGCTGGAGGCAGGCACCGACGCCGCCGCCAAGGCGCTGGGCTGGAAGGTGACCGCCGTGGACGCGGCGGGAGACCCGACCAAGAGCGAGGCGGGCATCGTCACCTTTGTCAACGAGGGCGTCGGAGCGATCGTCGATATCTCCAATCCCACGGCGGCGATGACCCAGGGGCTGGCCGAGGCCAGGGCCAAGAACATCCCGGTGATCAATATCGGGGGGCTTCAGAACCCGTCTCCCAACATCGAGGCCCAGTACTACGGCGATCCCACCGATCTCGCCGCGGCGCTGGACAAATACATGTTCGCCCACCTGCCGCCCCACCCCCAGATCGCCGAGTTCACGTCCCAGATCGAATATGACGAGCAGAAGCGCGACCAACAGTTCCAGGCGGACGCCAAGGCCGCCGGGGCGACTGTCTACACATACCCGATCGACCTCGCCAACCTCGCCGGAGCGGCGACCACCGCGGCCCACACAGCGTTGCTCGCTCACCCCGGTCTCAATGCCTTCTGGGGTGACATCGACGGCGAGCTCCCGGTGGTGGCCCAGGTGCTCAAGGCGGCTAACAAGTGCGGAAAGGTCGGCAACTTCAACTTCTACGACGACCTGATCAATCTCAAGACGATCGCCGGCGGCTGCGCGACAGCAGTGGTCAGCAGCCCGGTCGGAGCTGATGGCTGGGCGGCGATCGACCAGTTGGCCGAGTTCTTCGCCCGCAAGAAGTCGATCACATCGTTCCCGCCGACCTGGTCGGTGCTGGAGGTCCATCCCTACGGAGTCGACATCCGGACCGGTGCCGCGATCGTGATCACCGACAAGACGAACCTGCCGGCCTCCGGGCAATACGTCACTCCGAAGACCGACTTCCCGGTGTTCTTCGCCGCCAAGTGGAAGAAGGAGTACGGCATCGGGTAGCCCAGAAACCAGTTCAGGCGCCGGCGGCCATCCGGGGGGCTGGCCGCCGGCGGCAGTTTTCGTACAGAAGATGGA
>Ga0302326_10016826_pt1 | contig 15278 bp, 15 predicted proteins | sample Palsa_T0_3_FD_202264 | JGI IMG/M metagenome (GOLD analysis project Ga0302326, IMG submission 202264) | Peat permafrost microbial communities from Stordalen Mire near Abisko, Sweden - Palsa_T0_3 | ecosystem: Environmental > Terrestrial > Soil > Palsa > Peat permafrost | place: Sweden: Abisko...
ACCGCGCTACTCCGAGCAGCTCAGCCTGGACCTGTCCACGGTGGTCCCGTCGATCGCCGGCCCCAAGCGCCCGCAGGACCGGATCGCGCTGGCCGACGCCAAGAACGCCTTCCGGGACGCACTGCCCAACTACGTGCCGGAAGCCACCCTGGACAACGGCCTGGACGGCACGTTCCCGGCCTCCGACCCGGTGTCCGCCGGCGACGGATCGCGGTCCTCGAACCCCACCCAGGTCACCCTCGAAGACGGCACCCAGACCGAAGTCGACCACGGCTCGGTAGTGATCGCCGCGATCACCTCCTGCACGAACACCTCCAACCCCTCGGTCATGGTCGGCGCGGCTCTGCTGGCCAGGAACGCGGTGGAGAAGGGCCTGAGCCGCAAGCCCTGGGTGAAGACCTCGCTGGCGCCAGGCTCCAAGGTCGTCATGGACTACTTCGAGCGGGCCGGCCTGGTGCCCTACCTGGACAAACTCGGCTTCAACCTGGTCGGCTACGGCTGCACCACCTGCATCGGGAACTCCGGCCCGCTGCCGCAGGCGATCAGCGACGCGGTGAACTCCGCCGACCTGGCGGTGGCCGCCGTGCTGTCAGGGAACCGGAACTTCGAGGGCCGGATCAACCCCGACGTCAAGCTGAACTACCTGGCCTCCCCGCCGCTGGTGGTCGCCTACGCGCTGGCCGGGACGATGGACATCGACCTGAACCACGAGCCGCTCGGCACCGATACCGAAGGCAAGCCGGTCTACCTGGCCGACATCTGGCCCTCCTTTGAGGAGATCGCCGACGTCGTGCAGACCGCGGTGGCCCAGGAGATGTTCACCCGCGACTACGCCGACGTGTTCAAGGGCGACGACAACTGGCGCGGCCTGCAGATCCCCGAAGGCGACACCTTCGCCTGGGGCGAGAACTCGACGTACGTGCGGCGCCCGCCGTACTTCGACGGGATGCCGACCGACCCCGAGCCGGTCACCGACATCGAGGGCGCCAGGGTGCTGGCCATGCTGGGCGACTCGGTGACGACTGACCACATCTCGCCGGCCGGGGCGATCAAGACCGACAGCCCGGCCGGCCGGTACCTCACCGAGCACGGCGTCGAGCGGCGGGACTTCAACTCCTACGGTTCCCGCCGCGGCAACCACGAGGTGATGATCCGCGGCACGTTCGCCAACATCCGGCTGCGTAACCAGCTCGCGCCGGGTACCGAGGGCGGCGTCACCGTCAAGGACGGCGAGCAGCTGTCCATCTACGACGCCTCCCGGCAGTACATCGAGGCAGGCGTACCGCTGATCGTGCTCGGCGGCAAGGAATACGGGTCTGGCTCCTCCCGGGACTGGGCCGCCAAGGGCACCCTGCTGCTCGGCGTGCGCGCGGTGCTGGTCGAGTCCTTCGAGCGCATTCACCGCTCGAACCTCATCGGCATGGGCGTGCTGCCGCTGCAGTTCCAGCCGGGGGAGTCGGCGAAGTCGCTGGGCCTGACCGGCCAGGAGACCTTCGACATCCGCGGCATCGAGGAGCTGAACTCCGGGAACGTGCCGCACGAGGTCACCGTAACCGCTGACGGCATCCAGTTCCGCGCCGTGGTGCGCATCGATACCCCGGGCGAGGCGGACTACTACCGGCACGGCGGCATCATGCAGTACGTGCTGCGATCCCTGCTGGCGGGATCCGACGGCAGCTGACCCGCCTGACGTCGTCAGCAGGCTCCGGGCGGCGGGCTGCGTCTTCGCCGAGGACGAAGCCCGGCTGCTGACCGAGGCGGCCAGGACGCCGGACGAGCTCGACGCCATGGTGACCCGGCGTGCCTCCGGCCTGCCGCTCGAGCATGTCGTCGGCTGGGCGGAGTTCTGCGGGCTGCGGATCACCGTGACGCCCGGCGTCTTCGTCCCGCGCTGGCGCACCGAGTTCCTCGTCGCCCAGGCCGTCGCCCTGGCCCGGCCGGGTGACGTCATCGCCGACCTGTGCTGCGGCGCGGGCGCGATCGGCATCGCGGTGGCCGCCGCCGTAGACCGGGCCGAGCTGCACGCGGCCGACATCGATCCGGCCGCTGTCGGCTGCGCCCGGCAGAACGTCGCGGCCTTCCTGGGGCCCCGCGGGCACGTGTACCAAGGCGACCTGTACGAGCCGCTGCCCCGCGGGCTGCGCGGCCGGGTCGCCGTCGCGGTCGCCAACGTGCCCTACGTGCCCACCAGCGAGATCGCCCTGCTGCCGGCCGAGGCCCGGGTCCACGAGCCGCTGGCCGCCCTGGACGGCGGCCCCGACGGGCTCGACGTGCTGCGGCGCGTAGCGGCTGGCGCTCCCGGCTGGCTGGCGCCCGGCGGTCACCTGCTGATCGAGACCAGCGAGCGCCAGGCCGCCGCGGCCCAGGCGGCCTTCACCGCCGCCGGCCTGGCCACCCGGGTGGCCAGTTCCGCCGACCTAGGCACCACCGTCGTCACCGGCAAGAATCAATAGTCCGAACGAGCCGCGTGCTTGCCTCAGGCAATGCGCGTGATCGCCTGGGCTTGACGCGCAGTAGAACTTGGCTGCAGAGTCCGTGAACCGCGCGGGCGGTACGCGCAATAGAAGATGCGATGGATGACGACGACCTGGTCGCCCGGATAGCGGGTGGCGACGACACGGCACTGCGGGAGCTCTTCGCCCGGCACGCGCCGTGGCTGGCCGCCCGGCTGCGCGCCGTGCTGCCCGTCGCCGACGTGGAGGACGCGCTCCAGGAGACCTTCCTGGCGGCCTGGCGCGGCGCGGGCGGTTACCAGCCGCGGCAGGCCTGCGGCGGCTGGCTCTGGGGCATCGCCCGCCGCCAGGCCGCGCTGGCCCTGCGCCGCCGGGGACCCGCCACGATGTCGCTGCCCGCCGAGCCGGCGGCCGGCGTGGCGTCGCCTGCCGATCCGCTCCAGGCCGCGCTATCGCGGATCGACCTGGACGACGCGCTGACCGCGCTGGGCCAGACGGGGAGTCCCGACCGGGAGGTGTGGCGGCTGATGTACATCGAGGACCGGCCGGTCGCCGAGGTGGCGGGCCTGCTCGGCATTCCCGAAGGCACCGTGAAAAGCCGCGCGCACCGGGTCAGGCGACTGCTCCGCGCCGCCCTGCGTGGCTCGCAAGCCCCGGAAGGAGGCACCAGATGACCGATCCGTCCCTGACCGGCCGGTCCGACGCTGGCCGGTCTGACGCTGGCCGGTCTGACGCTGGCCGGGCCGATACCGGCCTGGACGGCGTCGACCTGGACCGGGTATGGATCGGCGTGGCGGCGCAGGTCTGGCGGCGCGAGCCGGGCTGGCTGGAGCGCCTGGCCGGACGGCTGCTGCGCTCTCCCGCCCTGGCCCGGGCCCTGCTGACCACACCGTCATTGCTGCTGCCGTGGCTGATCGCCAGCATCGCCGTGCTGGCAGCGGGAGCCGCGGCCACGCTGGGTACCGGTCAGCCGGTAGCGCCGCTGCTGGCTCCGGCGGTGGCCGCGGCGGGCATCGCGTACGCCTACGGTCCCGGCATCGACCCGGCCTGGGAGCTGGCCAGGAGCATGGCGGTCAGCGACCGGATGGTGCTGCTGGTCCGGGCCCTCGCGGTGTTCGCCGTGGACGCGGCGCTCGGCATCGTCGCCTGCGCGGCATCGGGCGCCGCGCTGGGCATCACGTTCGGCTGGCTGATCCCGATGACCGCGGTCTCGGCCCTGGCGCTGGCCGCCGCGACCGTGGCTCGCTCGGCGAACGTGGGCGTCGCCGCCGGCCTGGGCGGCTGGGCCATCACCATCCTGGGTGGCCAGGCCGCCACCGGGAAGTTCACCGTCGCGGTCCAGGGCTCCGTCCTCGTCCTTCCCTACCTGGTGTTCGCGGCGGCCTGCCTCGCTGCCGTCCTGTACGCCAGCCGTGTCTCGAAAGGAACATCGTGAACATCGAGATCACCGACCTGACCCGGCGGTTCGGCCGGACGAAGGCCGTCGCGGGGGTTGACCTTGAAGCTGGCCCCGGGGTCTTCGGGCTACTCGGCCCGAACGGCGCGGGGAAGACCACGCTGCTGCGGGTGATGGCCACCGTGCTCCCGCCGACCTCCGGCCGGCTGCGCCTGCTCGACCGCGACCCGGGAGCCTACGGGCCGCGCCGGGAAATCCGGCGCCGGCTCGGCTACCTGCCGCAGAACCTCGGTTATTACCCGGGGTTCACGGTGTGCGAGTTCGTCGAGTACTTCGCGCTGCTGAAGGACATGCCGGCCGCCAGGGTGCCGGCCGCGGTAGCGGCCGCGGTCGAGCGGGTCGATCTCGGCGTCAAGGCGAAGGCCAAGCTGCGCACCCTGTCCGGCGGTATGCTGCGCCGGGTCGGCATCGCCCAGGCCATCGTCAACGAGCCCGAGCTGCTGCTACTCGACGAGCCGACCGCGGGCCTAGATCCCGAGCAGCGGGTGCAGTTCCGCGCCCTGCTGCGTGACCTCGGCCAGCGTGCCACCGTCGTCGTGTCCACCCACCTGGTGGAAGATGTCGGTGCCGCCTGTACCGAGGTCGCCCTGATGGACCAGGGCAAGGTGGTGTTTCACGGCACGCCCGGTGAGCTGACCGCGCGGGGCACCGACGGCGGCACCGGGGACGCGCCGCTCGAACGCGGCTACACCGCGGTGCTGGCCCAGGCGCGGCTGGCGCAGGCGCAGTCGTGACCGCCCCGCCGGCCCCGGCCGTTCCGCGCCCGCCGCACCACGCGGTCCGGGCCAAGGTCGTCCCCGGCCGGCTGCTCAGGCTCGAGCTGCGCCGCAACACGATGCTCTGGATGCTGCCGGTGGCCATCTTGCTGTTCTGGTACAACGGCTACCGCGAGATCATGGCCGTGCCGCCGATGTGGAACCTGCGCGCCATGACGCTGCAGAACCGCCTGCTGCTTGATTTCGCCATACCCGTGGTCGGCGCGGCCGCCTGGATGGCGTCGCGCGAGGGCCGGCGCGGCGTCGCTGACCTGCTGGGCATCACCGCCAGGCCGCGCTGGGCCCGCCAGCTCACCGGCTGGGCGGCCACCACCTGCTGGGCGCTGCTCGGCTACCTGTGCTGCGTCGCGGTCGTGTACGTGCTCACCGCACGGCAGGCGTCCTGGGGCGGGCCGCTGTGGTGGCCTGCCGTGGTCGGGGCCGTCGCGGTTCCCCTGCTGTCCGCCGTCGGGTTCGCGGCCGGGACGCTGTTTCCCAGCCGGTTCACCGTGCCGCTGGTCACCGTCGCCGCGTTCTTCGGCCTCGCGTTCGGCACCCAGGCGGCCTCGGGTGACCACTCGTACTGGCAGATCTCGCCGCTGACCTCGGGCGCCGTCGACATCGGGGCTGACCCCGGAGTCGCGACTTTCTACCACTACCTGCCTGACCTGTCGATCGCCCAGGTGATGTTCGCGGCCGGGCTCACGGCAGCGGTACTGGGCCTGCTCGGACTGCCCGCTGGTTCGGGCGGCCGGTGGCTGCGCCGGTCCGCTGCGGTGATCACCGTGGCCGGCCTGGCCGCCGCCGGGACGGCCGTCGCACTGGCCGGCACCGGCCGGCTGGACCCGCACGGCATGATCGTCATCCCGGCGCTGCACGATGCGGCCAACGATCAGCCCATCCGGTATACGCCCGTCTGCAGCCATACCGCCATCCCGGTGTGCGTCAACCCGGCGTACACGGCCTACCTGCCGGCCGTGACGGCCGTCCTGCGGCCGGTACTCACCGAGCTGGCCGGCCTGCCCGGCGCGCCACGCCAGGTCACCCAGGCCGCTCAGGCCTATGCCCAGGGACCAGGTAACAGCATCAACCTGATCTTTCATGGGCTTGCTGCCCGCGACGGGTCGGTAGTTTTCTCCCTTCCGGACCCGCTGCCCGGCGACCAGGGCCAGACCAGCGCCGGGTTCGATAGCCGGCTGAAAACGACCGGGCTGCAGATCGTGGCCGGCGTGATCGGCAGCCAGTCCCGGGCCGCCGGTTCCCCCGCCGTCGCCGGCCCGGCCCAGCAAGCGGTCATCTCGGCGCTGACGCGACTCACGGCTCCGCAGTTGGCGTTCCGGAACGGTAGCGCGGAGCAGCTTGGGCCCTACGGGCGGCTGCTGCCGGCGCCAGGTAGCCCGGCCGCCGCCGCGGCTACGCGGTTCGCCGCGCTGCCGGCCGCCGCACAGCACGCCTGGCTCGTCCAGCACCTGCCCGCGCTGCGAGCCGGCCGCATCTCGCTGGCGCAGCTGCCATGACCGCCGGGGCAACAAGCGCTGCTCCGCCGGCGGAGGCGACCCGGCAAGACCTGCGTGCCTGGCCGGCCCTGCGTCTGGCGTGGTTGCACATCGTGAGCCGCCGGGTCCCGGTGGCCCTGGCGACCATAGCGGCTTGCGCCGCCGCTCTCCGCGGCGCGTTTTACGGGCACTGGGACAGCTACGGCGCCCTCCAGTTGCCGCTGATCTTCGAGGTCGGCGCGGCGTCGGTCATCGCGATCACGGCCGCGAGCCCGTTCGGGGAGGCCGAGCGCGCGACCGGCCGCTGGCTGCCGTACCTGCGGCTGGGCACCACCCTGGCGCTGACCGCGGCCGCGATAGGCGCGCTGGCGGCCGCCGGGACCGGCGGGCACCTGGCCGGCGGCACCGTGGAGGTGCTTCGCAACGTGGCCGGGCTGACCGGCCTCGGCCTGCTGTGCGCCTTCATGCTCGGCGCGGGACTGGCCTGGACGGGCCCGACCGCGTACCTGCTGGCCGGCACGTACGCGCTCTACACCGACTGGCACCCGCCGACGCTGAGCACGCCGTGGATCTGGCCGGCCAGGCCGCCCCTCGACCGCGGCGCCGCCATCTGCGCCGCCCTGGTCTTCACGGCCGGCCTGGCCCTCATCACCATCCGCGGCGCCCGCGACTCAGGGCGCGACTGATAGTCAGAAGCCGGGGAAGATCGGCCGCAGCTCGTCGAGCTCCACCCCGGCGCTCTCGACCGGCGGGGTGTGGTCCGCGTCCAGCCGGCCGTAGACGAGCCGGACGAACGCTTCGGCAGGCAGCGTCAGCTCCGACAGGCCGAGCTCGGGTGCCGTCTCGTCGTCGGCGGCGACCAGCGAGACGGCATCGCCGGTCTCCAGGATGAAGTGGCGTTCCGGGTCGCTGGTCGTCACGCGTACTTTGCGCGCCTTACCGTCCGCCTTGGCGGTCCGGCCCACGAGCTGATCGAGGGAGTCGACAAGCAGCGCGACCGCGTCCGGGGCCACCGTCGCCGCCGGGTCCAGCGCGACCAGGACGTCCCACGCGTGGATGGCATGCTCGCCCAGGCGCATCCGGGCCAGGGTGGTGGTGTCGACGTCCATCCCGAATGCCTTCAGGCGCAGCCGCTCCTGCTCGGCGGCGTCCATCGACTCGAACCGCTCCAGGGTCGCCTCATCGGCGTGCAGCGCGTCCGACGCCTGGTCCTGCGGGCTCTTGGCGTTCCAGACGTCCCAGATAGGGCCGAAAACGTCCATCCCCGGCGGGTCCTGGCCGGTGAGGCCGGCGTCCAGGAACAGGCCGAAGATCTCCGCCTGGGATCCGAGGTGGGAGAGCACCTGGGCGATCGACCACTCACTGGCGTAGGAAGTCTGCTCGAGCTGGGCCGCGTCGAGCGGTCCGACCCCGGCTTGCAGGGTGTCGTGGGAGTTCCTGAGGGCGTGTATCCACGGGACCGGGCTGGCATCCATGCTGGTTCTCCGTTGCTCGCTGGCCGGGAAAGATCGAAGGGCAGTATCTGGAGGTAATCCTCCGGAAATCCTACTCGGGCTCCGCTGCCCTCCGTTCCCGGTTGGCGGTTCGTGTTCGTGGTCCGCGGTTTCTGGTTGCCGATTCCCGGTCCGGCCGGCGTCACCCGCCCCCCTCTTGTCCGGAGGGTACCCTCCACATCGGCTACGATGAGCCCATGACGGCCCGCTCGCCTGGCTCCGCGGCCGCCGGCGCTGCGGCGCCCCGGCGGTTGCGGGCCGACGCCGCCCGTAACCGGGCCGCGATCGTGGCGGTGGCCAGGGACGTGTTCGCCGAGCAGGGTCTTGAGGCGCCGCTCGAGGCCATCGCCGCCCGGGCCGGAGTGGGCATCGCCACGCTTTACCGCCGCTTTCCCACCCGGGAGAAGCTCGTCGCGGCCGCGCTCGTCGGCAAGGTCGCCGAATACGCCGAGGCCGCTGAGCAGGCCCTGGCGGTAGCGGATCCGTGGGATAGCTTCGCCGGGTTCGTGCTGCGGATCTGCGAACTGCAAGCCGGGGACCGAGGCCTGTCCGACCTGCTGTCGATGACACTGTCGGCCGATGAGCAGGTCGAGCAGCTCCGCCGGACGGCTAACGACCGGGTGGTGACGCTCATCGAGCGGGCCAAGGCGCACGGCAGCCTGCGCCAGGACTTCGCCGGCGAGGACCTGGTGCTCCTGCTCGTCGCGACCGCCGCGGTGATGCACGTCACCCACGCCGACGCGCCCGGTGCCTGGCGGCGTTTCGTCGCCCTTGCGCTCGACGCGTTCCGGCGCCAGGACTCGGCGCCGCTGCCCGCGCCGCCCTCAACGGCCCAGATGACCCGGGCCATGCTCCGGCTGGCCGCCGAACGCGGCTGCAGCGAGCACGGGAAACAGCCCCGCTAATAAGACACTCATGGAGGACATCATGCGCAATTACGCTCTGCTCGCCACCAGGCTTGTGCTCGGCAGCTACCTGGCGGTCCACGGCGCCCAGAAGCTGTTCGGCAGCTTTGGCGGCCCCGGCCTTGAGAAGGCCGGCGCGGGCTTCGACCGGATCGGCCTGTCGCCGGGTAAGCAGATGGCGGCCGCCGCCGGAATCACCGAGCTTGGCGGCGGCCTGCTCACGGTGGCTGGCATTGCTGATCCGGCCGGTCCGCTGGCGATCATGGGAGCGATGAGCATTGCCGCTACCACCCACCGTGCGAAGGGGCCGCTGTCGGCTAAGGGCGGGTTCGAGCTGCCGCTCACCAACCTCGCCGCGGCCACTGCCCTGGTCGCAGCCGGGCCCGGCAAGTTCCGCCTCGGCCCGTCACTGCCCCGGCCGCTCGCCGCGGTAGGCGCGGCCGCCGGCGGCCTGGTCATGGCCGGGTTGCTGACCAAGATGCTGACCGCCAAACCGGCGACTCCGGTCGCGGCCAGCCAGCCCGAGCCGGCCGCCGAGCCGAGCGAGGACGCGGCTACTCGGTGATTTTTGTGAGAAACAGCCAGGCGCTGGCAACGCCGCCGGTCACCGCGACCAGCACGGGCACGATCAGCACGTAAAGCCCGCCGTGTACTCCGAACACGAGCATGACGCCGGAGACGAGCAGCAAGACCGAAACGATCGTGGTGGGCGTGATCAGCTCGAGAGTCTTCCTGATCGCCTGCGTACTCGCGTCGGCCTTCGCACGGCGGTCCAGGACGGACAGGCCACCTCCGGCGATCACGGCAAGTGCGGTCAGTTCGGCACCGAGGGCTCCGGTGGCCTGTCCGGGAATGGCGATCAAGATCGCGGTCAATAGAACTGTCCCGAACAGACTCAGTGTTTGCGCGGCCCGGTTTCTGAGCTCCTGGGAGCGGGCGATGAACTCGATCCTGATGGAGACCGCGACAAACAGCAAGCCGATCAGTGAGGCGGCAGCGGTCCCGGTGACCTCGGCGAATGTACTCCACGATGTCATGCGATCCTCGATCTTGATGCGATAGACGCGAACCACCGTCTCCCGGTGGGGAGTTCGGTCAGAGAACTGCCGCTGCCGGTTTGCCCGTGGCGGCGCGACGGGCAAGCAGTGCGGTCCCGGTGATCGCGACGGTCATCGCGGTGACAATATAGACGGCGATGACGATCAAGTTGCCGGTGATGCCGTAGGAGCCGAGGTAGACGATGTGCCGCAGGGCCTGGACACCTGCGCCGTTGGGCAGGGCGGGGCTGATCGCCCGCCAGAAACCAGGTAGCAGGGGTGCCGGGTAGGCGCCGCCGGCGCTGGGGTTGCCCAGCACGACGAAGAGGATGAGCGTGAGGCCGACGCCGAGGGTGCCGAGGAGGACTTGAAAGCCCATGGTGACGGCGGCGGCGCAGTAGACGACGAGGGCTCCGAGCGCTGAGATGGCGATGAAGTGGCCGGTGAGCGCACCGAGGACGGGACCCACGATGATCGCTCCGGCGAGTCCCGACACGATGGCGTAGGGGGCGAGCACGATGAGGCGGATGATCGCCCGGCGGGTCGTGGCCGGTCGTGGCCGGGTGGCGATGCCGAGCAGGGCAGCGACGAGGTAGCCACCGACCAGCCAGCCGACGACCAAGTAAAAGCCCGAGAGTCCTCGGGCGTCTCCCGGCTGGGCGGGGACGGCGTCGGTGACCGTCGCGTAGCGGTGCTGGGCGGCTTCGGCCCCGGCGATGACGTCCTGCACAGCGGTCGCTGTCGCTGCGCCGCCGCCCCCGGCGACGAGCAGTGCGTCTGTCCTGCCGCTGGGGTTGATGATCAGCAGCCCGCTTGTGGACCCGTGCCGCAGGAGTGTCTCGCCGACGGTCTTATCGGCGACGGCGGTGGCGTACAGCGGCTGGCCACCGATCGCGTTGAGCTCGCTGACGAGGTGGCCCGAGATCTCCGCGGGGGCGAGCACAGCGATCGGCACCCGGTGCGGGCTTGGGTGGTGAAAGGCGCCGACGTAGGACAGCACGAACCCGGCCTGGATGAGCAGCACCGCGATCACTAGCAGGAACGTGCGTACATTGAACGCGTCCAAGAATTCGGCGAGGAAGCGTTGTTGTGTGGCTGGCGCCGGCTGGGGCGGGGGCCGTGCGGGTGTCTGGTTCATCACCGGTCCTTTTCGTAATCGGCCGACGTTGTTGTCCGCTGATTCCTCGTACGATACGTTAATGTATCGGATACGTCAATGTATCTAAGGAGGATCGTGACGCCTGAGCACGCACCTAAGCGGTCACCCAGCCAGCGGGCCCGTCGGGCGAAGCTTCAAGCCGACGGGACGCCAGCGCGGGTGACCCGGCGCCGACCCGAAACCCGCGGCCGGCTCCTGGACGCCGCCTTTGGCGTTTTCGCGGCCCGCGGGTTCGGGCGGGCAAGCATCGAAGAGGTGTGCGAGGCGGCGGGCTACACCCGTGGCGCGTTCTACTCAAACTTCGACACCCTCGACGAGCTGTTCTTCGCCCTCTATACCGAGCGCAGCGAGCTGATCGCCCAGCAGGTCGCGGCCGGCCTGACCCTTCCGCCCAGCGACGTCCCCGAACTCGTCGCACAAGCAGTCCAGGCGCTCATGGTGGACCGCGACTGGATCCTCGTGAGCACAGATTTTCGGCTCTACGCCGCCCGCAATGCCGAAGTCGCCGCCGCGCTCCGCGCCCACCGTAATAAACTCCGCGACGCGATCGCGGCCTCACTGACCCCCGCGATCGACCGCTCCGGCCTACCCGCGTCCCTGCAAACCCCGGACGGACTCGCCCGGGCTGTCATGGCCATTCATGACGGCGCCACCACCGAACTGCTCCTCGACAACGACCCGGCCCGGTTCCGGTCCTGGCTCGCCGACCTGCTCACCGCGCTGCTTGAGCACCCCGCCTGACAGACCTCCACACCGGCTGCGCGAGACGATCGGGGTACTGTCCGATACTGAGCTGGTACGTGACCTGCAGGAGGGCCTGGCCGATGCGCGTGCCGGACGGGTGTTCTCCGCCGGGCAGGTCGCGGCTGACCTGGCCGCCCGCCGGGTCGCTGGCGGCCGCCGACTGAAATCAAGGTCAGGCTGGTAGAAAGTCTGCATGCGGGCCGGGCAGCTTCCTATCGATGAGCAGGTGGCACATTTTCGGGCGGCGCTGAGCCGTAACTCCACGCTGACCGAGGTGCTCGCCCGCGCCGCCATCATGGACCTGCCTGGCTGGTACCTCGTCGCTGGGTGTCTTTATCAGACCGTCTGGAACGTCGTTATCGGCCAGCCCGCTGAGGCTGGCATTCTCGACTATGACCTTGCCTACTTCGACAGCGCCGACCTGTCCTGGGACGCCGAGGACACCGTCATCCGGGCCGGGAACGAGATCTTCGCGGGCCTGGCTGCCCCGGTTCAGATCCGCAACCAGGCCCGCGTCCACCTGTGGTATGAGCCGAAATTCGGTGTGCCCTGCGCGCCGCACGAGTCGGCCGAGGCAGCCATCGACACCTTCGAGACGACCACCGCCTGCCTGGGCGCCCGCCTGCAGCCCGACGGGCGGTGCCGGATCTACGCCCCGCACGGGCTTGCAGACGTGTTCAACCTGGTGGTCCGCCCCAACCCCGTGCTCGCACCCCGCTACGTCTACGAAGCCAAGACCGCACGGTGGCGGCGGCAATGGCCGGCCCTCACCGTCCTGCCCTGGCCCGAACAACCCCCAGGCACGGGTTCATCCGGCGCCGCGGCGGCATGCTAAGAGGACCGCACATGACCGCCGGCCGCGGCCCTGCTGCCGCCTGGGACGCCGAATACCGGGCCGGCCGCTACCAGGACGAGCCACCGGTGGCCTTCACTCATGACATGCTCGACGCCGCCCGCCGGGCTGGGCTGACCCGCGGCCTTTACGTCGGCTGCGGCAACGGCCGCAACTACCTGCCCCTGGTCGCCGGCGGCCTGGACCTCACGGGCCTGGACATCGCCCCCGCCGCCATCACCCAGCTCGCCGCCCGCGCCCCCGGCCGCCGCGACCGCCTGATCTGCGGTGACCTCACCGCGCTGCCCGCCGGCGCGCGCTACCCGCTGGTCATCGGCATCCAGGTCTTCCAGCACGGCGACCGCGCCCAGGCCCACACCAACATCCGCGCCGCGCAGCAGCGGCTCATGCCAGATGGCCTGTTCTGCCTGCGGGTCAACGCGACCGGAACCGACATCTGGCCCGAGCACGAGGTGACCGAGCGCGATCCCGACGGCGGACTGACCGTCCGCTACCTTGCCGGACCTAAAGAGGGCCTGCACATCCACTTCTTCAGCGCCACCGAGCTGAATGTGCTCTTCGCCGGTCACTTCGCGCCAGTCCTTCCGCTGCGGCGGCAGCGCACCCAGCGCATGCCGCCTCAGCCCGGCCAGTGGTCCCAGTGGGAAGCCATCTGGCGCAAGACGGGCTGACCGCACCTCGACAAGTGATTTGCCGTCACCGTAGGCCCGGCCCAAGATGTGCAGGCGGCACTAGGGTAGCGGCGAGTGCTTTTCCTCGACGTGGATCCGGTGGATAAGGCTAATGAGAGGAATGAGAGCCAATGCTGCGATACTCAGCCAGTTGTCCAGTACGACGCCTATTCCGGTCAGCGTCAAAATGAAGCCGAGATAGCTCGGATGCCATACGAAGCGGTAGGGTCCTGTGGTGGTGACCGGCTGGTCGGGGCGCCCCGGTGTCTTGATGGACCACCATCGAAGAAAGATTCCGCTGCACATGATCAATAGGCCTATGCCGAACGTAATGAGGCCTCCAGGGACCGATGCCGCTGGAACTTTCGCGGCCGCCAATATTGCTATCGCGACCGCGACGATTGCGCCTAGAACCACGATGAGCAGGCTGGCGCGATTTGCTGAAGTCGCTGCCGGGCCCGTATTACGTCGGCGTCTGAGAACCTGCCATGCTTCTAGTACGGCCCAGCCCGCAATGGCACATATAAAGAGCAACGCCGGGACGGTGTGCCCTGAGCTTGTTGTCTGGTTGGCGTTCGCTGATGGCGGTGCCGAGGCGCGCATGCACACGGCGGGCCCGCTGGCCGCGAGAGTCGCGAGTGGGCAGAAAGCTATGCGAGGGTAATACGGACCCATGACGGCCGCCGCTGACGCTGATCGCCCGTTCGCCGGAACGTCCTGGACTGCCTCGCCGAAGTCCCGCTCGGCGAGCATGTTCCGCATGTTGAGCTTGTACCGCTGCGCCGGCTGGGCGGCAGAAAATGGCAGGAAGGTGGCGCCGGGGATTCGTTCGATGGCGGCGCGCTGGGACTCTGTGCCGATGACAAAGGTGTAGTAGCCGCTGCCGTCGAGTGCGACCTGGTTGTCGTACCGGCAGCCGTAGTCCGCGGTTCCGCCCGGCAGACGGTCTACCACGACAGGTATCGGCGGCTTGGCCAGGTCGATGCACAGGGACCAGTACCGCAGGTCCGTGCCGGGCTCTGGCCACGGGGTGGGAGCGGTACCGCTGGGCGTGGCCGGTGCTTTGGCCCGGATGACCAGCACATCCCCGTTGTGCCGGGGAGCGACAGCGGCTGACAGGTAGGCGATGTCGCTGTCGGGGGTGCCGCCCGCCCCGATCGGGTTCCTGGCGAACGGGACGATGGTTCCGGCTGCGCCTGACGTGGAAGCGTGGCCGGTGACCCCGCAAACAGGGGCTTCCTTGGCCACCCAGGGTATCGAGCAATAAGATTTGGGGATCTGGTCCTGGCCACTTGCCGGGCATTGGCCCAGTTGCCTGGATTCGCCGTTGCGCGTGAGGGTAATAGTCGGCAGGGGTACCTGTTCGGGGCCGTGCGCCGCATAGACACGGTAGAAGATCACGTCGGTGGTTCCGCTAGGCGTTCCGGCTGGCGCGAGGGGCAGCGTGTTGACCTGACCCGGCGCCACGCTGGACCTCAGCGTTACCGTGAAGCTGCCGCCGGGGGGCGCTTTGTGCTGCCACGGGTTGACGCTGCCCGGGTCTGGCGCAATCCGGTAATCGGTCAGCGTCGATGCGATGCCGTTGGTTGTGAATGGCGAACCATCCGCGTTGTAGACAGCGATGGACATGTAGCGGCTGTCCGGGTATCGCCCGGCCAGCGTGACGCTCAGCCCCTGTTCCACGGGCACCGGCATTATCAAGTAATCCGAAGCCGTATCCGGGTTGCTCACGTTTACCTGGCTGTTCTCGGTGAGTGTGGCCTGGTTAAGTGCGACAGGCCAGGCGCAGCCCGAGGTAACCGGCTGCGGCTGGCTGGGTCGCGAGATTATCAGCACGACGGCGAGTGAAATGCCGACTGCGATTACTACGACCAGCGCTGGCAAATACACGAGAGGCTTTCGGATTCGCATCCTGGGCCCTCCAATGGGAATAAGCTTCCTTAAAATACGGTGGTTATGCCGGTGCTCTCATGCTCGATGGAACATTTCCTGGAACTGGATCTTGCTGGCCCGGGACCGGGCCGTGGAGAAACTTGGTCACCATGCCGCAGCCCCCTCAGGACTGCAGGGCCGCCTCATGCTCTTCCCTTCAAAATGACTGACTAACCCGGTCAGTCAATCAGTACTTTATACTCCGTACATGCGTGGACGCAAACCGGTTCGACCGCTGACCGAGGTGGCTGACGCCGCGGTGGGGGTGTTTACCGACAAGGGGTTCCGGTCTGCCGGGATCTCGGATGTTTCGGCTGCCCTGGG
>Ga0302326_10016827_pt1 | contig 15276 bp, 11 predicted proteins | sample Palsa_T0_3_FD_202264 | JGI IMG/M metagenome (GOLD analysis project Ga0302326, IMG submission 202264) | Peat permafrost microbial communities from Stordalen Mire near Abisko, Sweden - Palsa_T0_3 | ecosystem: Environmental > Terrestrial > Soil > Palsa > Peat permafrost | place: Sweden: Abisko...
CAGTGGCGTGACGTGCAACGCTTCAGATATAGCCGGCACCGCCGTATTGAGAATCGTAGTATCGAGCGACTCTAGGAAGAAGGCCATCGCCACGAGCCAGCGCAATAATTCCTTCATAGGCTTTGATGGAAGCGGCAAGCTGCGTGACGGCGCTGCGGATTGCGAGGTCATGGAATTGCGATGCGGGGCAAATGGCAAGAGCTCAGCTCAGCTCGATGCATTGTGCCCGTAGACAGCACCGCTAGGTCTCCGCGACAAGGAGTGAAGTTCCTGCCGGTTCGGTCTTCAGTAGCTCGTACTTGATGTCGCGGGTCGCGTGTCATGTAGAAAGCGGTTTACAATTGGGGGTCATATTCGCGCCAACAGGAGCAGGAAAGTGAAAATACTTTGGTTTGCGATTGGTGTGCTACCCGTGGTGGCCATTGCGCAACAGAGCCCGGCACCGACACCATTGGCTGGGAGCGGGTTGGTCGCTGATGCCACCGCTGAGCCACGTGAGGTCATTCTTGCGACGGAGATCGCTGATCGCATCGCCCAAGCGGACGCCGCCGCCAAGGCGGGCAAACCGTTCTCCATCGGACCGCTGCTGTTGGAGAAGCCTTTCAGAGCCGACATGGAATATCGGACTGTCCCCGAGGATGGGGTCAACCTTCACGAAAACGAGGGTCACTTATTCGTGGTCCTCGCGGGTGCGGGCACGATGACCTTGGGTGGTACGTTGGTCAATCCGATACGTAATGGGACCAATTTGCGGGCGGCCAGCGCGGAAGGTGGCGTACCCCACAAGCTTGTCAAGGGCGACATGATCCTGGTACCGGCGAACACCGCGCACTCGGTAACTCAGGTCAACGGGAAACTGGTGGTAATGTCGGTTCACTTGGCGCAACCCGCGACTGCGTCGACGTCTGCATCGGTCCCGGTCCCAAGCTCGCGCTGAGCGCCACATAAATTGATAATTGTGCATCCGAGAGCGACAACGCGCGTAACAACCCATTGCCTCATCAGACGGCGGTAAATCAAGTGATCTTAGGTGTCGCCTAAGGCGCTGCCACCGGGTGGAGCGCAGCAACCGCGGAACCTGCCCCAAGCGACGACGGTTGGACCCATACAGCTACACCTTGGCCCCAAGCGGCCGGTGGAAGATTGATGCTAAGCGTGCACGGTGTTCCGGAATATTTTCCAACCTTGCGAACCTCCCGTACAATGTTCACGTCAAGTATTGTTCGCCCCCGGTTCTCTCCTCTCTTCACTTCCACTGTCCGGCTAGTTTCGTACAACGCCAGCCAGACGACGCCCTTGCTCTCAATAGTGGCGCCGCTAATGTCGATTGAAAGCGCGTTTGAGCGCTGCCGGGTGAGTGTCACGACGGGGCCGATGGCCTTTTTGCTACGCACCAAGTTAAGCGTCTGAACGACTACATCCTGATTGTTGCCCGGTATTGCCACTGTTCCATCAATCACCATTTGAGGAGTGTATATTTCTTGTTTATGGAAGGCGGATTGATAATCACGCTGCCGGGCTGAGGCTGCGGAAATAGCGAACGGGTCGGCCCATCCTTGTGAATCCCAATAATCTACGTGCCAACCCAAAACAACCATATCTGTACGCTCAGACATCTTAGCGAGAATTGCATCTGCGGGAGGACAGGAGGAACAGCCTTGGGAAGTGAATAACTCCACTAGAAGTAGGGGCGTGACATCAGTGGCGGCCAATGAACCTGTTGAAGGTCCACATAAAATGATGGCAGCGACACCCCATTTGACGCGCACAGTTATTCCTGCACTATTTATGTAGACCCGCGCGGTTGCCTAGTCTAACACTGCCATAGATGCATGTACTTCGGTAAGTGCGCTGCTCATCAGTCCAAATAACCAATGCTTCAATGCATCGGCAGTTTGATTGATCGAGCAGTGCGCTGCATATACGACCCGGATCAAAGGTGCTCACTCGGGGTTCACGTCACTCGCAGTGCCATGACAGTTGCTAATAGAGTACCGCAGTTCTTCTAGCCGAAGTATTCGATAAACGGTAGCACAATCTGCGAGCGTGATAACGCGCTGTTATACCCGCCACGTCGTATACCTTGTTGGCCCCGCGATTGTAGCGCCATTGCGATACTCTCATGCCCGGACTGCGATCCCGTGGGATATCGAAGATAAGGCAAAGGCCAGGTGCTTTAAACGTGGAAGCCATCCGAAGCGAAACTCCTGGCGCTCTCCCAACGGTGCGAGCCGGCGATAGGAGGGCTGTTCACCCTTTGCTTTCGCGGCGACCTTCGGCAGCGCACCAATAACGCGGGTGCCACAACTCCTTCAGTAATAGGTTTGGAATTGTGCCATGCAGGTTGGCGATGAATCGAGTCGGTTGATACAGCGCGAGGCGCGAAGAACAGGAGAAAGGAGAACATAGAATGCTAGCCATTCTGGGGAAACAACTCGTCATAGGCTTCGCGCCCATAGCGGCACTAATGGGTGCGGGATGTGCCGCATCATTCAGCGGTGCCGACCAGAAGCTCAACCCCAACAAAATTGTTGAAGTTGACCTCACTGGTGACCTCGCCATCTCCAGCGGTGAGCCACAGATATGCATCGATCCGCAAAATCCGTTGCATATTGCCACTATTGAATACGGCCATGGCTCACTTCTGTTTCCGGTCTATGAGCTTGGACCAAGTCGCCAGGAAATAGAGCGTGATCGCGCTGCATCCAATGGGGGAACAGATGGAGATATATCCATCTCCAATGATGGCGGAAGAACGTGGAAGAAACTCCCGCGGCCAGACCCTGTGGCCGTGCCGCCGCTTATGAATACGCCCTTCAAGAGAAAGGGCGCGGCCGATCCGATGATTGCCTGTGGCCCAAACGGGGCGCTATATGTGGCTGAAGAGCTCGACCCGTGGTCGCGGCCCGCAGGACGACCGGGGTTCCCCTTTGACACGCCCGACGTCGAACCCGCCATCGCTGCCTCCAGCGACTTTGGAAAAACCTGGTCCGCCCCGTTCATAATTCCCACACCATCCGATCGACCTTGGCTCACCGTCGATCAGTCTACCGGCAAGGTCTATTCCGTCAGCAGCGGCTACTTGGACTTTGTCGCCCATAACCATAATATTCCCGGTGCCAATGCGATATTCGATCGATGGTTAGTTGCCTACAGTCCGCTGCTAAAGAGTTATTCCGCACCGCGCCGGCTCGGCGGCCCAGACTTTCTTGGTGCCGCGGGCAACACAATTGCCGCGGCCCATGGGATTATCGCTGCCACGTTTGTGATCGGGCCATCTATGAGCACGAGCGGAAACCCCTCATCGACACTTGGAGATCACGAGACCTGCGCAGGGCTGTCATATGACGTATGCCACATTGAGAATGTCCTCGGCGAAGCTCCTCATGTAGTCCTCAATGGTCGCTACATTTCCCCGCCTGCGCCAAACGCTCACTTTGTTGACTCGACCGCGGGAGATATTCCTGGATCGCTGAGGTCCGCGGTTCCGCCCGAGATCTCAAAATGCAGCAGGGAGCAGCCGTGCCTGTTTATGGAGACCTCCAGCGATGACGGCCAAAACTGGGTGCGGCACTACGTTCCGGTGCCCGGCGGATTTTCCCCCGGAGGAGCGCACTTGGCGGTTGACGCGGGACATGCCGGTCGCTATGCCATCGGGCTACTTAGTTCGGATCGAAGCAAGCTTCGGATCGTAGTCACTGACGACAGTGGGGTCACGTGGTCGGCACCCTCAGAGATTGCGGAGACTGCCAAGGGCATTGATTTCAAAGAATGGATGGCCTACGGCCCTACTGGCGTTCTTGGGTTTATGTGGAAGAAGCAGCGCGATGATATGCAGCCTGAATCGACCGAAGTCATACATACCGGCTATGACTGGATCGATACTCCCACCCCTGGCTTCGATATCTATAACTCGATCTCCTGCGATGGTGGATTCCGCTGGGAGAGCCCAGTTAAGGTCAATGCCAAAACCTCGCCGGGCGGTATCAGCCGCAATGACGACTTGAGTTACATCGCCCTCGATGGCACCGCGTCACATTTGGTTTGGGGTGACCGGCGCATCCTACCGCAGGTTCACAATGTGCCGGGCGCCTATGGCGGAACCCATGCCTTCTATGGCCGGGTGCCGTTTTCGGTAGTCAACGGCGGGAACAAGTGCGGACGCTAGGGTGTGTTAACACCACCGCAAGGCCTCGATGCAAAGCGCGACATCTCGATCTCGATGCAAGTGCACTGCCCGCGCAGCAACTGTGAGATCAACCGCTCAAGCGCATCGACCTTGGGACACCGATGGATTCGGAACAAAATGACTCCGTCCGGATTCGGCCAAACCTCATTAAAGACCTCATCAAAGCTAGCTCCTTTTCGCATGCGGCTTGCACCGCCCACAAGTCACTTCTAAGGATACTCATGAGCGCATCTAGATTTCACGCAAGATTTAATATCCGTCCTGCTGTTGGATGTTGGCTGGCTGCAGCCGCCTGCCTCTTGCTACTTGGGGGTTACCAGGCGTGTGCGGCTACCAAGGAACGGACTGCAGTAAAGGTTATCGGACCGATCAAGGGCGGCGCTTTGTCCATCTACGAGACGACAGTCTTCGATTTGGACAAAGTCGGCTACGAGCAGGCTGAATTCATTTACACAGGCACCGCAAGGTCTTATGAGCCAACTATGCCGCTTGCCGGCGACGGCAAATGGGAAACCAAGGTTGCCGCTTCAGAACCGTATGGGTCGAGGATGATTGTTTATCGGCCGAGCGATCCAAAACAATTTAACGGAACGGTATACGTGGAGTGGCTGAATGTTTCGAGCCGAAAAGGCGACTTTCCAGTGGAGTGGATGTACATCCACAACGAAATGATCCGCCAAGGGGCAGTTTATGTGGGTGTGTCTGCTCAGGCGATCGGCGTTAACTCAGCAAAGTATTATAAACCTCGCCGCTATCAGGCGCTTCATCATCCCGGAGACAGTTTTTCTTATGACATGTTTGCCCAAGCGGGCATGGCGATCCGCGCCCAGACGGCGCGCATTCTGCCCGGTATGAAACTGGGCAAGCTGATTGCCGTCGGCCACTCACAGTCGGCCATGCGCCTGACGACATATATTGACGGCGTGCACGTGCATAGCAAGGTATTTGACGGCTTTCTTGTGCATGGCCGCTTTGAACCTTCGGCCCCATTATCACAAGCGCCGCAAACAGTAGTCACTATGCCGTCATCTGTGCAGATTCGCGAGGATCTTGGGGTGCCCGTTTTCGCCTATCAATCGGAAACTGAAGTTGCAAGTGTTGAAGTTCGCCAGCCGGATACCAACTTCTATCGTCTGTGGGAAGTCGCAGGGACGTCTCACGCCGATCAGTACAACCTAGTGTACAGCGCCTATGACGACGGTTCGTCGGTTGGGTTCGGCGGGCTCGTGAGCCCTGGACTCGGTGGATTTGTGAGCGCGCTTTTGCAACCAACAAGCTTCAAAGGACAAGTGCGTACCCCGTCTTGCGCTTCGCCCTTGAACGGCGGTCCCAATACCTGGGTTCTTAGTGCCGCCTTACATCACTTGCAGGCGTGGGTGGCCTCTGGCAAGCCGCCCCCTGCTGCGCCGCGTATCGAGCTGGCCAATCGGGAACCGCTTGAATTGCGCCGCGACACTAACGGCAATGCCATCGGAGGGGTTAGAACTCCTTACGTCGATGTCCCGGTTGCGACTTTAACGCCATTAGGCAAGCCTGCCGATTGTAGACTATTCGGGACGACGGAACCGTTCCCCGCAGAGAGCTTGAAAAATCTATATCAGACTCCCACGGAGTTTCTCGCCAAATGGACAGCTTCGACAGACGATGCCATTAGCAATGGTTTTGTAGTTGCCGAGGATCGGCCGCGCCTCGTCGAGATAGGCGAGAAGATCAGCGAGACAATAAAGTAGCGGGGTACGTTGCTACTCGCGGCAAACGATCGCGGCTGCCCTCTAGCACCGGGCTAGTTGCACGCGATCGCCGACCTCAGTTGCTGCCTCGGACGATTGATGGGCAGCCCGATAAATTGTAAAGCTACGGTGTGACGCGGCGGTCAATTCAAGCCACTGGATCAGCTATTTCTCGGGGTGCGTCAGTGCCTGATAGGTGAGCGTGTTCGCCAGTCCAGGCAAGTCCTCTCCGCCGCCGTTGGCGCGCTGAATCATGCCGACAAACATTACGTCGTTGAGAGGATCGATCCAGAACCAGGTGCCAAACGCGCCACCCCAACGAAGGGTGCCGTTGCCCTGCAGTGTGCCGGCCGCACGAGCGTCCTTCGTCACTTGGAAATCAAGGCCAAAGCCCACCGCGTGATTGAAGTGCACAACGCCGACACCATCACTGGATAGCAGAGCGTTGTCCGAAATGACGTTGGTTCCCATCAGCTCGACCGACGCCGGGGATAGAATGCGCACGCCATCCAGCTCGCCCTTGTTGAGGATCATTTGACTGAAGCGGGCGTAGTCCATCGTGGTTGAGATGAGGCCTCCGCCGCCACTTTCCATCGCAGGAGGCTTTGTGGGGTCTGGTAGGTTCCAACCCGGCGCGGGCTTAAGCTCAGTGAGCTTTCGTTGATCGGGGTCGTACCCATAGAGAGTGGCGAGCCGATCTACCTTTGATGAATCTACATAAAACCCCGTGTCGTTCATCTTTAGCGGCTTGAGGATATGCTGCTCAAGGAAATCGCTGAACTTCTGACCGGAGAGTTTCTCAACTATGTAGCCCTGGATATCGACGGCTGAGGAATAGGCCCAGTTCGTACCGGGCTGGAACTTCAGCGGAATTGATGCCGTACGCTCGATCATCTCCTGCAGGCTGTTCGAGGAGAGGACTTTGTGCTCCCGGTAGAGCTTGTCGACTGGATTCCCGGCTTCAAGGCCGTATCCAAAGCCGGCCGTATGACTCATGAGCTCGCGCATCGTGGGCGCGTGCTTCACATCTTCCAGCACCATCGTGCCGTCGCTGTTCACTGACTGGACGACCCTTAGCGATTTGAACTCTGGCACAAAGCGGGAAACAGGGTCGTCAAGGCGCCACTTGCCTTCTTCAAATAGAATCATCATCGCCACGCCGGTGATCGGTTTGGTCATTGAGGCGATGCGAAAGATCGCGTCGAGCGGCATTGATTTGCCGCTCGCAAGATCAGCCTTCCCGTAGGACCTGAACTCCACGACCTTACCATGGCGCGCCAGCAGCGTGGTCATGCCGGCGACCCGACCGTCCGCGACGATCTTGGCCATAAAGTCGTCCAGCTCTTTTACGCGCGCGGAATCAAAGCCGACCGACTCAGGGCTCGACGCCGTTGAAAGCGTCGCGGCGCGGCCGACCGCAAGCGCGGTCGGGACGTTTGACGTTAACAAAGCTCCGGCAGCCGCTGCTGCGGACAGATAGGTACGATAGTTCGTCATCGGATTGTCCCTAAGATGAGCTGGCCTGGCGCCCGACCGCTGATTACAGTTGGCATCGCGCGAGCCTATTCGGCGACTAGTGACGATTTCAAAACGTCTGAGTCGAACGAGCTATGGCAACGCGTGCTGCGCCAGAAGACGTGTTCCATTACGACCCCGCGAGTAATTGGTACCTTCTTAGCGGATGTCTTCAAGAAAGGACAGCTGAACAGAGTAGCCCGGATAACAATAGATTATACCTGCGGAGATGTAGATCCTTGCCACCGGCGCCTGGTTGATTGTTATCGCGATTGCGTCAGCAAAAAAAGGGCCGAGAGATACGCAGGCGCGCGTGATTGCGTCGAAGTGATCCGAGATGGTAGCCAGTGACACTTCGGTAGCACCTCCTGAAGTTTCCCCATAATCTTCGAACGTCACGACAACGGAGCTGTCAGATCAATATTGGAGGATGACGTTCAGAGGGTCGTCGCACGCGGTCGTCTCCATATTGGCGATGGGCCTTCATCATGATGTGGTGAAGGTCGTGCTACGCAACGATGGCAACCCGGCGCTTCGTCAAGCTGGAGATAGGACCCAATGAGCTACTTGCGACGGGGCGCGAGCTCCGAGTGCGCTCGTGGATGCGCCGCGCTGTCTGTCAACGTGCGCGCAGCAACGAGGGTTGTGAGGACGCGAAGCGTCTTTAACATTGCACGTGCACTGTGAGCGGGTAGCGTTTGACTTGGTCCTGATCGCGGGACCAGCAACGTGCCGCGCTCCATAATTCTCACTGTGCCAAAAAGCCGCATCAAATGACGCCCGCTGCGCGCCCCCGAGATCCAAGTTTGCAGCACCTATATAGTCTTGCAAGCGTGACGGAGTTCGTTGGCATGCCACCGCGCCTCGGCCTTCCCGCCGGAGGATGCGAAATGGGCGGATCAAACCCGTCGCGACGGTGGATATTCCGCAATTAGCCCAGGTATAGCGTCTCTTTCACGTACATATGTCTTTACCCAGAACACGCGATAAGTCTAATACGTAACCTGGGACAACCACGGGACGTCATGTTGGGTACTACCCCAGGCAGAACTGCGCCTCACTCGATTAGCCGGACCTTGCCAAAAGACCGTGCCAAGCTCCCGCTGCGAGCACTTAGGCCGCTATCCGAACAATGTAATGGCCGCTAGTGGCACGCGGTTTGCATGGAATATCCGGCGTACATCTCATACTCCCGGGGGCCGTCAAGGTGTTGGAGTATCAAGGGGGCAGGCATGGAATTTCATACGTTGATTCCCTTTCTGTCATCGCCCGCTGATTTTAAGAGCGGGGCGTGCGCGGATAACAAGGAATCTTGATGAAGTTATTTTCTGAAGTCTGCCCGATCGCGCCCTCTCCACAACTCAGCCTCGGCAGCATAGGTCTGAGATATGGAGGCATGGATGCACGTAAGCTTTTGTACTTGGTTTCCGTTGTGGAGCACGGTAGCTTCAAGAAAGCCGCCAAGCATCTGTTTGTCTCCCAGCCCGCTCTTTCGATGTCCATGGGTCGGCTGGAGAAGAGCGTCGGCGGCAAGCTGCTGGTGCGAGGACCCACTGGCATTTCGACCACAAGGCTAGGCGAACTCGTTTATTCCCATGCAAGGCTGATCAGGGATGAAATTGGCCTCGCCGAGAATCGAATCCGGCACTTGGATGACCATGACCGGATCCTGACCCTTGGGACGCTTCCTAGTCTTGCTACCAGCCTGATACCCACGGCCTTGTGTCAATGGAGGGAAACGCAACCGACACGACCGCTTAAGGTGGTGGAAAAGGTTCAGGTCGACTTACTGGTAGGCCTGTGCAGAGGCGATTTGGATTTCGTCGTCGGTATGACGGAGTTTTTCGACTTTGTTGATGGCCTCAAACAACGTGTTCTGTTTAGGGATCGCATGTACGTGATGGCGCGTAAGAACCATCCGGCGCACCGCATGACGGCGCCGTCCTGGGCAACGTTAGCGCAGTTTCCTTGGATCATACCGACGGTTGGAGCGCTAAGGACGGGCCTTGAGAACGCGTTTACATCCGAAGGTATCGCCCTTCCAGAGCAGGTGACGGAATGCGACTCGATTGCCTGCATCAGGGCTCTCGTTGCGGGAAGCGATCACCTCGCGCTATTGGCGGCTCACTCGGTGGGTCTGGAAATGAGCGAAGATCGAATCAAACCTCTGAATATCTGCCTGCCTCATATGAACCGTAATATCGCAGTTATATTTCGTGAAAATGCACCTTTAGGCGAGGCGGGCATGAGCCTGGTGGCTCACATAGAGGCTACTGGTTCCCGTTTCAGTGGCTGGCAGCTACCTGGCTGCGCTGGGAATTAGCACAGCGTACGTGGAGGAAAGCTATGGGCGGCGCCGTGGCCCGGTTCACGTGCTCAAACGCCTGCGGCCTCCGATCTAATTCATGTTCATTCCGCCGTTGACATCTATCACCGCTCCAGTGACAAAACTCGCGCTATCCGATGCCAGAAACTCGACCAAGGCGGCGATTTCATCTGGTGTGCCATACCGGCCCACGGGAATAGCTTGGGTCAGCGCTGCGATAGTTTCTGGCGACGTCATGCCAGTAGTTACCGGCCCCGGTGCTACACAGTTGGCGGTGACCCCATAGTTTGCAGTTTCCTCTGCGATGCACCGGGTCAATCCCTCAAGTCCGGCCTTGGAGGAAACGTAATAGGCACTCGGAACTACGGGCCTGTTACGTGCCCCAGTCGAGCCGATGTTGATAACTCGGCCCCATCCCCGCCTCTTCATCGCAGGAAGCAATGCCGCGCAGATGAGGTACGGGGCCGTAAGATTCACGTTAAAGACGTCCTGCCAGGTCCGCAATTCGATCTCTTCAACAAGGTATTTCAAACCCTGCCTCTTTGGATTAATGCCTGCATTATTGACTACGATATCGATAGGACCACATCGCTCCAGCATATTGGGCAACCATGCTTGGACAGCTGGCAGATCCGACAGCTCCAGCACCTGCCCGGTCACTGAGCGGCCTTCTCCGGATAGGCTACGCGCCACCTCCGTGACGGAGGAGGAGCGGCCAGTGATGATGGTCCTGATGCCTGCCGCAGCAAATCGACGAGCAATGGCAAGGCCAATGCCGTTGGTGCCGCCGGTCACAAGGGCTGCTCTTTCACTTACCATTGATTACTCCCTGTTACATTAGACCCGCAACTACAGCATTCCTACGCCGTGCAACCCCCAGTCAGCACGGCGCGCGAAAGGGGCTGTTGCCCGGCCCGTCTGTACGCTAACGCGGTGTCTCGATGTCGGCATAGGTTACCGAGCATCTAGCGTGTTATGTAGTGATCAGTGTCCAGATCGACCCGCCTTCTGAGCATCCGCCAAACGTGACATCGGCTTCTGTCAAAGGGGGTTGTGACGGCAAGGCAATGGCCTTTAGGGATGCGTGCACTTGTAACTGATGCGCGCCTTAAACGAAAGCGGATCACTCAGTCCCTATAATCCCAGATTATACCCAGCGGTGCGCGGCTGCGTCGCCAATGAAACCACCCGCTATCATGAGCTCGTTCATGCAATGAAGCCCCGAGAGGCAAGAACTTGAAAGAAGGGAACCGCCTGTTGTCAAAGGCGACGCTGATGTCCACCATTTAGAAAGACTCATCTGCAATCGGAAGCCGGGCTTTGCATCGGCCTCCGAACTGATCGTCGTGCCCGAAGCTCAGTCTATAGAATCGAAGAGGTCAAACAAATGAAAGGCCATGCCGCCGAAATTCTTGAGCTAGAACAACAACGCTGCGAAGCTGAGCTTGCCGGTGATATCGACAAACTCGATCGACTTCTGGATGACACACTCATCTATGTTCACGGATCTGGTATGGTCGATGGCAAGAAAAACCTACTTGCCTCGCGCAAGAACCTTAAATGGTTGGTGTTGACGCGTCATGACTTGCAGGTTCACGTCAGCGGTGATATCGCTGTCTTAACGGGAGTCATGGCCTATCGAACACAAGAGGTTGGATCGACCGAGGTGTTGGCGGGCAAAGCTTTTGCTACCCAGGTGCTGTCCCGGCGCGGTGAGCAATGGCGATTCATTGTTCATCAAGCTACAAGGCTGAAAGCGTGATTTGAGCAGCGCTTCCTCCTAACGTTTCTAACGTGAAGTGCCAGTGTGATGCCGTTGGTGATGGCGCACTCCCTTGGGCCGTTTGTTATTCCATCGCAGGTCATTTTGTGAGAAAGGAAGGACACGATGAAGCACAGGGGTCAGGAAGGGCGCGATGAGCCGATCATTGATCCTGAGATGCCGATCATTGATGCGCATCACCACCTCCGCATTCAGCCAACGCAACGTTACATGCTCGAGGACTATCTGGCTGACATTCAATCGGGCCACAAGATTATTGCCTCTGTCTATTTGGAGTCTCGGGCTTTCATCAAGCGAGATGGCCCGGAGGTCTTGCGGCCAATTGGCGAGATTGAGTTCGCGAACGGGATTGGAGCGATCGGCGCAAGTGGATTCTTTGGTCCAGAGCGCGTCTGCGCCGCGATCATTGGTTACGCGGACTTTAGAGCCGGCGATCTGATAGCTCAATATTTTGACCTTGCGCTAGAAATTGCATCTGACCGTTTCAGGGGCGTTCGACAGGTCACCATCGAGTATCCCACCGAAGCTCCGTTCCGCTACATCCCCCATCGGCCACCGATTGGCGTAATGAAAAGTCCGGGATTTGACCTCGCGTTCAAGCATCTTGCCGCACGAGGACTAACCTTTGACGCCGCCGTGTTCCATCAACAGCTGCCGGAGATTGCTGCCCTCGCCGACAGGTTTCCGACTACTACCATTATTCTTAATCATATGGGCAATCCAGTCGAGATGGACCTAGGTGCAGAGGAGCGCCGCGAGGTGCGTCGCGTATGGACGGAGTCGCTCCGCGATCTGGCGCGCCGTCCAAACGTAATCTGCAAGGTAGGCGGGCTCGGATTGCCATTCTGGGGGTTTGGCTTCGACACCCGTGAGCAACCAGCTGGCTACCTCGAGCTGGCCTCCGCCTGGCGACCCTATGTGGAAACCGCCATAGAGGCCTTCGGACCCCAACGGTGCATGATGGAGAGCAATTTTCCACCGGACGGAAAATCGTGCGGGTATGTGCCGCTCTGGAACGCGCTGAAGCACATTACGCGAGGTTATTCCGCCGCGGACAAGGCAGCACTATTTCACGGAACTGCGGCGCGTGTATATCGCATCGAGGTACCCGAGTGAATACCGTTCTTCGTTTACCTATGAACCATCGACGCTGAATGCACCCCCTTGTCAGATGCGCAAACGCTTATCGGCGCGATATTCAAGACAGGTCTGCTGGCGTCAACCGCCGATATGGAAAGACTCTTCGGTAAGTTAAGCGACGTGGTTATACTGAGCGCGGCCGCCCGCACCGGCGCCCGGCCGCTCCTCGGCCGACGCTCCACGCTGCCACCACTGGCTGCTCTATATATCCTCATGTGTAGCGCAGTGGCCTGGGCACAAGCTGCACCCTCCGATCCCAGCAGCACGCGCGACGAAAGCGCCGCTGCAGTCAGTAATCAGGGCGAAAGCGCCAAAGTACCCGCCAATGCTACTGAGTCGCAGCCTGCAAAGTCTAAGTTGTCTCAAGTCCTGATTTCGGGCGCCAGATACAATGCGACTACCCGGTACGAGCACACGCTACCGGAGGTGGACGGACCCACCATTACGGTCACGAAGAAGACCACGGTGGTTGATCTCAACGAGATACCCACCGTCATCGATAACAATCAACGAGAGTTGTTTGACCGAATGCCCGGGGTCGTGCTTGCCGAGCAACAAAATCCCACGGAGCTGAACATCTCCTATCGTGGCATTGGGAATCCTCAGGAGAGCGAATACATCCTGCTCATGCAGGATGGCATACCGTTGGAGTTGGATTGGATTGGATACCCGACTACCTATTATCTACCGGTACCGCAGACCCTGGGCGGGGTACAGATGATCCGCGGCGGTTCCGGTCTGCTCTATGGTCCGGAAGTGCAACCGGTGATCAATTTTGTTTCACGTCCACCGGCCACAAACAGCGCAGCGACGGGTACTACAGAGCAGGTGGGCGGCACGCACGAACTCTTCTCGAGCTTCAACGCCATCTCTGGCACTTCGGGCGACTGGAACTATTCGGCCGACTATTCTCGCCGTTATTCAGACGGACAACGGGATAATGGGCGGTACGGACTAGACAGCGGTGACGTCCATCTAGGCTATCAAATCGACTCGCAGCAGAGCATAGGCATTGCAGTGCACCTCTATTCCCTATCCAGCGGCTTGGCGGGGCTCGAGTCCGGCGCTCAATTCGCAGCCAACCCTAACCTGACAACATCGCCCGACGATCACTTGTGGACCGGCCGCGAGACCGCGGTGATGACCTACAATAACAATTTCACAAAGCACGATCTGTACACGCAAAAGGTTTGGACCGGCTACACCGACCTGGTCACACGGTCCGATACATATACTCCTGCGTTTGTAAGCACGGGCAGCACACTTGCCGGTCAGCGCTTTCATTACACAGGTCTCGACGGGCGCTGGCTACATCGCTGGGGACGGGGGAATGCACTGACTCTAGGCTATACGGCCTACATGTCTGATAGCCCCTACGATGAGTGGACGAGTTCCAATCCCCTGGTCAATCAGAATCAAGAGACCGGCAAAATGGTCTATGCCGATGCGCGGCACAGCAAGTACGGCGCGCTTTTCGCCGAGAATGTATTTCGCTTGCCGGACCGCTTTCATGTGGTCCTATCTGGGCGACTGGACCGCGAAGAGCTGCAGACGGATGAGACTATCGCATCTCATCCTTACCTTGTGAACCAGACCTATACCAAGAACGCTCCACTCTTAGGCTTTGGCATTGGTAACGACTTTGGTCGCGGCAATGAGACCTATCTGAACATATCGCGGGGCTTTCGGCCGCTGCGCTACCTCGATATTGCGAGCCCCTTCGGTAAATTCAATGCTCTCAATGATCCCAGTCCTACAAAATACCTGACCTATGAACTCGGCGTGCATGGATGGCCGAGCCCGGGCCTCTATTATGATGTCAGTATGTTCCAGGTGGACGTCAAGAACCGCATAGAATCTGAGGCCCTCACGCCAGCCGTGACAGTCGATGTAAATACCGGTAGCACCCGTAATCGCGGCATTGAAGCGGAGGGGTCGTACGATATTCTACAGTGGCTTGCACGCGGAACAGACGTGCATCTGAGCCTCTTCGCCAACGCGACTTATTTGGATGCTCGCTTCACTCAGAGCATCAAGGGTGAGGCCGGGGATATTCCCGCCTATTCTCCGCATTACGTGTTCAAGGGCGGCTTGAATCTCTACGATGAACACCACTATAAAGTTAGTCTGATTGTGGACTCGGTGGCGCGGCAATTCTTCCAAGACACCGATCAGCCTCTCGCCACAACACCTGCCCACATTCCGACTTATACTGTGCTAGATCTCGCGCTTGACTATACGATTGCGGGCCACTGGCGCCTGCTCGGAGGAATTTCTAACCTCCTAAACCGGACCTATTACTCGCGTGTATTCGTCTCAGGCGGCGCCCTTGAGCCCGCTCTCAGCATCGCCGGTTATCTCGGTGCTGCCTATGATTTCTAAGCGCAGTGAGCTACTTCGAGAACCTGCATTGCGGCCTTCCACGCGTTAGCCGGAATCGATGCGGTTCCAAAGCTACTATCAGCGACTAGCTCGCCGGCTGGGGGGATGTTTTCAAGACGGGCGCGAGCCAGACGCTGGCTCTGTTGCGTAAATGACCCACTTCCCAGTCGCCGTACAGCCGAAGTGAGTGTCGATGCGCTATAATTCCATG
>Ga0302326_10016828_pt1 | contig 15275 bp, 7 predicted proteins | sample Palsa_T0_3_FD_202264 | JGI IMG/M metagenome (GOLD analysis project Ga0302326, IMG submission 202264) | Peat permafrost microbial communities from Stordalen Mire near Abisko, Sweden - Palsa_T0_3 | ecosystem: Environmental > Terrestrial > Soil > Palsa > Peat permafrost | place: Sweden: Abisko...
AAGTCGCACGCGATCTGCACGTTCTCGCCGAGCCGAAGCTCGGCGGCGAAGGAGATGTTCTTGGTGATCGGGATGTACCCCGCGAACGTCTGCGACAGGCGCACGAAGTGCGCCACAGCCTGCGGGGCGTCCTGCACCGGGCACATCATGTTCGACGAGTTGCTGACACTGACCGTGACGGGGGCCCCTTCCGGGTAAGAGTCGACGAGCTCGGCGCCGAGGAACACGTACGTCCCGGCGTGCGCGTTGAACGCGCTGTCGCGCCGGTCCCATGCGAGGCTCGCGCGCTGCGCAACGACAAGGCTCTCGCCGTCGGGCACGCGCAAGAGCGAGGCAAGCGCCGAATCGAAGCCGTTGGTCGAGGTTTGGTTGCACAGGTATTGCGAGACGGAGTTGAACCCGAACAGGAGCACGTTGTTGTCCTCGACGCTCTGCCCGATCGAAACCTGGAACGTCCGGGACGGGCGGTAGATGAGGCTCGCGGTGCCGGAGATCTTGTCGAGTGTGAAGTCGCGCTCCAGATCGCGCACGTAAACGGCGTCGAGCTGCGCGCGGACGAGCGGGCCGAGGCCGATGTCCGGGAACGTCCCGCTCGCGGTGATGCGCCGCGCGAGCCGGTCGTGCACGGTCGCGTAGTTGGCGGCGACGGCCGGGTCCAGGATCAAAAAGTCCGGCAGGTACGAGAGCTGCGCCCGGAAGACCGCGCCGATCGCGTCGCCCGCGATGTTGCGCTCGTCGTACTCGAGGGTGCCGCGGACGCCTTCGCCCGTCGAGAACCCCGGGCTCATCTCGAGGTAGTGGCCGGGCCGCTCGATGACGTCGATGATGACGTCCTTGGTGCCCTGCGGCACGTACGGCTCGCTCAGCCCCACGGTGACGCTCGAGAACACGCCGAGCGTCGCGATGCGCTCCTGGGTGTGACGCACGTCGCTGGCGCGGTACGGCTGCCCGACCTCGAGCGCGATGCGGCGCCGCACCACGCCCTCGCGCGTCTTGTCGAGGCCACGCAGGATGATCTCGTGCACGATGACCTGATCACCCTCGCTCACGTCGAAGCGCACGCGCGCGCGTGTGTTGTCGGCCGAGGGCTCGAGCGCGTATTTGACGTCGGCGTAGTAGTACCCGCGCTCCTTGTACAGGTCGGAGAGGCGACGGCGCGCCTCCTCCAGCTTGGTCGTGCTCACCGGGTCGCCGAGCTGCAGCGCCGCTGCCACGGCGAGCTCGCGCTCGCTCACCGTCCTGTCGCCGACGAAGGCGATGTCGAAGAGCGTCGTGCGCGGGCCGAGCTTGATCGGAATGACGAGGTCCACCGTGGGCGCGCACGCGATCCCTCGAACGGCGTCCGGGCGGCACCCGAAGGCGGGGCCGAGCGGCTCGCTCGCCACCGGCAGGCCCGAGGGATCGTACGTGCACTCGTCGGACGGGGCGGGCGGCAGCGGCAAAGGCACGCATCCGGTGGCCGGCGACCGTGGATCGCAACGCGCGCGCACCACCTGCACGGGGCCCACCTGCGCATGGATGAAGCCCTCGCTGCGATAAAGCTCCTGGACGTGCTCGATCGCGCGCTCGTAGGTGCCGGGCACGAACGTCGTGTCGGGGTGCAGATCGGTGGGCACCGGCGGCGCGGTGGCCGAGGGCCCCCCGGCGCCGCCGATCGTGGCGTCGACCCCGCGCGGGTTGGGGCTGACGAGCAGGTCGGCCCCGGGGAGGTCCTCGGTGAGAATGGCGTCGATCTCGCCGCCGACGTCGCCCGGGGATCGTGGTCCGCCGGCGTGCAGGTTGTGGATGGCGTCGAGCCGAAGGCACGGGTAGCGCCGCCCGGCGACGCGGACGCGCTCGTGCTCCTCGATGTGGAACACGATGAGCTGGATGAGCGCGCCCGCGTCCCCGCGCGTCTCGGCGCGCACCTGGGCGTCGAGAAAGCCCCGCTTCTGGTAGAAGGCGTGGATCTTGTCCCCCAGGTGCGACAGCGATCGATCGGTCTCGCTGTCCAGGGCGAGCGCGCTACGAAGCACGTCGTCGTCGTATTGCTCGTTGCCCTCGAACCGGGCGAGAAAGCGGGGGCCTGCATCGACATGGACGAGCAGCGCGATCCGCCCTCCGGCCGGGGGATACCCGACCCACGCCAGAGTGTGTACGACGACGGCGCGGTGCCATCCCTTGGACCGGAGGTCCTGCTCGAGCGTCGTGTCGGCGGCATCCATCGCCGGCTCGTCGGCGCGGTCGCCCGCGTCGACGGCGTAGGCGCGCGCGGCGCGCGATGCCTGGTCCGTCTCCGCCCCGGTGACGTCGAACCGCCGCTCTGCGATGACCCGGGGCGCGCCCGGCGTGACATCGACGAGGACGAGCGCGCGCGCCGGGTCGTCGGTGTCGCGCGTCTGGATCCGGGCCCTGGCCGCCGGATACCCGTGCACCGTGAAGAAGCGTTCCATCCGCTCGGTGGTGGCGTCGATGTCCACGCCCACGATCTCGCCGCCCTCGGTCAGCCCGGCGTCGCGCAGGAGATCGTCGCGCTCGATCGTCGCGCCGTGCAGATCGACCTCCATCCGGCCGACGAGCTTGCGCGGCACCACGTGCACGATCACCGCGACGCCCGCCCCGTCGGCCTGGACCGAGACGCGCCCGCGCGCGAATCGGCCCGTCCGCAGCAGCTCGCGCAGCGCGTCGCGCGCCGCCGACGGCGTGAGCACGTCGCCCGGCTTGGGGGTGCTCACGGGCGGCGCCTCGACGTCGTCCCACACGTTGCCGTCGAGGACCACCGTGACGCGCGTGACGAAGTGGCTCGTGAACGCCGATACGTCGGGCGGCGGCTCGATCGACGGCACCGGCTGCGTCACCTCCGAGCGCCGCGTCGGCGGGATCGGAATGACGGTCTCTCGCCCGGGCGCCGCGGGCGCCGGCGCCTGCGCGCGCGCCGCAGGCACGACACCGACCATTGCGGCCGAGACCAAGGCCATGACCAGGGCGATGACGCGCATCCGGCGGGTTCCGAGAGCTACTCGAACTCGAGCCTCCAGCGAAGGTCCATCCCGAGATTGCCCAGCGCGGACGAAGAGATGTCGTTGATGTTGTCGTAGGACCCTTGCACGCTCAAGCGATTGTTCAACCGCCACTCGATATTCGAGCGAAGCTCGCGGTCCTCGCTGAGCCCCGCCGTGACGCTGGCGCGGATGTCGTTCGTGAGACGTTTGCCCACCGTGAGCTGCGGCTCGGTCTTGCCCGTCACGGTGGAATAGGCGCTGCCGAAGCGAAAGTCGTCGATGATGGGGATGGCCTGCTTGACGGCCCGGTCGGCGCCGCTCACCGCCCCGAGCGCGTTGAGCGCGATGCTCGCCCCGATCCCGCTCGCGCTCAGCTGATCGAGCTCGGCGCGGGTCATGCCGGCGGTCAGGAGCAGCACGATGTCCTCTTGCGACAGCGCCGGCTCGCTGGTCATGTCGATCTTCACGTCGTCGGCGTCGCCGTAGGCGTGCAGCGTGATGCGCCACAGCGAGCTGCCGCCGGCCGACCCCGCGCCGGCAGCCGCCGCCGAGGTCGCGTCGGTGTACCTCCGGTACTCGGTGACCGCGGTCACGTCGACGTTCGGCGCGATGCGGGTCGCGTCCTCGAAGTGGATCAACCCCTGGCGCACGTCGAACTCGCTCGTCTGGAAGTGCATGCGGCCGCCCGGGAGCGACCGCAGCGCCCCGTGCAGGCCGATCTTCTGGTTGGTGCCGGTGACCTCGAGGGTGCCCGAGTCGACGGCAAGCTGCACCTCGATGAGGTTGTTCTTGATGACGATCGGCACGCGGGTGCGCACGCGCAGGCCCAGCGTGAGAAAGTCGAGCGTCGGGTCGTATGCGGCGGCGGCCGGCCGCTTGCCGAACGACGTCAGGTTGGCCGCGCTCATGCCGATGGGCCGCGTGTAGACGAGCGAGTTGATCGTGACGTCGCCCGTCAGGCGGGGCGGCGCGCGGGTGATGCCTCCTTGAGCGCTCGGGTCGTAGGTGACCTGGAGATCGGCGTCGCAGCTGCCCTGGACGCCGTCGACTCCGGCGATGCTCGCGTTGCGGACGGCGATTCGCGAGTCGAGCACCCCGACGTCGAAGCCTCGGATCGGCAGCGTGCCGTCGATCGCGATCGTCCCGCCGGCGAACTTGACGCTCCCGGACGCCGTGAAGGCCGTCGAGCTTGCCTTCGCGTCGACGCGCAAGTCCGTGAGCGCGCTCGGCAGGCCTTGGATGAGCAGGTCGTCGCCGCGGGCGTGGAGCTCGCCCTCGATCACCGGTGCGGACCATTTGCCCGTGACGCGCACGCCGCCTTCGAGCCTCCCCGTCGACCGCTCCACCTTGGGAACGAGGCGCTGCAGCACGGAGAGGTCGACGGGCTGCAGGCGCGCTTCGAGCGAAAGCGACGGGTCCGTCGTGACCTTCGACACGCCGCCTTCGAGCACGAAGCCACCGCGGAACGCGGCCTCCTGCCCCTCACCCCCCTCGGCGCCGCGCGCCTCGAGCGCGAACTCGAGCGTGGGGATCGTGAGCCCGTCGTCGGCCAAGAGAATCGGGACCTGCGGCGGCTTGAGCGTGAGGCGATCGCCGCCTCGCGACGCGAACGTGGGCCCGAAGAGGAGCCGCGCCTTCGCCTTTGCCGGCGCATCCAGCGGGAGGTCCTCGACGATCAGCTCTCCCCAGAGCTGGCCCGCGATGGGCGGCGTCGCCGGCGCATCGGGGGCCGACGCGCGAGACCCCGATGCGCCGCCGATCGCGGCGAAGGCGCCCAGATCAAGGCCGCGAAACGACACTCTGCCCGACGCGTGGGCCGCCTTGGCCCGCGTGACGGCGACGTCCCAGAGATGGATGGTGTCGCCGAAGAGCGAGCCGGCCACGGTGTACTCGCCGTGCGACGACGTATCGGCGAGGTACGCCTGGCGATCGAACGGCCCCGGGATCGACGTCCCGCAGCGGGTGTGGCCGATGGCGCGCTTCTCGAGCGGCATCCTGTTCGTCATCCCGACTTCGAGGTGCGAGTTGGCCAGCGCCACGCCGCGTACGCGCGTGGAGGTGACATCCAGCGCCGCTCGCACCGCGAAGCCCGCGTCCGGCAAGAAGTCGTCGAGGTTGCCGCTGATGTCGGCGACACCCGAGACGCTGCCCTCGATCTCCTTCTTGAAGTCGCCGAGCGCGTCGATGCGCGAGAGGGGCACCCCCTCGAGCATGACGTTGGCCGTCAGGGCGCCCCCGCGCCGGACCGAGGCCGACCCGAGCACCGTCCCGACGGCGCCCGCCCGCGTACCGGCCGGCGGCTGCACTTTCTCCAAAACGAAGGAGCGCACGTCGACCTCGGCGCCCGCGATCCCGCGCTGCCGGTCTCGCCATCGCAGCGCCACGTCGGCGGCGCCTTGGGCGAAGTGCTCCCCGTAGAGCGAGACATTGTGGAGCTTGCCGCTCGTGGCCACGTCGACGACGCCGCCACCGCACGCGTCCTCGGGCCCGCCGAGGGCCACATGCACGTCGGTGCGCCCCGCCAGCGCCCCGTCGATCCCGTCGAAGCGCGGGTCGTCCTCGAGCGCGAACATCGAGAGGATGTCGCGAAACCCGAAGCCTGGGGTCGAGCCGACCGCGTCGACGACCAGGCTCCCCGCACCCCCGAAGTCGAGCTTGGCGGTCGGAACGTCGTAGGCGCTCTCGCGGCGCTTGGCGCGGAGGCCGGTGATCTGCACCATGGGTCGATCCACGTCGACCTCGACGTGCCCGGCGCTGATGTCGCCGAACGCCACGTCCGCGACCGCAAAGCCCGTCGCAGACGTGATGTCGCCCACCGGCTCGGGGTGGCTGAACATGCCCGTGACGTGGCCGCTGGCCTGAAGGACGCCGCGGATCGGCACCGTGCCGATCGGCGACAGATCGTCGAGGTCAGCGACGAGATTGGGCGCGTCGACGCGCACGGAGTTGTTGAACCCGATGGCGACGTACGCGCCGTCGACCCGGGAGCGCGGCAGGGTCGCGTGAACGTCCGAGAAGCGAAGCGCGTCGGGGCGCACCGAGAAGTGCGAGACCAGCTGCGCCTGCGAAAAGCCGAACAGCCGCTCTCGCGCGCGGTCGTCGGCCGGCCGGTCGTAGACTCCGAAGGTGTACGTCTTGGCCGTGAGGTCGCCGTCGATCTTGAGCGGGGCGAACGTGCCGGAGATCCCCTGGGCGTGCACCTCGCGCAAGTCCCAGCCCACCCACGAATTGGGGTGGACGCCGAGGTCGCGCATGAGCGCCGTGAAGTCGACCCCGGTCACGTCGATGCGGGTGTGCTCGAGCCGCCCGCCCTTGCCGAGCGGATCCACGACGCTGTCCGAGAGGACCACGGTGCCACCGGCAAAGCGAAGCATCGTCCGCGGGCTCGACACGATGTTGCGTCGCACCGACAGCTCGCTCCGCAGCTCGTGCGCGAACGAGTACTTTCCCATGCGCACGTCGTGCGCTTCGATCGTCCCGCCGAGGTCCGGCAGGATCGTGTCGTGGGCGTAGCGCACGTCGAGGTCGATCCCGACCCAGCCGTCGGTCTCGGGGAGCGCGACGGCTCGCTCGGCCAGGGCGATGGGGGCCCGAACGCGGACGTGTCCGTCGATCTCGGGCGACTGCCCCGCCTCGGTCGGCAGGGCCACGTGCAGGTGACCGAGCGAGAGCTCCACGCGTCGCTTGTCGTCGGCGGGCAGATTGCACGGCGGGGGCGTGCCCGCCGCGGGATCGAGGTCGGCCGACCCGACGCCCTCGAGGCGCCGCACCAGGATCGCACCCGGCTCGTAGCGCACGCGCGCCTCGAGCGAGCACAGAGTATCGTCGTCGGTGGCGACGGCTTGGTGACCCGGCTCGGCCCGCAGACGCCGCACGGTGGCCTGCCCGGCCCGCACGGCCACCTCGAACGACGAGCCGAGCGTCCGGTCGTCGTCGGCGCTGACGTCGAGGTCGAGCGCGCGGATCGTGACGCGTGTCGAGTCCGCGTCGAGATCCAGCGAGGCGTCGGTCACCGAGAACGTGTTGAACGGCGCGTGCAGCGGTCCCGCGGACGGCGGTCCGGTGTCGGGCAGCGCGACGTTCATCAGGCGCCCACCGCGCACGACGGCGCGCACGCGGGGCGCGTCGAGATCAATCTGATTTATCGCGAACTTGCCCGCGAGCAGCGCGAAGATCCTGGGCCGGAGCGCCACGTGCGGGCACACGATGAGCGGCGCGCCGCCGTCGGACGACTCCACCTGGACGCGGTCGAGCTGCAGCGCCAGAGGCCAGATGCGGAGCGACGGGGCGTACGTCGCCACGATGCCGTGCGCCTCGAGGACCTTGCGTGCCTCGCTCGTCACCCAGGCCTTGGCCCACGCGGATCGCACGACGAGGACCGCGGCGAACGGCAGCACCCCGACCAGCGCGAGGACCGCGCACAAGGCGCGGGCGACGTGGGCATCCCAGTCGCGGCGCCGACGACGGCGGCGCCGCGGGGCCACCGCGCGCGGTTCGGCGCGCGGCGCCACCCCTTGCGGGCGCGGAAGGACGGCGGGCGGCTCGGAGCGTTCCATGTGCCTACAGGGTAGGAGCCGGCGACCGGACGGGCCTGCCCCGAACCCACCCACTGTAGCGCGATCCGCTATACCGCTCGGATGCGCCGTACCACCCCGGGTGTGCTCGGGGCCGAGGACCTCGTCGACGCCCGCATCGTGCGCGCGGCCCTCCACGACCCGGCTCGCGTCGCGCGCGTGCTCGAGCCTCTCGTCACCGAGGAGCGCCGGGCCCGGCTACGCGAGGTGATCGACCGGCGGCTGTCGAGCGTGAGCCTCGTCTTCGACGGACCGTACGATCCGCACAACGGGGCGGCCGTGGTGCGCTCGTGCGAGGCCTTCGGTATTCAGGCGTTCCACGTGGTGGAGCGGGAGGGGACACCGTTTGCCGTGGCGCACTCGGTCGCGCGGGGCGCCGAAAAGTGGGTCGACGTGACGTGCCACGCGGGCGCGGCGAGCGTCGTCGCGTGGGCGCAGGGCGCCGGCATGACGCTCGTGGCCACGCACCCCGAGGGCGAGATGGCTCCGGAAGAGCTGGCAGACGTGCCGCGCCTCGCGCTCGTCCTCGGCAACGAGCGCGAAGGCATCGGCCCCGATCTCGAGCGCGCTTGCGAGCGCCGCGTGCGCGTACCGATGCGAGGATTCGTCGAGAGCCTCAACGTGAGCGTCACGGCGGCGATCCTGCTCCACGCCGCCACGCGCGGCCGGGCCGGCGACCTCGATGAGCAAACGCGGCGCAAGCTCTACGCCCGCGCCCTTTACTTGACGGTCCCCCGCGCCGAGGACGTGCTCGTTGCGACCCCGTGCGGCTCGCCTTAGTTTGGGAGGCGCACCAGACATGGCCGACGATCTCTACCGCCTGCTTGGCGTGTCACGCACCGACGACGCGGAGACCATCAAGAAAGCGTACCGCAAGCTCGCGTCCCAGCTTCACCCGGACAAGAACCCCGGCAACAAGACGTCCGAGGCCAAGTTCAAAGAGGTGAACCACGCTTACGATGTGCTGGGCGACGCGGACAAGCGCAAGCTCTACGACGAGTTCGGCGAAGAGGGCCTGCGCGAGGGTTTCGACGCCGAGCGCGTCCGCGCGTACAAGGGTTGGTCTTCGCGTCAGGGCAGCCAGGGCCGAGGACGCGCGCGCCCCGGACCCGACGGGTACGGGGCAGGCTCGCTCGACGACATGTTCGGCGGCGGAGGCTCCACCGCGAACCTGGGAGACATCTTCGGCGATCTGCTCGGTGGAAACGCCCGCGGCCGCCGATCCCGCGGCCCCTCCAAGGGCCCGGACCTCGAGAGCGAGATCACCATCGACTTCCCGTCGGCCGTGCGGGGCGCCACGCTCGAACTTCATCCCCAGGGGCAGAACGCGTCGCCCGTGACGGTGCGGATCCCGCCGGGGGCCGACGAGGGGAGCCGCGTGCGCATCTCCGGACAGGGCGGGCCGTCGTCGAACCTCGGCCCGCGCGGAGACCTGGTGCTCACGGTGCACGTCGAGCCGCATCCTCACTTTCGCCGCGAGGGCGACGACCTGCACCTCGACCTCCCCATCACGATCGGCGAGGCCTACCACGGCGCCAAGGTCCGCGTTCCCACCGTCGACGGCGCCGTCTCGATGAAGGTCCCCCCGCGCGCGCAGAGCGGGCAAACGGTGCGCCTGCGGGGCAAGGGCGTCGCGCGAAAGGGACGCCCCGAGGGCGACCTCTACGTGCACTTCCTCGTGCAGGTCCCCAAAGACCCGGACAACGCCGCCAAGGAGCTCATCGACAAGCTCGCCGAGTTCCAGGCCGACGATCCCCGCGAGGGGATCGAGCTCTGAGGGACCGGGCTGCTGAAGAAGGCGTGAAGGAGAAACCACGAGGACACCAGGGCCACCAAGTGAGAGATCTTGATTTCAGCCCTCGTGTCTTTGGTGTCCTGCTGGTCAAACTCTCCGCAGCAGCCTCCTAGAACTTGCCGTCGTCGGCCAGGCCCTCGGTGTCGAAGGCCCAGTATTCGCCGTGGTGGGAGAGCAGCTTCACGGCCCGGGCGTCGGCGTGGAAGATCATCGCGCGGATCGCCGCCTCGCCTTCGGCGCCATGAGGCAGATCTTCGGGGGCCTTGACGATGACGAGGGGGAACGCGCGGGCGTACTTGCAGCGCGGATCGTAGGCCTCGCCGTCGAACTCCCAACCCTGCTCGGGCCACGCCGGCTGCGTGAACGGCCGGAAGCGCACCGGCACGCTGAGGTAGCGCGCGAAGGCGAACGCCCACCGACCGTGCTTGCGCGCGGCGTAGTAGGCCGCCATGTGCGTGAGCGGGCCGTTGCGGAACGACTCGGTGTCCGGATCCCACAGGACGGCCGTCGCGGCGCCGCCCGCGGGGAGATCGTCGATCGTGGCCGAAGCGTCGCGGGTCTCGTACGCGAAGACGGCACAATGAATGAACGCGTTGGCGCCGGCGAGGACGCCGAGGCGCGGCACCCACCGGCGCGCACGCGCCATCGCTTCGGCCACCGGGTACCGCGGCGTCGCGAGGATCGCGCCCAGGATCGACCACTGCGCCAGCCGCGGAAAGATGAGGTGCGTGCCGATGAGCACCATCGGCGTCGCGAAGTACGCGCCGGTGAGCACGACGAACGGCGCCACGATCGGCGGCGACGGCTCGCGCTGCAGCGTACCGGCGCGCCGCGACGCGATGGTCACGCGGACCGCGATGCCCATCACCAGGATGCTCGCCCAGAGCACGACCTGATCGGTGACGTCGTCGAAGAGGTTCGTCGCGAACGCGCTGAAGTAGACGAGCTTCTGCCAGAGCGGCGGCGCCGTCCCTTCCATCGTCGGGTCCCGGTACATGTTGGGGTCCCACGGGAACTGCTGCCTGTAGACGGCGATGCAGAACGCGCATCCGACGAGCAGGGGCGCGAGCGCCACCGCGGCGCGCACCAGCACGCGCAGCGCCGGCCAGCGGGCTGCTGGCCGTGCGCCGACCCGCCACGAGAGCTCGATGGCGAGCGCCGCGGCGGCGAGACACAGCGCGAGCATCGCGAGCACGTGCGCGAACGCGCACAAGGCGCCGAGCGCGCCCAGGGCGAGCCAGGCACCCACCGACGGCTTCACGACGAAGCGCGCCACGAAGACCAGCGCCCAGGCGGCGATCGCCGTCGCGAGGACGTAGTTCACGAACCCCCAGACGAGCGCGTACGAGAAGAGGATCGGCGTGAAGAGCGCGGCGTACTCGGGCGGCCGCCGCAGCACGCGCACCAGCGCCACGACGGCCCCCGCCGTGGCCACCACCGAGAAGACGACGACCGACCGCCCGGCGAGCTCGATCGGCACGAACGCCCCGAGCCGCGCCACGAGGATGTGGAACAAGCCGTTGTAGGTGAAGTAGTTGAGCTCGTACTGCTCGTGCTCGGGCGAGCCCGGCACCATCAGGCGCCGCGCGACGTCGCTCAGCGCGAGGTGCTGCGGATAGTCCACGCACGGCAAGAGCTGCGTCACGCAGAACCCCGCCGCGAGCAGCCCGACGCCGGCCCAGTAAAGACGCGTGAGCCGCGAGTCGCCGAGCGAGAGCATCTGCGCGAGCGGCGGAAGCGGCCATGCGCCCCTCGGTACCGCCCCGGATTGCTCGGCAGGGCCGAGCCCGGGTGCGGCTCCCGGTACGGCGGCTTGCGCGGGCAGCACGTTCACGGGCGATAGTCCCGTTTACCGCACGAGTGTGCTTCGGGCCAAGGGACGTTTACGGGAGCGCACCGCTACCCAGGCCTTGCGGCCGCGTGGTAGACGATGGGGCGACACCGTGAAGCTCTACGTGCAAGATGCCCTTCGCTCCTCGCGGACGCATGGCGCCCCGTCGATCTTGGTGGCGCTGATCGCGGCGTGCGCCGCCGGCAACGCGGGCTGCAACGAAGAGCGCAAGCAGGAGTGCGACAGGCTCCTCACGGCGATCCACCCTCTGAAAGAGGGGACTCCAACCTCCGCGGTCGTCGACCACGTCAGCGCCGACGTCTCGGCCATTTCGTTCCACGACCAGCCCCTCGGCGTCTACGCCACGAACTACAAGCAGACGCTGTCGGTCCTTGCCAGCACCCTCAAGCTGAAAGAAGGCGCCGCGAGCCCGGACGCCGTGCCCGACGGCACCGAGGACGTGATCAAGAAGAACCTGGCGGTGGCGCGCACCGACGACGACGACATCGCGCGCTACTGCGCACCGTAGTCCATGCGCGCACGCGGGACGGTCCCTGCCAGCGTTCTTGCCGGCGTCGTTCCCGGCGCCCTTGCCTCCGCCCTAGCGCTGACGTTCGCGGTCGTCGCGCTGGCCGTGTGGCGCGCCGCGTGCGTGCGGGCGGGCCCCGATATCGACACCGACGCGTACGCGCACCACATGATCGCGCGCGCCATCCTGGCCGATCCGGGCGACCTCGCGGTGCACTGGGTGTGGCTGCCGCTCTTTCACTATCTGCAGGTGCCGTTCGTCGCGGCCGGCGGCACGATGGACGGCGTCCGCTGGTTCAACGTGGCGCTGACCGCGGTGCTGCCGATCGTGCTGTTCCAGTACGTCCGCGTCACCAGCCGCCGGCGCGGACCGGCGCGCGCGGCGCTGTCGCCCGACGGGGTCGCGCTGCTCGCGGCGCTCGTCGCCGCCACGTGCCCGATCGCGATGCAGATGGGCACCACGGCCCAGCCCGAGCCGCTCTTCGCGCTCGTGATGCTCCTACTCGCAATCGCGTACGAAGAGGGGCGCACGGGCACCGCGGCCGCGCTGCTCTCGGCCGCCGTCCTTCTGCGCTACGAAGCGTGGGCGTCGCTCGCGGCGATCGCCGCGATCCAGATCGGCGCGCGACTCGCCGCGATGGCGCGCGTGCGATCGTGGGGTCGGCTGACGGGGTCGCCCGCGCGCCGGTCTCCGGACGGATGGCTCGTCGTCGCCGCGCCGGTCACCCTCATTCTCGCGTGGGCCGCGCTGCGCCGGCCCGTCGACGGCCAGTGGTTCGGCTTCGTTCGTCAGACCCACGAGTTCGCGAACCAGGTCGCCGGGAGTCAGGGTGGCGCGCCGTGGCGCGGGGTCGGGGGGCTCGCCGGAGACCTTCTTTACTATCCGGTCTTCGTCGCATGGCGCGTGATGGGCCCCGCCCTGCCCCTGGCGGCCCTCGGGATCGCGCGCACGGTGCGCGAGCAAGGCGCGCGCTTCGTGGTGGTGCTGGCGGCGTGCCTGGCGTTCGTGACGCTGTCCTGGATGCGACGCTCGTCGCTCGGGCTCGATCGCCACTTCGTCGTCGTCGTGCCCCTCTACGCCGTGTTCGCGGCGCAGGGGGCTGCGGTCGTGGCCGACGCCGCCGCTCGCGTGGCGCGATCGCGCCTGGGAGAAGGCGCGGCCGCCGTCGCCGGACGGGCCACGGGCGGCGTGCTCGCGGTCGCGTGCGTCGCGGGCATGTGCGTGGTGCTTCAAGTGTGGATGGGGTTCTGGCGCGGATCGGTCGCCCGAGGCTGGCCGGAGCGCGAGGCCGTCGGCGCCGCGCTGCGCGCCCTCCCCGGGCCGGCGACCATCTTCTGCGACGACGCCACGCTCGAGATCCTGAGCGGCCTCGATCGGCGCCGCTTCGATCGGCACTGGCTCGACGATCCGGCCACGTGGGATCGCGTCGAGCAGGTGGCGCGCACCGACGGCGGCGCCTACGTCGCCACGTGGCGCCGCAAGGTCGCCGCGCACGAAGACGAGGGCGTCGTCGTCCTTCGAGCCGGGGCGCTGCCGGACGACCCGCTCGCGGGCGTGGAGATCCTGCGCGTCGACCCGGACGGTGGTCGCGCCGCGCGCTAGCTTGGGGGGATCTCGCCGATGCAGAACGCGCGCAACAAAAGCCTCCCGCGGCGCGCTCGGCTCAGGCTCCTTTCGCTGACACGGCAGCTCGGCGCCGCGGGGGCGCCGCTCGAGTTCCAGATCCTGGGGCGCGTCCTTCTGCGCGCGGCCCTCGTCGGCGCGGCCGCGGGCCTGCTCGGATCGATCTTCTTCGCCGGGCTCGAGGCGGTGCAGCGCATCGTGCTCGAGACGTGGGCGGGGTACATCCCGATGAAGGCCGGAGGCGAGCAGGTGCTCGGCGAGGTCACCACCGTCCACCCCTTCCGGCCCTGGCTGCTGCTCGTGCTGCCGGCGACCGGAGCGCTTCTCGGCGGCGCGATCTCCACGTGGCTCGCGCCGGAGACCCTCGGCGGCGGCAGCGACGCGATCATCGAGGCGTTTCACCAGCACCGGGGCCTCGTGCGAAAGCGCGTCGCCTTCGTCAAGGGTGTGGTCTCGATCCTGACGCTCGGCACCGGTGGCTCCGGGGGTCGCGAGGGCCCCACGATGCAGATGGGCGGCGCCATCGGCTCGCTCGTCGGGCAAAGCCTGCGGGTCACCGATCGAGAGCGCCGCATCCTGCTCGTCGCGGGCACCGCGGCCGGCATGGCCGCCGTCTTTCGCACCCCCCTCGGGGCCGCGCTCCTGGCCGTCGAGGTCCTCCACCGCGACGACTTCGAGGCCGACGCGCTCGTCCCCAGCGTCTTCGCGAGCGTCGTCAGCTACTCGGTGTTCACCGCGTTCTTCGGCGAGAGCCGCCTCTTCACCCACGCGGCCAGCTATCCCTTCGTGCCTCAGCACCTGCCGCTCTATGCGCTGATGGCGATCGTGGTCTCGTTCGTGGCCAGCACGTTCCTCTCGGTGCTGCGCGGCGTGCAGCGGCTCACCGCGCGCCTTCCCGTGCCGGCGTGGTGCCGGCCCGGCGTCGGGGGCCTCGCGCTCGGGCTCTTCGCGACACCGATGGTCGTCGCCATCGGTCCGCGGTTCGGACAGCCCGGCCAGGGTCTCGGCATCCTGGGCGGAGGTTACGGCGCCGCGCAGCTCGCCATCATCGGCGCCGACTGGATGCCCACGGGATGGCACGCGGCCGAGCTCCTCGCGCTCCTCGGCGCGATCAAGATCGTGGCCACGTGCCTCACCGTGGGCACGGGCGGCAGCGCGGGCGACTTCGGACCGTCGCTCGTCATCGGGGGACTCTTCGGTGGCGCGTTCGGACAGGCGGCGCAGGTGCTCCTGCACGATCCGCGGATCTCGCCGGGCGCCTTCGCGCTCGTGGGCATGGGCACGTTCTACGGGGGCCTGGCGCACGTGCCGATCGCGTCGCTCGTCATGACCTGCGAGCTCGCCGGCAGCTACGACTTGCTCGTCCCGCTGATGCTGGCCGAAGGCGTGGCGTACGTCGCCCTGCGAGGGCGTACCCTTTACACCGCGCAGGTCGCGACGAAGCGCGAGTCCCCCGCGCACCGCGAGGAGATGATCCTCGACGTGCTGACCGGCGTTCGCATCGCCGACATCCTGGTGCGAAACCGCCCGTACGCGACGTTCACCACGCGAACCCCCGCCCAGGAGGTCGTCGAGAAGGCCGCCGAGAACGCGTGGCAGGACGTGTTCCCCGTCGTCGACGAGGCGGGGGCGCTCGTCGGCATCGTCCTCAGCGACGTTCTGCGTTCGATGGCGGCCAACCCCGACGCCAAGGCGCTGGCGATCGCGCACGACCTGATGGTGCCGCCGGTGAAGGTGCACGACACGGACACGCTGCAGGTGGCGCTCGTCGCCATTCTCGAGCATGGGCTCCGCGAGGTGATCGTGGTCGACGAGGAGGGGCACATTGTCGGGTTCCTCGACGAGGCGGAGATCACGAGGGCGTATCAGTCGGCGACGGGGGCGTCGCGGAGGGTGCCGCAGGCGGAGTAGAGGGGCGGGGGCGTGGGCGGGGTCGGGGTCG
>Ga0302326_10016831_pt1 | contig 15273 bp, 29 predicted proteins | sample Palsa_T0_3_FD_202264 | JGI IMG/M metagenome (GOLD analysis project Ga0302326, IMG submission 202264) | Peat permafrost microbial communities from Stordalen Mire near Abisko, Sweden - Palsa_T0_3 | ecosystem: Environmental > Terrestrial > Soil > Palsa > Peat permafrost | place: Sweden: Abisko...
GTTAATCCGTCTCCGTCGTGTAACAACGGCGTCCGATCGCACGAGGCGGCCTACGGCTGCACTACGTGGTTTTCCGCCTCGCCGTTATTGCCGCTACGGCGATCGGCAAGCGTGCGGAGTTCGAGCGCTACGTCGCCGAAATCAAGAGCGATGCCCCCGTTCCGCCGGTTACGAGCGCGGGCGCGATCGCCGAAGACGTGGCCGCGTCCCACCCTGGCCGTTACGCCTCCGGCCGCGAGGTGACAGCGTCACAGCGGCTTTGCACATCTCGTCCTGGCTGAACAAGAAATGGCCAGGCTGCGAAATAAAGGAACTACTAATAATGAGCCTACGACCCCCAGAGAGCCAGGTGTTCATCGTCGCTGGCGTGCGTGCGACCGTTGCGTTACTTGTCAATGCAGTTGGCATTCCCGTCCTCGCGGTTGACGAGGACGGGAATGTCGGCGTGTTCGGTCGCGTCTTTTCTAGTTTAGACCAGTCAACTTTGGAATCGGTGGTTGAGGCGGAGCGTCCTGTTTAGGATCAACAAAAATCCCTAGGCCAGCGTCGATATGCGCAAAGTCGATGGGCACCTGGTGCCACGTTGGCGACGCACTCGGACCCCATTGCGATACGAGTACGCTCAGTTGATATTCACCGGGCGGCGCGTTGTCGGGGATTTGACCGGTGATTCGGATTTTACGCGGGTCGCCCGGCGCGCTTGGGTGCGGGGCCCGGTTATTCGAAATGTTTAAACCTTGGACGCGGCTCGGCTCGCGGTCCGTGGGACCAAGGTACTGAGCCCACGGCTCAGCCTCGGGCGGGTACGGGTCATCGAAGGTTAGATCAAGCCAAAACTGGCCGCCCGCTCTGAATCGGGGCGTGTTGTCGGTGTCTGCCACGGCGTTTAGTTCTCCTCGCATTTTACGAAGGCGAGACCGAGACTTGACGCGCGCGGTCGCGGCTGGCATAATGCCAGCACAAAGCCGACCTGCGCCGCGGCAGGTTTTGGGAACTCGCGTTAGTTCACGGCCCCGGCGATTGCTACTCGCTGCGGGCCTCGTCTTTTGACGAGCGCCTTCGACTCTACGCTCGCCGCGCTACCCTTGTCAAGGTAGAACGCTCGGGCATTATCATCCTAGTGTTGCCGCTGCGAATCGAAGCCTTGTGCCGGTCCGCTCGGCGCGTGACGAACGGGCTCGCGCGTCCTCTCGCACGTCGACGTAGCCCGAGGCGCTCGCCCCGGTACCGAGCAGTTCGCGGTAGCGATCCATCGCCGAGATCGTCTCGCGCCGCCGTCGCGATCGAGAAAGACCCGAAATTTTCTGATAGTGAACTATTCGCAAAAGACCGCGACGCACGGACGATTTGCGCGTGCGCGTACTATCATTACGAGGCATCACTCAACCCCAAAGGAGATTCTCATGGATTCAAACGACGAGGCAAATGAAGCAGACGGCAGCGATGAAGGCGAGGGGCTCGACGAACCAATCAAGGAGGGCGACAAAGTACGCGCCGGCGACCATCAGACTGGAACGGTGAAACGCATCGAAGGCGACACCGCGATCGTCGAACTCAAAGGCGGCGAAACAATAACAATCCCGACAGCCGACCTCGAGCGGCCGTAGTCAGAGAAGGGCGCCACCCAGCGCTCTTTTTCTTTCCCGATTCGTTTGACTCGCACCCGACGCTGGCACACACTCTAGTTGACGATTGGCGGAGCCTAGCGAAAGCGGCCTTCGCCGGAACCCGACCCTTCATGCGAGAAGCGTCCCGCGCGGGACGCAGAGGTCCCCGACACTCGATTCGCTCCAACGAGCGATGATACACTTGCGCACGATAGCAAAAACAGAATGAAAGTAACGCCGTGAGCCGCTGGTCACGAGCGTGCCCAGCGCGATTTACGAGAGTCTCTGCGACGACTCAACGGTGATCATGATGGCCTGGCTGTTGGTGTTTTCCTTGGTCAGTACGGTTGGCGCCGTCGTTTTCGGCGTGCTTGCCTACCGAGCCGAGCGACGTGCATCTCCCGTCGATCTCTGGAGCGCTGGTCCGCGCACCGGCCCGATCTCACAGGCAGATCGCCTAAGGACGGGCTTGGAACGCGACGTTCATCGCAACTTGGCTCGTTCTCGCACCTATGTTGCCGGGTTGTGGTGGCTCGCGGCCGGTTGCTTCAGTTCCGCTGCGTCGATAATGGGCGCCACGCACTATGGCTTCGAGGTACTCGGTTCGCTCCTTGTCGCCGGCGCCGTTATATTGCTCGGATGGTCCAGCTGGCACGACAGCCAGCGCCGATCGCGCGGCGAAGCACGCATCGCAAAGGTCAGAGAACTCATCGAGCTGGCGAAGAGACCCGATCGCACCCCTTTAATGGTTTCCGAGCAGCTCGCGGAATGGACCGGCAATGCGGATCTCCGCGTCTTTGTACAGCACCGTCTCGCAGGACCGACGTCAACCACGTATCAGGGCATCCTGAGCTTAGTTACGACGGGAATCGGCGGCTGGCACGTCGATGCATTCGATCGCGACCTAGGCCCCGCCGATTCGGCCAGCGTTTTCCGTGGCGTCGCGCTCAATCTGCATCAATTTAGCAGCGAGGAATGGAACCCAGGAAACGGTATATTCGGCGCGAGATGCCGCTTCACGCGTCGCGGGATCGTCCCAATAGGCTATACCGGAGGGCAGGTGCTTGGCGGACCGGCGATCCTTGAGACGCTGGTAATTGCGATCGACGACGCTTTTGAGATCATGCCGTTTCTTGGACGCGACTTGAAGAAGTAGGAGAGCCCGGTCGTCGGCGATGCGAGTTTATGCACCTTGGAAGGTCCTCGACTCTGCTTGGGAGCTCGGCCCCACCACACGAAGTCGAGCCGCTTAGTGCGTGCGTCGATTCGAATTCTCGATCTGGAGGCACGCGCCGGCATAGTTGGGCAACTCGCAAATGGCGTAGGGCGATGCCACCTCGAGCCGAACGAGCAACGGATGACGATCAACCTGCTGACATCAGTGCCCGAGGGCCTGGTGATGGCGACGGATAGCATGCTCTCCGCCCAAACCTTTCAGATCCCACTAGGCTTCGCTGTCACTAACTTCGAGCATGCGAATAAGCTATTCGAATTAGGGACCGATGCATGCGCCGCGGTGATGATTAACGGTACGGGTTCGATTGGAGCGACCCTTGTGTCACAGCTCATTCAGAGCGCTTCGAAAAAAGTCGACGCTCGCATTGCTAACGGTGCAAAGCCAACGCATCAAGACTTGATCGACATTGTAGCGTCGGAGGTGACGCCACACTATGTCACTTTGATTGCCAGCACGAAGCTACAGCAGCTCAACGCTCACGCTGCAAACCCAGCGACGCTCGCTATGGTCAACCAACAACGCGCCCAGCGCGGCGAACCTCCGCTCGTGGCCATCACTCTCGACGAGATAGGCGTTGCGAACGATCCGACCAGTGACCCTAATGCGCCGATTAAGGTTCAGGTGCCGAATCTTTCGCTTATCGTGGCGTCATACAACGACAACCGAGAGGCGAGCGAGCTAAAGTGGCCCGGCTCTGTAACAAATGCAATCAACCTTGTGCCCGCAACGCTATGGTGGGATGGCTCTGGTACTTCGGCCGTCTCCCGCTTGATCAAAGGTTACGATGACAAGATTCTTGAGCAAATGGGGGCCTCCAACCCTCAGGGTGCCCAAGCGCTCGCCTTTGTGAAAGCCAACGAGGCAAGGCTGCAAATGCCGGTTGCGATCACGGTTATGCCGCTCCAGGAGGCGATCTATTTAACGGAATTCCTTGGACAGGTCGCGGCGGGTTTCGATCACTTTCGAATTGGGCCGCCAGGAGTCGGCGGTGATCTAAGTGTACTGACGCTAACGGCCAGCTGCCGGACGTGGATACGACGAAACATCTTGCGGAGCGGGCTTGGTAAACACTACTCTGGATGGAGTGGTGTGGAGTAGTACGATGGGCGACGAAGAAGGCGACGGTTCGAGGATCGACACCGGCCGACCGGCATCGACGATTTCCTTAACGCTAGAGGAGGTCGTTAGGATCGCTCGGGAAACGGAGCGCGGCCCCTCTGGCAACGCCTCGTCCTACCAGCTGCCAACGCCGGATTGCGAGAGGAAACTCGCGACGGACGAGGCCTAACGCCCTGCCCTGGCGCAGCACGGTCGCGGACTCTTGGTCTGCTGCGCGCCTAATCCGTTCTTAGATACTCGGCGTACCGACGGACCTGCCACGCCAGTAAACGCTGAAGATTCTGACCTCGATGCTGGAGAAATGCGGCGACGGCCTCATAATAGGCCGGGTTAAGAGGATAGCACGAGCAAACGATCTCGACAGCCGGCATGAGCCGATCGGCGAGCAACGCAACGAGGCGACGCGCCGCTTTCTGCGCCTGCCTTTCGTCCGTCATGTCGCAGTAAATTAGCCGTCGGTCTTGGACGTCAAAGCCGCAATCGCGCCGCTCCTCGAGACGCTTAACGGTCCAATCTGCACCTGAAAGCGCGTTACCGTGATCCACGACCACCGAGGCTCCCGCCTTTGGTTCCTCACCTTCAAACATAACGTCCGGAAGCTTTCGATCCACGTTGTATATCAGGACGTCGACTGCAAAGAGAGCATACAGCGATTCGGCGAAGTCAGCCGACAACGCCGCAGCAAAATCGGGAATGAGCGCTCGGTAGCCGGTAAGCAGAAGGGAGCCGAAGTACTGGCCCGGTTCGACGATTTGACCTAGGTTGTCTTGCACCCTAAAGCCTAGCGGCACGTCGACGAGAGCACTTGGCGCACACGGAATCCCGCCCGCGAGTCGCACGATCGCTGCTCCAAGCAGCTCGTTAAAGGTGACCCAAGGAGCGCCCGAAGTGGGCAGCTTCAGCAGATATGCTCCGTCCCGAGTCGAGACTGTCGCTTTTCGCTGCGATCCTCCAACGAACGGAGGCCCGGCGCCGTCGGCACGGATCTTGTGAATCGAGAGCTTCTCCACGCTTCGGGAGATTCGCCTCGAGGGCCGCCGATTTCATCGCGAGCTCCAACGTTCGGCCATATCGAGCTTGCACGCCTACCTAATTGCAGCGCTCTGAAGGCGTCGATATGTGCATCTTATAGGTAGCAGAGCCGCGGCAGCCTCACGGTGAAGGCTACTCCGCAGATCCTATTACTGGCTCGTCGGTACATGCGTCATCAAAAGCGACCAAGTCAGAACAGCTACAACTAGGAAACACAGAACGTACGCTATTCGGCCGATGACCGACACGTGGCCGTCCACGGTTGTGACCTCGGAGATGCAACGAGTGAGAACGTAGGCGGCTACGATGAGTCCGACGAGCTGGATCACGGAATGCTCCCTGGCTTGGTCGGAGCCGTAATGACCGATTAGACGCCTTCACATTAAGGGCGCCGTAACGTCCCGTGCGATGCGTTTCTCGCGGAGTCCTTTCGTTCGCTTAAGTCGAAACGGCCCTCGGTGCGAACCGAGAGCCGTTGCGACGTTTCTCCGCCGGCGACGAGCTTAGCTTTCGTTGCCCTTCACGCTTGAATCAGTCGCGTTCGCGAGGCCAAACCTCGCAATCTCTGTTCCGAGCGTATCGATAGGCCACGGTGTCGGGGTCGCGTCTTCTCCAGTGACGTCGCCCCCATGCATGAACAACCACAACCCGCCCGCGAGCCCAAGGCACTTCTCTACGGATTCCGCGAGGTCACCGTTCACATCCATGTATTGCGTCAGACCTATAGACGAGTAGGCGCTGCCGAGCTTTCTGAACGCATCGGTGGCCGTGCAAACGCGAATACGATCGGCGAAGGCATCCGAGTCGCCGTTCGCCCCTCGAGCTACGTCGAGTAGTTCGGAAAGCATCGCGACGCACTCCGATTCCCTCTCGACGAGCTCCGCCAGGTCGGTCAGTCCTTCCGCGAGTCTTGCGTCGCGCTCGGCCTTAGACATCGGTACGATCGTCACGGGCGGGCACGGCCGCCTGCTTGCAATAGTCATTGGTTCTGCTCCTGTTGATGTGAGAGATTTGGGAAGTTTACAAGATGATCGCGGCGAGCGCCGGATCGTCGAAGACGTTCGCGCGCCGGATATAGCCCTGGAGCACGGCGAGCGATCGGTGTCGCGACGTGCGCATGATGTTGTCGAGTGAGACGTGTGCCTGGCTCGCCGCGGTCACGAAGCCGGCGCGCAGCGAATGCGCGCTGAAGTCGCCCTCGAGGCGCGCGCGCCCAACGAGCGCGTGCACGAGGTTCGCGACGTCGCGGCCGCCGATACGCCGCTCACTAATGCGCCGGCCGGGCTTGAACGAGCGGAACAGCGGCCCGTCGACGAGGCCGGCCGCCAGGATCCACGCCTTGACCGCTCGAGCCGCACAGAGGGCCTGCGTCGGCACATAGGGGACCGCGATCGTCGCGCCTTCGCCCGTTTGATCGGTCTTCGATTTCCGGATGAGCACGAGCAGGCCGCGCGGCTCGAACCGGACGTCCGCGACATCGAGCGCCGCGTCCCAATAGGCATCACGAGCGGTCAGCTGCTTGGCGGACCGGCGATCCTTGAGACGCTGACGATCGCGATCGACGACGCTTTTGAAATCACGCCCTTTCTGGACGCGACTTGAAGAAGGCCATTAGGATCGCTCGGGAAACGGAGCGCGGCCCTTCCGACTGGAATCTGTCTGGCAGCGGGTGCAGAGCGTGACAGCAAGTCCTCAAATCCACCGCGGCGAATTACTGGCCTTGGCGGATGTGCTGACTAGGTGATTATGGACCAAGAGAAAGACTACAAGGCGAAGATCGCAGCGGTGCGCGCGATTCTCGCCGAGCTGCTTGGTGGACACGACGACAACGGCGAGCGGTTCGGTCAAGGCGAATTCTACTGTGCGATGCAATACGGCGATCGCGGCCAGCTAGGAGATATGGTCTGGTACGTTCGGCGTTACGACGATGTGCTGCGGCGGCGTATCCCCGTTGGGAATGAGTGGCGCGCTTTCACGCCGGAAAAGGTCGCCGAGGCGCTCCTCAAGGCGTACGCGAGTCTGGCGCCGGCGTCGGCAGCTTGACCGCATCCCCCAGGCGACGGACGACGCTCCGGGAGGCCTACGCCGTACTCGACGTGCTGAACGGCCCACGTCCCGACGCTCAGGAGCGCCGGCGCCGATTGCTGGCGATCCGCTACGATGGCAAGCCGCTCGGCGACCACGAGCTGCAAATGCGCACTGAAGAACCCGGGGAGATCGAATTCGCCAAAGAGTTCGGCGAGGCTATCGCGTTTGGGCATCTCGCGGTTGGCGCCCGACTCAACGGCGACATCGTTGAAATGGTCAGTGTCTCTCCTCCGGAACCCGACTTGTTGGTCACGCTGACCGATGGTAGGCAGGTCTACGTCGAAGTCGCGCAGGTTACGGAAGAACAGTCGGCTCGCGCATCGGCGACCATCCGGACGATCAACAAGCACATCCACAATCGGGCCGCCGCCGACTCGACCTTTGAACGCGCACGGCAAGGTCGCGGCCTGACTTTCTTCTTTCCGGACGTCCCGACTAGCCGCGAAACCAAACCGGTCGCTGACGAGATGGTCGCCGTGTTCTACGCCACCAGTTTTGGCACCGTCGACCGGCGTAGCTTCGTGCGGCCCGAATCGGCCGTTGCTCCGATCCTCAATCGGCTCGGTGTGAAGTATGTCGTAAGCCCGGACGGTCCGACATTTCTCTCGGCGCAGCTCGACGCGAACTGCTTCGACCCCGCGGAGTCCGTCGACGACCTTGACAAACGGCTCGCCGACAAGATGAGCAAGGTATACGCTCCGGGGAAGCCCATCTGGCTCGCACTCGCGCTGAACGACCTCATGCAAGTCCCGTCGCTCACGATGGAGGCACTGCGTGCACGGCTCCCCACCACAATCGGACAGTTCGAGCTCGTAGTCATCGGCACGATGGAGGAAGCCGCTGTACTTAGCGCACTTTCCCCGGACCTCATTGCCAGCAAAATACGAGATTCGGATTCTGGGGCTTCGACTCGGAGTTAGCACGCGCAGCGCTGACTGGCGTTCTATTATCTATAGTTCGCAGATCTAGGCTAAGGGTTAGCTAAATCCCACTGAGCGACGAATCGCTCTTCCACTTGCGATTCTCGTTATCGACCAGCCACGCCATATTAGGGAACTCAGTTCGAAGCTCAGGATCGGATAAACGTGGGCCGAAAAGCCGATCAAAAATGGCGTCTCGGCCGCCATATCCCGGTAGCCCCACGAGTTCGTAGACCGCGTACCAATTCACGCCGTGGTTTACGGCCGCAGCGATGAGGTCGACGGTGATGCCGCGACCGGCGGCCCGGTTCGCATCGATTTTCGCGGCTGTTCGTTCCATGCGCTCGGCGTCGCGACGAGATCGAGCCGCACCTTGGCGGAGGTTAGTTGCGAGACGGCGCGTGCGCTGATCGACCTGGAAGGGCGTGCCCGTGGGGACGAAGCAGCCGGGCCGCGCTGGCTCGATGTTCTCGAACAGGATAATTCGGACGCTCTCGCGCGCGACGAAGCACGACGCCTCGCTTCCGGGTTGTCAGCGTCGAACGCGATCTCGGCGTAGTTCCCGCCGATGCGACGCAGGGTGCCGGACCCGAACTCCGCGACGGTCACGCGGTCGCCTGGGCGGATGTTGCGGTCGAGGAAGGCGCGCTTGTAGGAGCGGTCGGCGGCGTTCATGCGGTCACTTTCAAAGCCAAAGCGTGGGGCGAAAGAGCCGTTTGCGGCGAGTTTCGCCAGCGGTTCGTCGGGGTCGATGGGCTGTTCATTATTCATTTAGCAGGCGGCTCTCACGCGCGCTCATCGCGAGGCCACCGCATGACAACGCGGGATGAGGTCGCACTCGCTCGTCCACGCGTGCTCGCCCCGGTGCTCGGGAAAACACTTCGACTCGTCCGGGCCGATCACGCAGCGCGGCGGGCGCGGCTCGGTATACACGCTATACACGCAGTCGCAGCTCCAAGGCCGGGCGTACGGCTGCCGCCGATCGCGAACGGTGCAGCGCATGATCGCCACGCCGTCCTCGACGTCAGCCTCGTGCTCGTCCGCGCGGCAGTGGCACGTGCAGGCGGTCGCGTACTCGGTCATGGCGAGACAATCTTGCGGTTCCGCGCGCGCGTCGGCAACGGAGCGCCGAACGCCACGAAGACGTCGGCGCCGGCGAGCTTGTCGCAATCGCCACAGCGCTCGACGCCGAAGCGCAGAGCGACGGGGTTCGAGCCGCAGATGCAGTTCATGACGTCCAGGACTTTGAGCGCGGTCATTACGAGAGGTGGCTCGCCGCGTTCGAGAGCGTGTTGGACGCTTTCTTTCCGAGGACTTTGAGCGACGCCATGCCGACGATCGAGACGAGAGCGATGACGATGGCGTACTCGACGAGACCTTGGCCTGCGTCGTTCTTGACCAGCGAAATAAGGGTGTTCATGTGTTCTCTTCCTTTAGATTTAAGTGAGTGCGTTGTTACTGTAACCGATACGACAAGCAAAGTCAAGCGTTTTCGTGCAGGTCGGCGTTATTTGTTTGGGGCCTTACGTTTCTTCGTGGCCTTGCTTTTCTTGCGCGTCTGCTTCTTCACGCGATCGCGCGCGGAATAGATGCGCCCTTTCGCAGCCGTATCGCAGGGCTCGCACGTTGTAAGCCCCGGCCTGGGGTCGTTCTTGCCGCAAACAATGCAAAGGCCGGCGTCCCTTGCTCGTTCCCTGAAGGCTCGCTGCTTTTCTGCGCTCGTCATGCCCATCTCGAGGGCTTCTATGCGGGTTACAGTAACCATCTAGGCGACGACGGGGTGTGGGTGCGGAGTTAATGGATTGAGTCTAATCGCTGCGAAGCGACGGTTGTCGTCCTCGATGATCCTTTGGAGGCACCGATCGCACAGGGTGCGATCCGGTTCGACCTGGGTGGGACAAAGAAGGCAGCGCTTCATGCCGCGCTCGCAGTCTTCGAGACAAGCCACAAGTAAACGCATGCGGCGTGGAAACAGGCGTTGTGGTAACGGCCAGCCTTGCAATCGCAGTAGAAGCTTTCGAGGCCGAACGCGTGGACGGTATAACGGCCAGAGCGTCCTTGGACGACGTACCGATCGTTGCCGCGGGGCTCGACGAGCGCTGCGCCACTGTTAATGACTGCGGACTCGAGGCGTGACTGCACCTTCTCGCGCTCGCTGAGCGGGAAGCGTGAGCGCGGTTTCGCGGCGCGCATCATACGTCGCGGTCGTCGAGGTAAGAGTTCCACTCATCGGCGGTTACGGGTCGGTGCTCGTCGCAATCTTTACAAACGGCGACGAGTGCGTCAAGGACCTCGAAGTCGTGGTCGCAGCGTTCGTTGGGGAACGTCGAGGCGTAGTCGGTGAGGTCGGCCATCAGACGGCGCCCGAGTGCGAGCACGGGCACTGCCTCAGAACGATCCCGTAAGGAATGCTTAGGAAGATGCGGCAGCCGTTCTCGTCGTGGTCGCGCCGCGCGTGTTTGCAATCCGGGCACTGCCAGGCCGCCAGTCGTGCGCGCAGTTCGGCGTCCATTAGCGGCCACCCGAGAACGCGGCGCGATAGGCAGCGCGGAGAACTTCGTCGTTCGAGCTACGCTTGCCCCAAGCGGCGAGCGCCGCGCGCCGCGACTCTTCGGAAATGACGGGCGGCTGACCGGCGCGGATCGCTTCACGCTCGGCGAGGTTGACGCGGCCGTCGATGCAGAGGCGAACGTTCTCGCGGGCTTTCGTTTCGTTCACGATCGGGCCCGAGATCTTGGCCTTCAGTTGACCGTATGACGTTTCGCCTCGAATTCATGCGGCGCGGCCGGCGCTACGAACCGCTCGTTGCAGAGACATTCGAGGAAGAGAGCAGAACTGCTAGCGTAAATGCAAGCACTATCGCCAGCATATTTCCGCTACTGTGACGGCGTGCAGCTTGAGCCGTTCCACGAGCGATTCAAGCGGCTGACGGCCGGGCACTCGCTTGCTCAGCTTGAAGTCGCGACTGGGCTTAGCCGCGACCAACTTCGCCGACTAGCCAATGGCACGACCAAGTCGCTCGAGCTAGCCGAGGGTCTTCGACTCGCGACTTACCTCGGCATATCGCCCTGGGAGGTAGCCGGCGAAGCTCAGCCAGCGAGCGCGCTAATCGCTCCGCCAGCCGCCGATGGCGATGCACCTCCCGATTTCGAGATCGAAGTTCCGGGTGGCGCCCTCGAGATTTGGGCCCACGTGCGTCCGGATGGCGCCCTCACCCAAGACCAGCAGCGCAGGATTCACGCTGATCTCACCGCCGCGCTCAGCGAGCATTACGGCGTCATCGACTCGATGCGCGAACATCTTCCGACCGTCAAGCGCGCTAAGTCGTCTTCCGACGAAGCAGAACCACGTTCGACGTTAACTGAGGAACTTCGTCGCGAGTATCGTCGGGAGATCGCGAATTCGAACAGTGCCTGGATCGCGGCGGTGGCGGGTCTCCGCCAAGAGATAGCAGCCTTGCGGACTGCGCGCGCCCGGCGGCGATTGCAACCAAAACAGGATCCGTCGTGATCGGGACGATTTTCGTTGCCGCTTCGCCCGACGGCGACGCCTTCACAACACCACGCCTTCGCATCGCCCCATTAGATCCCATCGCGATCTCCTTGTGTTCGGCCATGGACGCGGCCGTCACCCGGTACTGAGCGCCTTACCCGCGATGAAAACTGCGCGAGAGCTCGAGGCGGAACGCGTTGCTCGTCGCGAGCGTCAAGCTGCAGAGCGATCGACGGCCGTAAACCAAGCCGAAAAAACACTACGTTCGATATTGCGCGACGCAAATGGCGTACACGCGGCGCTCGATTTTCGCGCGATGAGGGTCGCCCCGGCGCTCCCCACATTTGAGCCACGTGAACTCGCCGCACCGGCCGCGCCACCGGAGATCGAGACGTTCTTGCCGTCTCCACTGAGGTTCTGGGAGAAGTTATGGTTGGGAGCCATCGAGCGGCACCAGGCGCGTGTAGACGATGCCACGGTACAGTTCCGAGAAGCGATGAGCAAATATGACGCGGACGAACTGTCGCGTCAGAAGCGACTAATCGAGCTCCGGACTTCACATCGCGCCCGGTGTAACGCGGCAAAGGCGCAAGCCGACCAAAAAAATGCTGAAATCGCATCTTTTGAAGCTGCGTATACTTCATGCGACCGAACCGCGGTAATAAAGTATTTCACGCTTGTCTTCCAGCGCGATGACCTTCCGCGCCCCTTGCCTCAGTCGTCTCGCGTAACGTACGACGCTGACTCGAAGCAGTTGGTCATCGAGCGACAGCTGCCGACTATGAGCGCACTGCCCGCCGAAGCTTCGTTCAGGTACGTAAGGAAGACGGACCAAATTGTCCCGGTTGCAAGGAAAAGCGCCGACTTGAGAAGCTCGTATTCTGACGTACTTGCGCAAGTCGCTCTCCGATCGCTGCGCATCGCGCTCCGCGCCGACACCGCCAAGAGCGTCGACGTATTCGTCTTCAACGGCTACGTGAAGACGCTCGACCCTAGGACGGGCACCAACGTGCAGCCAACGCTCATCAGCGTTACGGCTACGCGTGAAAACCTTCAAAGCATCTCCTTCGATCTCGTCGAGCCGGCAGCGTGTCTCCGTGGCCTCAAGGCGCTCATTTCACGCAATGCGCACGAACTTGAACCAGTGCGGCCGCTAGTTGTCTTCGACATGGTCGACCGGCGATTTGTCGATAAAACTGACGTCCTTTCAGGCTTGGACTCGCGACCAAATCTCGCGGAGCTATCACCGGGTGAATTCGAATCTTTAATGACGAACTTATTCGAAAAGATGGGTCTTGAGACGCGCTTGACGCAAGCGTCGCGCGACGGAGGCGTCGACTGCGTCGCATGGGATATGCGACCGATCATTGGTGGCAAAGTCGTCATCCAGGCGAAGCGGTACCGACACACAGTTGGCGTCAGCGCGGTGCGTGATTTGTACGGCACAATGATGAACGAGGGCGCCGCAAAAGGGATACTCGTGACAACGAGCGGCTATGGCGACACGGCTTACGAATTCGCGAAGAACAAGCCGATCGAGCTAATAACCGGAAGTAACCTGCTTTCAATGTTGGAGGAATACGCACAGACGAAAGCGCGGATCGAATTTCCTGTCGAATGGGTGGACGGCGTGGAATGGTCCTAGCTTCTCGGGGCCCCATTGCGGCAGCGCCGCCTGTGGCAACCGGATCAGTCGCGATCGGCACGACGACCTCGCACCCACGGTCAAGCAACGGCGCGTCCTTCACGCGGACCTCCTGGCCTGCTCGCGCTGCTCGATGGAGCACCTCCTTCGTGCCAACGGACAGGATGTTCAGCATATACAAACAGAACGTGTCTCGGACGACATTCGGCAGGGAGTCATCCGGCCTGCCGGTTCGGAATCGGGCGCTCAGCGCTTCGAACGAGTCGCAGCGCGGGCCGCTGAAATTCTTCCCCTAGGGGAAAAGATTGATCGACTGGACCAGGCCCTGCGAGCGCTCGCAGGCGCCGAAGAGATGCCTGAAACTCTTCGTGCCCGTCTTCAAGAAGCGCTCGGACCCACGCCTTCGGATCCTTCGTGATCGGCACGACGACCTCGCACCCACGGTCAAACAACGGCGCGTCCTTCACGCGGACCTCCTGGCCTGCCCGTGCTGCTCGACGGGAGCATCTCCTTCGCGCCAACGGACAGGATGTTCAGCATATACAAACAGGCGTTCGATTTCAAGTGGGTCATTTGGCCCGGTCCCGCCTCTGAAAACCGACGCTGGTAATCGGTTAAGGCGTTTACTATCCGGGCGCGCTGCGTGCGTCGCCCCACAGGAGCCGGTCCATCTGCGCCGCCGCCTCTCGGCCCATTCCGGGCAACGTGTGTCCGTAGAGCGCGAGCGTCGTTGTCGGACTCGAATGGCCCATCAACTCACTCACGACTTTCGGGTTCACGCCGCTTTTAAGCAGCAGCGTTGCGCACGTGTGCCGCAGATCGTGAAAGCGAATACGCCGCACGCCGGCGCGCGCGAGGGCCGGAAAGAAATGGCGCCGCTCCAGGTTCGACCGGTGCAGGGCCGTCCCGGCCGCCGTCGTGAACACGAGGCCATTCGGATCCGTGGCGGTCTTGCTTTTCCGATGCGCGCGGAGCTCGGCGACGATCGAGCGCGGCAGATCGATCAGGCGGTGCGACGTCGCGCTTTTGGCGCGCCCCACGGTGCGGCTCTCTTTGAGCGTCCTGCGCACGGAGAGCCGCCCGGCGGACAGGTCGACGTCGCGCCACTCGAGCGATGCGATCTCACCGGAGCGCATGCCCGTCGCGACGGCGAGATGCCAGAGCGCACGATACCGATCGTCGGCGACCGCGGCGAGGAACGCGCGCGCCTCGGTTTCGTCGAGGTAGTCAATCTCGCGGCGCACGCGCGGTCGCGGCACCGCCGGCAACGGATGGGCGACGAGCAGCTGGTCGCGTCGGACGGCAAAGTTCAAGGCCGCGCGCAGCATGTCGTACGCCATCTGAACGGTACGCTCGCCGTCGTCGACGGCGTTACGGCGCGGGGTTCCGACCGCAGCCTTGCGGGGACGTTGCTTCTTTGCCGCGCGCGCCTTCTCGATCCGCAAGGCTTCGCGCCGGGCCGATGCCTGCCGCTTCTGTTTGCGCAGCTCCTCGAGCGATCGCGCTACGATCTCAGCCGTCAGCCGATCGAGCCGAATGTGGCCGATGAACGGAACCAGGTTGTCGATCGAGGCGCGGTAGTTCCGGATCGACTTCGCCTCGAGCTCGGGCGTTTTGCGCGCGATCCACGATGCGAGGTGCTCGGCGACGGTCGGCATCTTGCCGCGGCGAGCGCCGAGGCTCTTCTCCTCCTGCAGCCGCTTGAGGATCCGCGTCGCCTCGGCCTGGCTCTTGGCGTACCGCGTCTCGCGACGTTGTCGGCCCTCGGGCGTCTTCCCGACGGTGATCCGGACGCTCCAATACCCGCGCGCGTCGGGGCCCGAAATCGATCCGAATCCCCACGGCATTCGTTTGGGCATGTGAGCCTTGGTTGAGCCTTTCTTTCGAACATCCTGGCCGTTTTGGTCGTTTTGGCCGATTGTGGAAGTGCGTACTTGTACGGCCGATCGGCGTACCGCAAACCCGCATGGTGCAAAGAAAGCCCGTGGTTACGAGCTTCCCTGAAATGGCTCCCGAAGTTGGACTCGAACCAACGACCCGCTGATTAACAGTCAGCTGCTCTACCAACTGAGCTATTCGGGAATGCATTGTGTATCGGAATTTTCCGGCCGGGCTGGAGGTTCTCGGTGCCGT
>Ga0302326_10016833_pt1 | contig 15272 bp, 17 predicted proteins | sample Palsa_T0_3_FD_202264 | JGI IMG/M metagenome (GOLD analysis project Ga0302326, IMG submission 202264) | Peat permafrost microbial communities from Stordalen Mire near Abisko, Sweden - Palsa_T0_3 | ecosystem: Environmental > Terrestrial > Soil > Palsa > Peat permafrost | place: Sweden: Abisko...
GCTCGGGAAGTTGGTTCACCGATCCCGTCACGTACGCCAGCAGTCGCACCCACTTCTTGTTCCTCATGCGGAACTGCCCATTTTACTCTGGCCACCGGTCGTTTCAGTTTTTTGACCATTCGGGCTTTCGCGAAGTGCGCGCCCAAGGATTGCTGGGTCATCAGGCGTCCTAGGAAACCGCTCCCGCTCGCTTGCGCCGCGCCGCAAACGCCAATCCAAGCACTCCCAGGCCAATCAGCAGGCCGCTGGCCGGCTCGGGCGCCGCCGTGTAAGTTACGTCGGCCGAGAAAATTATGCCTCCCTGTAGCCCCAGGTTGACGTCATCAATGTAAAGCCAGTTGGTCCCAGGATGGAGCAAAGTCGTGATGCTCGCATCGGTGTAGGTATTTTGCTGGTTGTAGTTTACTGCAGGGCATGTGGGAGGCGTGGTGCAGGGCTCGGCTATCGCCGTCGAGTTGGGAAGGGCCGTTCCGTTAATGTAGATTCCCGCGTTATGATCGCCTATTTCATTATCAACGGCGTAATACAGAGTCAGCGAGGCGGAAGTAAAACCGCTCGGAAGGGTAAAGCTGGTGGCATACAGGGCGGTGTCGCCGACTCCCCCGCTCGGATTGGCCGCATTGCTGTTCGTACCGATCCAAGCCGCACTCTGTAAGTTGGTCGTCGTGTTGGGCGCGACGTAATAACCAGGTAGGGGCGAATCGCCAGATATCACTGTAAGAACAGAGGCATCGGGTCCCGTTTGCGCCGCAGTGAAATTGGCGCTGGTAAAGGCCGACGTGAAATCTCCATCAGAGATACCGCTATTGAGGAGCGTGACTGAACTGCCGCTGTTAAGAATGATAGTACTAGCGCTGGCTGTCGGAAGAATAGAGACGAACATGGCAGCTAGACCGAATAGCATCGCTGCGAACCTAGATTGTATGACCGGGACTTTCATTTTTACCTCGTAGACAAAGTAACCCGGTCAGCGCGATTGAACCAGAGATTTTCGGTCCATTTGGTGCTAGCCCGTTGCGGTAAGAGTACCAGGACTTCTGAGCAGTGCAGCGCTTCACCACCCCAACGTATTCATCGTGTTGGCAAGTGTGCCATTGCAGTTTATTTGTCGGTGACCACCTCGCGCGGGCCTTCCGCGCTCATCAGCTTCACAACTTCGTCGCTGTCGGTATCCGCAACCACGGATGTGATGCGCTCGCCCCCGGCTTCGGCCACCGTCTCCTGAATGGTCGCCGAGTCGCCTTCATCCGCCCCGTGCAGCGTAACCGCGACAATCGCTCCGGCTTCATGTCCACCGCGTGTTCGGCCTTGTGAGCCGCGGGAACAACCGTAGAACCGTGAACGCAACATGATCGCCACCGCATGCGCAACCGCGAAGATTCACAAGGTTGCCGTTCAAGCAGCGCTCGATTTCAACTCCTCTCGAATGATGCGTCGCAGCGTCTCCTCGAACCTCGGTCCCTTTCCATCGAGATATTCCCGCAACGCCCCATTGATAAGCGTTTGATACCCAGTCGCACCCCCGGTTTCCTCCGCCATTTTAAAGAATCGATCCACAATATCTTGGTCCAGCCGAATCGTGATTCGGGTCTTGCTCACGGGCTCAGGTTCGGGCGGAAGCACTCTGCCCCGCTTTCCTTTGCTGAAATCGTATCTATCTTTCATCGATCTGCCTCATATTCCTCGCGTTCGTGAGCTTCCGCGGGGCGTGCAGAGACAATTCGAATGTTCTCCCCACGCCAAGTGTAAGCCACTACGAGCAAACGGTCCGCCGCCCCCATCCCAAGTGTGATGAACCACTGTTCACTCGGATCAGATTCATCATCCACGATTGTAATGGCGTCAGGATCGTCAAAGACCGGAATCGCTTCTGGCATGCGGACGCCGTGTTTGCGAAAGTCGATTCCGGCTTTACTCTCCTCGTCCCACTCGAAACCCACGCACTCTTAGTGTAAGCACAATATGTGCATACGTAAATACTCTTGTTCGGGTGGGCCGACCTCATCGGCATGGTGCCGACCGCGCGCAGCGGCGATCTGTCTCGCGGTTCTCGTTATCGCTCTTTCGCGCCAACCATTCGCGCGGCCCGGCTGGGTTTACGATCCTTAAGCTGCCGTGCCGTGCACGGCGGCGCGTTTTCACAATCAGGCGCAGAGCATAAGGGTAGACGCGCTGAATCAAGCGGTATTGCGGGCAAAGATCGCGACCGATTTTGACGGGCCACGGCCCGCGCGATGCCAGACGGAATGACCGCGGTCCGAGCTTTTGCCTGTTTCATTCCAATCGGGATGTTTGCTCGGGGTCGCGGCTTCCTTCGCTGCTCCCAATCGCCAATGGCAGCCGCCACCATGTCCTTGACCGCCGCCTGGAGTCCTCTCATCCGCACCACCCATCCGGATCGGTACAGTCAGTTCGCATTGCCCTGAGCAACTGGGGCATCGAGGTTTGATATAGACTAATAACCAATGAAAAACACCCTGTTTGCACTTTCGTTCGCGGTGCTCGGCGCCACCGTTTATGCGCAAGCTCCGCAACCCGATTACAGCAAAGTGGAGATCAATACCACCAAGATCAGCGACACCTTCTACACGCTCGAAGGCCAGGGCGGCACCATCGGCTTGCTGGTGGGGCCGGATGGAATCTTCATGGTGGACTCGCAGTTCGCCCCGCTCTCGCAGAAGATTGCCGCGGCCATCCGCCAGATTTCCGACAAGCCGGTTCGCTTCATGGTGAACACGCATGTGCACGGCGATCACACCGGCGGAAATGAGAACTTCGCGAAGATGGGCGTAACCATTCTCGCGCGCGATGAGCTGCGCCACCGGCTGGTTCATCCATCGCCGGCCGCCGACGGCACCCCCGGCGTTCCCGCTCCCGCGGTAGCGCTTCCACTTATCACCTACGACGCTCCGGTAACCATCCATATGGATGGCGAGAATGTGCGCTTGATTCCGATTCCCCGCGCTCACACCGACGGCGACACGCTGGTGTATTTCCCGCGCAACGACGTTTTGATGACCGGCGATTATTTCCGATCCGTCCAGTTCCCCAATATCGACCGCGTCAACGGCGGATCGCTCAATGGCATGATCGAAGGTCTCGGCGTCACCATCGGCCTGGCCGGGCCCAACACGAAAATCATTCCCGGTCACGGGCCGACTGTGGATCGAGCGGCAGTGATGGCGCATCGCGATATGATTCTCGCGATTCGCGCGAAAGTGGCGGCGCTATTGCAACAAGGCAAGAGTGTGGACGAAGTGGTAGCGGCCAAACCGACCTCCGATTACGACTCGATTCCCAACGCGTCCACCACTTCCGAGCGCTTTGTCCGCCAGGTGTACGCGGAGCTGAAAACCAACTAAACTTGAAGTATCAATGCTCCGGGAGGAGTGATGCTTCGAATGGTGTTGGCCGGCGCGCTGGTGTGTGTAGCGGCGTTGGACGCCCAGCGTCCCGAGTTCTCATTGCGCGACACGCGCGGCGTGCTTCATTCGCCGGAGGAATGGAACGGAAAGAAGGCGATCGTCGTATTCTTTACCACGACGGATTGCCCTTTGAGCAACAATGACGTTCCGGAAATGAATCGCACCCGGCAGGACTACCAGGCCCGCGGCGTGGCGTTTTACGCGGTGCAAGCGGACACCACGATCGCCGATGCGGACGTGCTGCAGCACACCGGGGACTACCAGTTTTCGTTTCCGGTGCTGTTCGATCCTCAGCAAATCCTGGTGAAGACGACCGGAGCCACTACCATTCCGTCGGCGGCAGTGCTCGCGCCCGACGGGACGCTGCTTTACCTGGGACGCATCGACAACCGGGTGGAGGATTTCAACGTCCGGCGTCAGGAGCCGACCAAGTTCGATCTGCGGGAAGCGCTGGATGCCGTGCTGGACGGCAAGCGCGTGCCGCGTCCCCGGACCAGTGCGTTCGGTTGCGCCATCGCTCTGGAGAAGATCAAGGGCGTAAACTAGAGGTAAAGCAAAATGAAACAATTCGCTGCCATCTTGTTGTGGCCCATGCTGATGTCCGCGGGCCCGGCTTCTGGCGCTCCTACCTTCAATAAAGACATCGCGCCCATCCTGTACGCCAACTGTTCAAATTGCCATCGGCCGGGGGAAGTAGCGCCGTTTCCCTTGCTCACTTATCAAGACGCCGCGAAGCGAGCGGCTTTGATCGCGGGCGCGGTGAAGGGCCGGTTTATGCCGCCCTGGAAGGCCGAGCCGGGATACGGCGATTTCGCGGGCGAGCGCCGTCTCAGGGATGCGCAGATCGCGCTCATTGAGGATTGGGCCAAGGCGGGAGCGCCGGAGGGCGACCCGAACGCGAAGCCCGAGCCTCCCAAGTTCGTCGATGGATGGCAAGGCGGACAGCCGGATCAAGTGCTGACCATCCCGGTGAAATATTCGCTGCCGGCCGATGGCCCCGATCAGTATCGATGCTTCGTGCTTTCCACCGGCCAGGATAAGGATGTTTATCTGGACGGGTTTGAATTCCGGCCGGGGAACCGGCTCATCGTCCATCACGCGTTGGTGTACCTGGATGCCAGCGGAAGAGCGAAGGAACGGGCCGCCGCGAGCCCCGATGGAAGCTATTCCTGTTTCGGCGGGCCGGGTGTTCCCGTGACGGGAGCGCTCGGCGGATGGGCGCCGGGGGTGACGCCGCAACCGCGCGATCCGGCGCTGTCGCTGCCGATTCGCAAAGGTACGGATCTGGTGATACAGATTCACTACCATCCCTCCGGAAAACCGGAGACGGACCAATCGTCGCTAGGGCTGAGTTTCTCCGGCCCGCCGACCAAAGGCCGCACGTCGGTCATGCTGTTCGATCATCACCTGGATATGGCGCCCGGAGATGCGCACTACGTTGCGAAAGCGTCGCTGACTCTGCCGCGCGACTTGCAATTGCTGGGCTTAACTCCGCACGCGCACTATCTGTGCAAGGAGATGAAAGTCACGGCGACGCTGCCGGACGGATCCGCCAAGCCGCTCATCTGGATCAAGGATTGGGATTTCAACTGGCAAAACGCGTACCGTTATCGCACGCCGCTGGATTTGCCGAAGGGCACGCGGATCGACATGGAATATACGTACGACAATTCGGAGAATAATCCGCACAACCCGGCGCATCCGCCGGTGCGCATTCATTGGGGCGAACAGACCAGAGATGAAATGGCTGTGGTATTCCTGGCGGTGGTGCTGCCGGCGCGGGCCGACATTGGAGAGCTGCAGCGCGAGATAAGGCAACAGAACATAGAACAGGTGTTGAGCCAGGTGGAAACGCTGCAGGATCTCTCCGATGAGTCGCTGCCGCCGGCCGCGACCCAGAGACTCACGCAGCTTTTCAACATGTTCGATAAGAACGGCGATGGCAAACTCGACGCCGACGAGCGGGCGGCGATGCTGAAGTTCGTGCACGATTTTGAGGCTTCCGCGGCGCGGCAATAGGAGTTGCCTGCCGAAAAGACCGCTTGCTTACGCGCGCGGCTCAGTAGATTCATCGCGTTACAGAGCCGCGACCGTGAGGGAGTCGGTTTTGACACAGGCTGCTAGGCTCCGACGATCTGGACGCTCATTCCTTCGGGATCTTTAATGTGAAAACCGGCGTCCAGGTTTTCTTCCGGATTTATTCCCAGGTTCTTCAGTTCCCTGGTTACGCGTTCTTTGTCGAAGTTCTGCACACCGATGGCGAAGTGATCCACCAAGCCGGTGGGACTCTTGTGATGGAGCGAGACCAGAGTTTTCGCCCCGCCCAGGCGCACGATTTCGTTGGGCTTGTCCTCGCTCACGACAGTAAATCCGAATACCTTTTCATAAAAAGCGACAGCGCGCGGCAGATCTGTGACTTGAATGCTCATGTGATCGATCTTGAGCCCTTTCATGGCGGCGTCCTGAGCCGGCGCGACGGATGCCCCTCCGCTGGCCGCTGTCAGCATCGCGAGGCCTTGAATTAAGCCCCGGCGAGTGAGCGCTCCCTGTTCGAAGCGGCTCAATAAATCTGAAATTATCGCTTCCATACAGCCTCCTGAATGTGAAGTTACGTCAATTCTTTCCGACGTGAGTGCGATCCTTTTCGTTTTCGTCGCAGAAGTATTCGAAGATATCGGAGTCGGCCCACAGCTCTTCGGCGAACTTGATGGTAAATGGATTGGTGTACATCTGGGGATCGTTGAAGGTCATTTCGACGTCCATATGTCCGAAGTCGCGGCGACGATAGCGCTCCACGATACGCAACGCTTCGCTATGCGGGTGACCGATGGCGTCGAGTGGGGTTTTGTCGTTGAAGCCGGCGCTTTCCACCACCAGCGTGTCGTGGTCCCAATGCCCAACCGAGTAGCCCAACCAGGCCGGTTGCGCAAATTCGGCGGGAAGCTGGCGTCCGTCGGTATAGATCTGGCGATGCGTGCCGTCGGTTTCGTACATGATGACGGTCAGCCGGGGTGACTGAACGATCTTGTTCGGCTCGGACAACATGCCGTCGAGTGGGATTCCGAACGGCAGGCAGTTGCCCGGCAGGGGATTGCCGCCCGCCAGGCGCTTTTGAAGAATTTCCGCCGCTTCGGGCCGCATCGGCGATTCTCCGGGTTTGAAATCAAGAAGGATATTGACGCCGTATTTAGAAATGGTGTCCGTCTCCATGCCGGGCACGCTCACAGTAACGGAGTTGTCAACAAGGCCCGCGCCGAAGATCCGCTTCATTTCCGCCAGGGAGGTGGGCTGAACATGCCAGACTCCGGAAAGGTCGGGCTTGCCGTTGGCAGCGTGAGGCACTGGCGCGGCCAGGTTAGGTTTGCCGTCGCGCGTGCGGGGCGTGCCGGGGGTAGGATAGTTCAGCCATTGCGCGTGCGCGCCGGCGGAAAAAATCGCGAAGAGAAGGAGCAGCCGCTGCTGTGTCATATTTATGCTTTCGGACGACGCAGAGATGCTATCATAACCTCCGCTTGCCTGGAGGATTTTCGGATGATCAGAGTATTTGGTTGCGGCGCGGTTGCGCTGGTTTTGCTCACGTCTGGTTGCGGCCAGCAGAGTGCGCCGGACACGCGCGCGTCGGATGAGAGTGCGGTGCGAGATGCGGACACGCAATGGTCCAAAGCCGCCATGGCCAACGATCTGGATGGCACCGTCTCCTATTACACCGATGACGCTTCTCTGCTGCCTCCCAACGCGCCCATCGCCACCGGTAAGCAGGCGATTCGCGCGGTGTGGTCCAGCATGCTCAATCCGGATGTTACCGTCTCATGGCAAGTGAATAAAGCCGATGTGGCGCGCTCGGGCGAATTGGCGTACGTGATGGGAACTTACCAGATCGCGGCGAAGAATCCGCAAGGCAAGCCGCAGGAGGACCACGGCAAGATGGTCGAAGTTTGGAAAAAACAGGCGGACGGCAAGTGGAAAACGGTGGCCGATATTTTCAATTCCGATTTGCCGGCGCCGCAGGCAAGCAGATAGTCCCAAAGAGAATTTTGGAGGTTCGAACGATGAGAGTAGCGGCGGCCATAAGTTGCGCGGTGATGGCGGCGCTTTTTTTGAAGCTGCCGGCCCAGGCTCATCACAGTAACTCGGCGTTCTATGTCACCAAGATCGTCACCATCACGGGCGTGGTCAAGGAATTCAAATGGAGCAATCCACACGTTTGGGTGATCCTGACGGTGGATGACGGGAAGGGCAATAAAGTGGATTGGAAGATAGAGGGCCGGCCGCCCGGAATCCTGTCGCGGGCCGGTTGGACGCCGAAGGTGCTGCAGCCAGGCGAGACGGTCACCATCGACTTGAGCCCGGCCATGGACGACTCAGCCTCCGGGCTGATTGCCCGCGTGACGAAGGCCGATGGAACGATTCTAGCGAATGCGCCGCCGCCCACGGAATAGGCTACCGGAGGACGGAACCCCCGCGTTGTACATTAGGAGCGTAGCGCTGCCACGGGCGGAATGCGAACCGCGCGCCTGGCGGGAATCCAGCAGGCGAGCAATGCGACAAAGGCGAGCGTCGCCGGTACTCCGACGAAAGTTATGGGGTCGGCCGGCGAGACGCCAAACAGCAGACTGGTCATCAAATGCGTGGCGCCCTGTGCGGCTATCAGACCCAGCGCCACTCCGGTGAAAGTAAGCACCGCGCCGGGGCGCAACGCGAGCAGTAAAACGTCGCGCGGTTGCGCCCCGAGAGCCATTCGAATGCAGAATTCCTGCGCCCGCTGGCTGACGGCGTAGGCCATGACGCCATAAATTCCAATGGATGCCAGAAACAATGCCAGCGCGCCGAAGGCTGCCATTAAGGAGAGCGAGAATTTGCGGCGGGCGAGCGAAGCAGCCATCATTTCCGGCATGGTTCGAACCCCGTAAACCGGCAGGTCGGCATCCACACCCCGCACAATTCTCGTCACCGCCTGCCGTAGCCCACTCGAATCCGCGGAGCCGCGTAGAAAAACAGCCAGCTCGTTCGCGGGACCTTGATACAGCGGACGGTAGACGCGGGGCGTGACAGGCGAATCCAATCCATCGTGGCGGACGTCTCCGACGACGCCCACAATCTCCCAGTCGGCGCCGCCAAAATTCATTCGCTGCCCCACATCGCGGCCAATCAAATATTGCTTGGCGAACGATGCGTTGACGACCACCACTTTCTTGACCTTTTCGGTGTCGGCCTCCGTGAAGGAATGCCCGCGCAGCACAGGCGTCCGCAATACCTGGAAGAAATCCGGGCCGATGGCCGCGAACTCGGCGGAACGCTGTTTTTGGGCGGAATCAGGCTGGTCCGGCAAGGAGAATGCTAATCGATTGTTGAAATTATTCACCAAAGGGACGCTATTGGCGGTTCCCACGGAAACTTCCTCAATGCCAGGCAGGTTTCTCGCCTGGCGCAAGATCTCCCGGCTCAGGGCGGCGATTTGTGAGGCTGTCTGATAGCGGTTCATGGCCGGATTATTCGGAACCGGAATCCAGATGCGAGCCACCATCAGGCGGTTCGGATCGAAACCGGGATTCACCCGGAGGGCATTCCAGAAGCTGTGCACCAGAAGTCCCGCCCCGCTCAGCAAGACCACCGACAAGGCGATCTCGGTGGCTACCAGGGCACTTCGAAAACGATTCTGCCGCGCGCTGGGAATGCCGCTCCTCCCGCCTTCCTTCAGATCGCGATTGGGATCGGCGCCGGAAGCATGCAGCGCCGGAGTCATGCCGAACAGAATTCCGATAACCACCGAGAGCAGGCAGGCCAAGCCCACCACTCGGGCATCGAAGTGCACTTCGGTGAGACGCGGGAGATCGGCCGGCATCAGAGCGAGCAGCGATTCTTTGGTAAGGGCTAAAACCAGCATCGCGGCCAAGCCACCGGCTAGCGAAACCAACACGCTCTCGGTCAGCAACTGCCGCACCAGACGCGCCCGCGAGGCGCCCAGAGCCTGACGAATGGCCAGCTCCCGCATGCGGGCCGACGAGCGCGCTACGAGGAGGCTCGCCATATTGACAGAAACGATCAGCAGCACAAATCCCACCGCGGTCAACAGCAGCAGTAGCGTCGGCCGCACGCTCCCTGTGAAGCTCCGCTCAACTGGTTCCAGCCGCAAGGACCATCGGGACGCGGCCGGATAATCCTTCGGATAGGTCTGAGCAAGTTGCGCGGCCAGCGCGTCCAAATGTTGCTGAGCCTGCTGAATGGTCAAGCCTGGTTTCAACCGTGCCAAGGCGCCGGGCAGCAGGCGCGCCGAACGTACGATCGGCAATGGGAACGGACTGGCTTTGAAGCCGGCGGCGGCCCAAAGTTCCACGTCGCGTTCCAGGGTCTGGCCCGGATGCCGGAAATCGGGCGGCATGACGCCCACAATGGTGTATCCATCCTCATCCACTCGAATCCGGCGGCCCAATATATGGGGGTCGCCGCCGAATTGCCGCTTCCAGAGTCCATCGCTGATCACTACGGATTCGGTGAAGCCCGGTACGGCATCACGCGGCCCGTAGACGCGTCCTAGCGCGGGCTGAGCGCCGAGAATCCGGAAATAATCGAACCCGGTGCCGAGCATCTCGATGCGCTCGGCGTGATCGCCCCCGCTCAACGCCGTGCTGGCCGGAAAGATGACGCTGATGTCTTCGAAGACCCCGGCGCGATCGCGTAAGTCTTCGAGTTCCGGCTCGGACATGCCGACGTCCTTGGCCCCTGCGCCATTCAGATCGTCAAAGACGCGAACCAGGCGCTGGGGATCCTGGAACGGAAGCGGCCGCAGAAGCACGGCGTCCACCACGCTGAAAATGGCGATATTGGCGCCGATGCCGAGGGCCAGCGTGAGCACGGCGACGGCGGCGAATCCGGGAGATTTCAAAAGGCTGCGAGCGGCGAAGCGCAGGTCCGCGAAGGTCTGTTCCAGCCACAGGATGGAGCGCTCCTCGCGATGCAGTTGCTTGACTTGCTCCACGCCGCCGTACGCGCGCCGAGCTTCCATCCGCGCTTCCTCGGCACTCATCCCGCGACGGGCAAACTCATCTTCGAGCAGTGTCAAATGAGCGGACACTTCGCGCGACATCTCGCGCTCGGCCCGGCCGCGGCCGAAGAGGTTTTTCAGCTTGGCAAACAGCCGTCTGCAGTGCCGCATGGCTCAAGACCCCTCACCCAGCAGCTTCTCCACCAGGCCGGACAGCTGGCGCCAGCGCTGGGTTTCCTCGCCCAGCGCTTTCAATCCGGCCTTGGTGACGGCGTAGTATTTCGCTTCCCGGCCGTTTTCCGTTTTATCCCATTTGCCCTTGATCCAGCCCTGCTGCTCCAGACGTACCAGGGCCGGATAGAGCGTACCCTGGTTGAGCTTCAACAAATCTTCGGAAACCTGTTCCAGCCGGGCGGCAATGCCGTAAGCGTGCAGCGGGCCGAGACTGTGAAGCGTGCGCAGGACGATGAGATCGAGGGTGCCCTGCAGGACTTGAATGCGCGACTTTCCTTCACTTGGCAATCGAGTGGAGCCTCCGAAAGCTAGTTTCGCACCGAAGCACTTGATTGTCAAGTGGAGAGAATGGCCGGCACGGGGACGTCCGGAAAAGCGGCCATGTTGGCGCCGCGCCAAAACGGAAGTCTGTCAACTGCTGCTTGCCCACCGCCAACCGCGCACAGATGACCGAAGCGTCACGGTGACGTTGACCTGTTTACCTTGACAATCAACTCCAGCCAGCCTATAGTGGTTGGCGCCTGTCAGCAGAACGCCGGGTAAGGTTTCGCTCTCCACTGGGTCTGAGCGTGCGCTTCAAGTCCCTCTCTCGACGTGCCATTTTCTCAGGCGCTGGACATGCAATGAATCTAAGCCCCGGCAAATTCGCAACCCTTTGATTCACCGCCCTCGTCAATCCGTTTAGCCGCGCTTCTACCGCCCGCCGGCGAGCTTTTCTCCGGTGGCCACGAACCATAGGGCGACCCCCGCTGCGGCACGATGCTGAAAGTTGAGAGGACCGGTCAACCCGTTAAGAGTGACCCGGAGCCGTCGTAACGGGTAAGGTTGAGATCAGCGAAGTGCTCACGCCATAGGCCACGTAGATGACGGCAGTGGCCCCAAAGCCGACCGACCAAATTCTCAGGCGGCGGTGGCGTTTGCTGCGCCCGCATCGCCTGCGGCATCGAAGCCATTGCCAATGCAACCAGAGCAGCCGAATATATGTTCTTCATGGTAATCTCCGTTATTTTTTTCGCGGCTGAAGACTTGGTCTCCGCCGTCATCTTCTAACCACGCAAGAACCCGGCGAAAACCCACATGCGGGAGGAAATAAATAGAAGATGGCGTCCTCCGGGCCCCAGGTCATCCGGGCCGGCATAGTTATCGCCCTTGTACGACTTCCAGGAACAATTCGCGAATTCTGTCTCGGGCCGCTGCTAGTGCTTTCCGGCCTAGGGGAGTCGCACGGTAGATCCTACGGCGTGACCTGCCGTCACGTCGTTCGGTCGAGCGGAGATACCCCTTCCTTTCGAGACCGTGCAGAATTGGGTAGAGAGTTCCGGCGCTGATTTTGTAACCGTGGCGGCCAAGCTCTTCCAGCATGCCCAGACCGAAGATCGGTTCCTCGCAAGCGTGATGGAGCACGTGCAGGCGGATCAGCCCGGAGTAAAGATCGCGATCGTCGCTTTCGGCCACCCATTTAGACTAACGTGATCCCGCCAACGCGGGAAAGCGGCGATAGGGCCTCCAGTTAGTCCGCCACCTTGAATGGTCCCTAGCTTAGCTTAGCTAGCCTAGGCTAGGGCCGTGGTGCCGTAAAGGTTGCCCGCCGCGTCGCGAGTCACACCGGCGAAGGGATTCGTCCCTCTGGGCGGCGCCGCGAAATTGTGCAGGACGATTTCACCGGCCACCAGCGGCGCGTGCGCTACCACTATGATGGCCAGTGCGCATTGCGGGCCATCGCAGGCGCCAGCGGATGGCGGACAGCCAGTGGAGATGTTGCCGTAGGCTCGTCATAGACCAAGAGTCTTCACAGCTTTCGCACAGCGTTGTTGGCCGGATCGATGGCCCATACGTTCGCCCCGTCGCAAGCTTTTACGCCAAGAGGTAGATTGACGCCGCCGATCACTGCTCCGTCGATAATCCGGAGCTTCTCGACGCCCTGCGGCCCATCCACCCAGATGGCCCTTCCATCAAAGAGAATGTCAGCTGGGTAGAAGTTTGACAGAGGGAAAACTCCGACGACGGCGTCGTCGCTCGCGCGCACCTTGAGGACTTTACCAGAATTGTCCGCTAACCACATGTTGACGCCGTCAAACGCGAGTCCCCCGGGGACCGCTAGAATTCCCGGCGAGAAACTCGCTACCAGTGCGCCGTCGCTCGGGCGGATCTTATTAACCGTGCCATTCCCCAGAGTCACCCAGATGTCGGCGCCGTCAAACGCAATCCCCTCCGGCACGAAGCTCAACGGAACGGTACTGAGCACGGCGCCGTCCCCGGGGCGTACTTTTGCAAGAGAGCCTTGAGGAAAGGCGAACAGCACTACCCATATGCTTACGCCGTCAAAAGCCATCTGCTGCGGGAATGCACCCACATCAAAGGTTCCAAGCTGGTGTCCATCGCTGGCACGCAATTTGACAAGACTGGAGCCATTGTTCACCCACATGTTGGCGCCATCGAATGTCATCCAGCTGGGTGTACCCCCAACTACGAAGGTTCCCAGTGCCGCGCCATCTCCCGCGCGCAGTTTGGTCACGTTACCGCTTTGGTAGTTTGCGATCCACATGTTGGCGCCGTCAAAGGCCGCCCCCGCCGGTTGTTGGCCGACACTAAACTCTGCCGCGGTTTGGTTAATTGCATACCACCGGAGTATTGCAACGGACTCCGGAGTGGCCTTCTGTCCCCACACGGCGGGCGACATCGCACCAGCTGCGACAAAAACTACTAACAATCTCGATTTGTTCATGGAACTCTCCTATTATTTATTTTTTCTTCTCCGAGGCGAACGAAAGTCGCCCGAGTATACACTAGATGGTGTCTGTAGTGCTCCAGCTCAAGGACAGCCTCCCAGGTCCTTTAACATTTTGCCGACGGTAAATGCGCGCGCTGAAGAGGGACCAGACGTCTGACCCTTGAGTTTGTAGCGCTCGCCAGGGGCTAAAGCCGGCCCAGTTTCTATCAAGGAATAAGCTTTCGATCCGCTGGTAAGAACTTTCCTTCCGCCGGTTTCGGTGACACAGCCCGTGGTGATTCCCCGGTTGTGCAAAATCAGATAGGTCACGCCAATTCCGACACCCGCCCCAGCTACCGCTATTCCTGCTATTATCCCCGCCGCTTGGCCGCGCGAGAGGGGTGCGATAGTCCCAAGACCGGCGCCCGATTGGCCTCGTAAGTTCTCTATCGAAGCGAGACCCAATAACAAGACAACCAGATAGGCGGCTTGCATTCGCATTCGTCTCCATCCTCCGTTCCACCCTATAGAAGCGATATAATTGCCTGACAAACACAACGACCAGGGGAAAAATTTTGGAGGCAACGGGGCCCGAGTCGGTGACTGAACTACTCCTCCGGTGGAGGGCCGGAGAGAAAGATTGCCTGGACAAATTAGTCCCGCTGGTTGAGGGCGAATTGCGGCGTATAGCCCACCACTATATGCGCATGGAGCGGCGAGGCCACACCCTGCAGACCACCGCGCTGGTCAACGAGGTTTACCTCAAACTGGTGAACCAGGCACAGGTGGACTGGCAGAACCGGGCGCAGTTCCTGGGCGTCGCCGCTCGGCTGATGCGCCACGTCCTGGTGGATCACGCGCGCGACCTGTGCCGGGAGAAACGAGGCGGCGGCGCGCACCTGCTCCCGCTCGACGAGGGCCTGGCCATTTCGCCGGCTAAATCGGCCGAGCTGGTGGCCCTGGACGACGCGCTCAACGATCTTTCCAGGTTCGATCCACGCAAAGCGCAGGTAGTGGAACTTCGCTACTTTGGCGGCTTGAGCGTGGAAGAGGCAGCGGAGGCGCTCGGCGTGCATCCGAACACGGTGATCAGCGACTGGAGCCTCGCGAAGGCTTGGCTGAAGCACGAACTAAGCCCCCGGGGCGCCAATGGAGCCTGAGCGCTGGAAGAAGATCGAGGAACTCTACAGGGCCGCTGTGGCCCAGCCGGCCGAGAAGCGCGCGGACATCCTGCGGCGCGCCTGCCCTGCCGACCCTGAGCTTCGCGCCGAAGTTGAGTCGCTACTAGTGGCCGCGGGCGGTGCGAGTTCGTTCCTGGAAGGTTCGCCAGTTTCAGGCGCAGCCGACTCTGACACCACCTCTGCTCCCACCGAAGGCGGCCCGGGACCTACCGCTGCGATGTTCCCCGATGAAACTGCCGGGACCGTGATCGGCCGCTATCAGTTATTGCAGAAAATCGGAGAAGGCGGCATGGGCGAGGTGTGGCTCGCGGAACAAAAAGAGCCTGTCCGCCGGCGCGTGGCGCTGAAGCTGGTCAAAGCCGGCATGAACAGCCGCGAGGTGATCGCGCGCTTTGAGTCCGAGCGGCAGGCCTTGGCTCTGATGGACCACCCGGCCATTGCTAAAGTTTTCGACGCCGGCACCACGCCCGAAGGAGCGCCGTACTTCGTCATGGAGTACGTGGCCGGCGTTCCGATCACCAACTATTGCGACAAACACCGGCTCAGCACCCGCGAACGGCTGGACCTTTTCATGCGCGTCTGCGAAGGAGTGCAGCACGCGCACCAGAAAGCCATCATCCACCGCGATCTGAAGCCATCCAACATCCTGGTCATTAATGTGGACGGCCGGGCGGCGCCGAAGATTATCGATTTCGGAGTCGCCAAAGCACTGACCCAGAAGCTGACTGCGGATACCATGT
>Ga0302326_10016834_pt1 | contig 15272 bp, 2 predicted proteins | sample Palsa_T0_3_FD_202264 | JGI IMG/M metagenome (GOLD analysis project Ga0302326, IMG submission 202264) | Peat permafrost microbial communities from Stordalen Mire near Abisko, Sweden - Palsa_T0_3 | ecosystem: Environmental > Terrestrial > Soil > Palsa > Peat permafrost | place: Sweden: Abisko...
GGTGCCCTGTGCTAAGGGATGAAACCCTTTCAGGATAAAATTTCGGGGTGTGTTTGCGGCAAAGGGTGATGTCCTGTGCTAGGAAATGAAAACCCTTTCAGGGTTTTGTCGAGGATTTAATTCCGGGGCGTGTTTGATCAACTCCCACTCCAAAAAGTTTCTTTATGATTAAACGACGGACAGGGAATCAATCGGTTCCTCTTCTTCACACCGCGGTGCAGGGGCTTGGATACAAATTCATAAAGAAGAGAAATTTCGTGCGCACCGCCGGACGAAGTTGACAACGCAGAAATAGAGAAATCGTAACTATACCCCACTGTAAAATTCTTCAGGTAAAGTCCCATCGTAAAAATAAGGGCATCCTGATTGATCGTTCCGAGCGAATTTTTTTGATAGGGCTTGCCGCGATACCAAAACCCGATGGAAATCGGGTCGATGTGATAATTGACGCCAAGGCTCATCTGATTAAATGGCCCTTGTACCATATAAATGATGGACGGCGTCAGGTACGAAATCCGGTCAATCGTTCTTGGCCCATTGTATAACGGTATTTTCATCCCGGCATGCAACGTCGTTTTCATCGGCAGACGGTTCACTTCATTCAGGATAGAAAGGTTGGGTTGATTGATGTGACTGAAGGAAGCACCAAACCAAATATTCTTACTATATAAAAGAAATCCTGAACCAAAATCAAAATACTGCTGATTGCCTAATCGTTGGAAGGCCGGATTGATGGTTTGAGTTGGAGACGCCGAATATTGAACTTCATCACCGAAAATAAGTTTGTTCCGGTCAAGACCGTTGATGCCATACCCAAAAGACAACCCGGGAGAAAAAACAATTTTGTCGGTCAATTTCACTTTGTAGCTGTAAAGCAACGAAGCCGTCGTCGTTCTCCAGGAGGCGGACCCCATTTTGTCGGTCGTTACTAAAAAACCAAAACCGCTTCTCAATTCATCAACAAAGATGTCGTAACTGGCAGCATACGTGGTATAAGCATAAGGCAGGTTGGGCCATTGTATCCGGTTGTTCACCACGAGACGTTGCTGGTCGGTAGTCCCTGTGAATCCCGGATTCAGGTACAAGGGTGCTGCATAGTATTGTGAGAATTGTGGATCCTGAGCCTTCACCAACACGGCGACCCCCGTCAGAAGGAGAAAAGATAAAATGACTTTCTTCATACTCAACTTCTAAAGTTACCGGATCATCGTCACATCTCCAATTTGGGTTGTTCGCTCACCATCCGAAAGACGCATTGTTAACTTATAGATATAGACACCGCCCGGAAGCAGCTTGCCGTCTTTGTAACCGTCCCATCCGATGTTGACATTGGTGCTTTCAAAGATGAGGCTACCCCACCGGTCATAGATTTGAAGACTATATTCCTCCACACCCTTCACGATCGGAAGGAACACATCATAATTGGATCCGGAAACCGAAACCCCTCCGGTCGGGCCGCTCAGGTTGGGCGTGAAGGCATTGGGCAGTCGGCTAATCCCGCCTTGTTTCGCAATAATAATCTGATATGCCGTCGTCTTGCAAATGATGCCACCTCCATGATCATTTTCGGCCGTGAGTTTTATCGTGTCGCGTCCTGGTAACTTATAGGTGTACTGCGGTGCCGTTTGGGTTGACGTTGCCCCGGTTTCTCCAAAATCCCAGAAATACGTCGTCGAGCTCGTGCTATCGATCAACGGTATTGTATTATTAATGGTGGTCAAAACCGTATTAGGTATGTAGACAACAACGGGTTGCACCACAAACTGGGCTTGCGGACTGTTATAAACCTCAAACGTCTGATTGGCTGCTGTTGCACTTTGACCGGTTTGCGAATTCAGTGTTTTCAAGCCCAATGTATAGAGTCCGGATTCACTGATTTGAAATTGCGGTAAAGAGTCGGCGGAAGACTGGACAAAATTGGCTGAGCCACCCGGAGTAATCTCACTCAAAGTCCATTGCATGACATCTCCGGTTGATGTATTCGATGTTACAGTAATATTCGTCTGATTGGGGATGTAACACGCTTTTGGAGGTACTGCGGTAAAGGCCGCATACAATGGCGCTACTTTTATGGTCAGAGTTTGCGTGACCTGGCTTTGGCACGTCACGCCCGCATTTGCGGCGCCAATGTTCGTAGCTGTCAGGTTGATCTGCTTCGGTCCCTGGGCTGAGTAATCGACCATAAACGGTCCAAATCCGGTAACTGAATCGGGGCTTGCGTTTTCCCCAAAATTCCAGGTATACACAATATTCGGATCATTGGGAGGTACGGAAACCGAGGTATTAGTAAAGGTAACGATTGAGTTACCGCCCGTCAATACCGGCGAAGGAGGGGTAGTGGTATTCGGCGGACTGAATGTGAAGCTGGCGGTGACATTGGAGACATTAATGGTATCTGAAGCTAGAAAAGTAGCAGGAGCAGTAGGATTGAGAGGGCACCCATAGGCATCCTTTACAGAAAGAATTTCATAAATGGAGGTCTGCGTAGGCTCGATTTTGATCGACTTGACGTTGGCTGCCTTCGTTATGGTCGGTTGTGCAACTCCATTTACCGAATACGTAAAAGTAAATGGCGCCTGCCCGATAAGTTGTACTTGCAGGAAGTCTATCGTACCGGCGCAAATCCAATTTTCAGAGTTCAAAAAGGACGGAACTATTTGCGGAGCCGCCGTGACATTCAAGGTAGCTGAATCCAGCGGCTGACAAAGGGTAGCGGCCGGCCCGGTAACCATGATGCTGTAGGTAAGGTAATCTCCGTTGGCGTTTGGCAATGCCTGGTTAATTACAGAACCCGATCCTCCGGTTGCACCTGAGCTGTTCGAAGCAACATTCCACGCAAAGGTTGCCCCCGCCACAGAACTCCTTAGAGGAACGCTCAGATTATTACCAAAGCAAACCGTTTTATTTATCGGTGCTATCAGATTAGGAATGGGGTTGACCGTAACATCAAACGTCTGCTGGGGTCCTGTACAATTGTTGGCTTTGGGTGTGATGGTGTATTGTACTACCCCGGGAATGCTGTCGTTGTTGGTCAGAGTCTGGAAAATCTCGTCCCCTGAACCAGGCCCTGCGCCTTTCACTGTCCCTGAAATAATAGAGGTTGTCCACTTATTGATCGTCGAGGGAACATCATAGGTCAGCGTAATGTCAATACCGGAAGTACTGCAAATCGCCGTGCTCGGAACGGGAGTCAGGTTGGGGAGTGGATTAACATACACGGGAATAAACACCGTATCTCCTTTGCACCCCAAACCTCCGTTAATAACGGGTTGCAATGCATATGTTACAGTGTCTTGCTCTGTGTCGGGATTGCTCCAGGTGTCGGCGATGAATTGACCGTTCGTATAAGAACTTACGGTCGCTGAAGTTCTGGTTAGCCCCCCGGTGGTGACGGTGTCCAGTACATTAAACTGGATTGTTCCGGAGGAGGGCACGGTGGTAGATGTAAGATCAATCTTGGTCGGGCTGCCCTCACACACGGTTTGAAAAGGCGGCGCCGTCTTCAGCTGGGGTTTCGGTTCAACGATGACCACAACGTTGACCGGGGTTCCGGTGCACCCGCTGCCATTGCTGGCACCATTGGCAACCGCCGTTACTGAATAAGTTACTGTGGCTTGACCGGACGATGTATTGATCAGGTTATCGGCGATTGTTGAATTATTCGGAATACTGCTCGCCGCAGGAGTAAATCCAGAGATTAATCCTCCCACTGAGGACACGGCCGTATAATTAAAGGAAATAGTACCGGATGTAGGAACCGTCGGTGAACTTAAAAGAATGTTGGTTACATCATTACTGCAAATGTCCGGTTTGTTATTCACCGGAGCAGCTGTTATGGCAGGCTCAACGGTCAAGACAATATTTTGCTGAGGACCAAGACAACCGGGCCCAGAAACAGCCTGCACGGTATAGGTTACTGTTAATGGATTATTGCCAGGATTACTGAACTTGTCATTTTTAATCTCGGTAGCCGCTACACCTGTTCTTGATCCTGAACCGCCATCCGTCTGCGTCAGTCCCGCCGAGATGACCACCGTTACAATGTTATACGATGCCGCCGGCGTGCTCAACGGACTTGTCTGCGTTGCAAAAACAATTCCAGAGGCAGCAGTAGAGCATACAGTAGCATCCAGATTGCTGGCTACAGCCGGCGCGGGATTGACAGTAAAGACTATTGTCTGGTCGGCACCGACACAACCTGTAGCAAGGGCAGCTACCGTGTACGTAACGGTTAGCGGTCCGCTGGTGGTATTGGTGAACTGATCTCCCGCAAGAAAATTATTGGTGTTGTAGGTACCCAATCCGGCATTGCTTGGACCGGCCACTAAAGCGGCTGCCTTCAAAATTGATTTCAAGGTGTATTGCGTAATGGGAGCTGAACCCGCCGCCGGACCAAGAATAATGCCGGAAGGAATATCACTGCACAACGAGGCAGTTCCTGGCGCAAGGATAGGTTCAGGATTGATAGTCAAATTAATAAGTTGTGATTGACCGGCGCAACTCGTCGGGCTTACCCCTTGAATTTCATACACTACGACCACAGCGCCGGAAGTAGTATTGGTATAGGAGTCATTCTTGATCAGGTCCAGACCCGAGGTAGATCCTATTGTTGCATTGGCCGGATTAGCCGTAATCGTTCCGGGCACCGTAACATTCACAAGAGTATACGAGTTGGCAGCCACCGAAGTTCCATTCGTGCTGAGAATGATCCCGGAAATATCTCTGCTGCAAACGGTATTATCGAGTCCCGGATTAACCACTGGTTCAGGGTTGACGGTTATGGTGATCGTAAACGGACTACCCTGACAACCGGCCGCCGACTGAGGTATGATCTGATAGACCACTTTCAACGGGATCGATGTTACGTTAACAAAATTATCATTTTGTATGGCCGTTGCCGCAAGTCCCGTTCCGGTCGTGGCGACTCCCGTGAGGCCTGCATCCTGACTGACGACGGAAATAGAAAAACTGGAGGCAACGACGGACACACCATTTGTGTTCAGCGTAATATTGGTAATGCTGTGACTGCAAATCGTTTCCTGGGAAAGTGATGGATCTATCACGGGCTCCGGATTCACCGTGAGTATTACATTCAACGGAGTCCCCTGACAACCACTGGCACTCACGGGCGTAACCGTGTAGGTAACCGTCAGTGGATTGCCGGTGGTATTTGTGAATGAATCATTCGATAAATAGGTTGACGAAACGCCATTAGCCACCGTCGCATTACCGGCTTTGGAAACGAGGCCTCCTTGTACCAGTATATTCGTAACATTATAATTATTGGCGGCCACCGAAGTTCCGTTGGTAGCCAAAACAATTCCTGAAACAAGCTCACTGCATACCGTTGTATTCAGCGTGGCGGACATCACGGGGGCAGGATTTATGGTGACCATCACCACGACAGCATCTCCCTGACAAGGGGTTGAACTAACGGGAACAATTGTATATTGAACAGTCAAAGGAATCGTTCCGTTGTTTGTGTATTGATCATTCAATAAATACACCGAGTTCACCCCGGTTCCCGGAATTGCGGCATTTGTACCCGCTGCCGTCAGACCTCCTGGAATTGTGACCGAAGTTACATTGTACGTGGCAGCTCCGACGGATGTGCCATTCGTCGTAAGAACCAAGGAAAGCGGAGTATTGCTGCAAACGGTCTCGTTCAAACTACCGAGAACCGGCTGTGGGTTAACGGTCTGATGAACGATTAGGGGCTGGCCCGCACAACCTGCTGCACTTACCGGCACTACGCTATAAAGTACATCCAATGAGGCATTGCCGGTATTCTTGTAGGTGTCATTCGCCAGATAGTTGCTGGCCACACCGGATGCCGGTTCACTCGCTGCAGTCACCACTGTCAGTCCCGCAGGCACGGTCACAGACGTGATATTATAATTGGCGGCCACCACCGAGGTTCCATTCGTGTTCAATGTCAATCCTCCTGCCGCATCGCTGCAAACAACTTTGTTAAGTCCGCTTCCCACCACAGGCTCGGGATTGATCGTCACGGTAATGATCTGCGAATTTCCTGCACATCCCGCAGCACTAACCGGAACGACGGTGTACTGAACATTGAGTTGTCCTGCGCCTGTGTTGGTGAATTGATCAGACGCTAAATAGTTGGCGGCAACTCCGTTCGCAACGGGGGCATTGCCTGCGGCCGGAGTTAAACCGGCTGCCGCCGTGATAGTGGTAATATTATACGTTGCCGCAGCAATCGAAGTCCCGTTGGTCGCAAGCGTAAGACCTGTCGCTGCTTCACTGCAAACCGTCGTGTTCAATGTGGTGGCCACCACAGGCTCCGGATTCACGGTGATGGTAATATTAAAAGGACTTCCCTTACACCCACCGGCACTTACCGCAACAACGGTGTAGACAACGTTCAGTGAACTCGCTCCTGTATTGGTGAATTTATCGTTGGCTAAATAATTTACAACCACTCCGTTGGCCACAACTGCATTTCCACCGGCGGCGATTAGCCCGGGGGCCACACTGATCGCGGTCACATTATAAGTAGACGCTCCCACCGACGTGCCGTTGGTGGCCAACACTAATCCTGTACTTGCCCGGCTGCAGATCGTCGCATTTAAGGTGCTTGAAATAACCGGTTCAGGATTGATCGTCATCGTGATGGTCTTCTGAACGCCTGAACAACTCGCAGCACTGACCGGCTCAACAACGTACACCACGGTCAGCGGACCGGCCGTCGTATTCGTAAAAATATCGCCGGCTAAATAATTTGCCGCAACGCCTGAACTGGGAACGGCAACATTTCCCCCATTTGCCACCAGGGCGAGTGCAGGTGTCCGGCTGACAATCGTGTAGCTGGCGGCAGCTACCGAAGTACCGTTGGTATTTAATGTAAGTCCGATGGGCAGGTGACTGCAAACCGAGGCGTCCAATCCGCTGGCTGTAACCGGTTCCGGATTAATAGTCATCGTGATCATTTTCGAAACTCCGAGACAATTCGCAGCGCTTACAGGAACTACGGTGTACACAACGGTCTTGGGCGTGGCTCCTGTGTTGGTAAATTTATCGCCGGAGAGATAATTTGCGGCTACCCCATTAGCGGGAACATTGACGTTCGAAGCAGCCGCCGTCAGCGCAGGATCAATTATTCTTGACGTAATGTTATACGTCGCTGCAGCAACAGAACTCCCGTTGGTATTCAACGTCAACCCGGTCGCCGTTTCACTGCAAACTGTGGCATCGAGTCCGCTCGCCACTACCGGTTCCGGATTAATCGCTACCGTAATATTTTGTGAACTCCCCAAACAGCCCGGAGCACTTACCGCGACAACCGTGTAGGTGACATTTAAAGGAGAACCCGTTGTATTGGTGTAGACGTCGTTGGAAAGATAATTAGCAGCAACTCCATTGGCGGCAACCGCATTGCCACCACCGGCAACTAACGCACCGGGTACCAATATACTGATGACATTATAGTTTGCCGCAGCCACTGAAGTTCCATTTGTATTTAACGTCAGCCCGATCGCAACTTCGCTGCACACCGTCGTATTTAACGTTGTTGAAACAACCGGTTCAGGATTGATCGTAACGGTAACATTTACAGAAACTCCTAAACATCCCGACGCACTGACGGGCACCACCGCATAAACAACAGTCAATGGCGACGATCCCGTATTGGTAAAGATGTCATTGGCCAGATAATTGCCGTTTACTCCGCTCGCAGGGAATGCTGCATTGGTCCCGGCTGCCGTAAGTCCTCCGGCGATGGTCACGGAAGTTATGTTATAATTTTGTGCCGCAACGGAAGTTCCGTTGGTATTCAGGATAAGCCCGGTCGCCACGTGGCTGCATTGAGTCAGGTTCAAACTACTGGACAGAACCGGCTCCGGATTGATCGTGATCACAATGGGTACAGGATTTCCCAAACACCCTGCGCCGCTCACGGGCACAACGACATAACTAACAGTTAACGGCCCTGCGGTTGTATTGGTAAATTTGTCGCCGGATAAATAAGCAGCGGCCACACTGGTTGCAGGGACTAAAACATTTGTTCCGGCGCCGGTTAATCCTGCCTGAGCTGTCCGGCTGGAAATATTGTAATTCGCCGCCGCCACAGACGTGCCATTGGTATTAAGCACCAGGCTTATTGCCGCCTCACTGCAGACTGTAGCATTTAACGTAGTCGACACGACTGGCTGAGGGTTAACAGTGACGGTGACTCCCTGCCGCGCTTACCGGCACAACGGTGTACATAACAGTCAACTGGGCAGTCCCTGTATTCGTGAATTGATCGTTCTGTAAATAATTGGACGCCACACCTGTGAAGGGAACGGTTGCATTGGATCCCAGGGCCGTTAATCCCGGCGCAACGGTGATGCTAGTAATGTTATAATTGAGCGCGGCCACCGATGTTCCATTCGTGTTCAGAATAAGCCCGGTGGCAACATCGCTGCAAGCGGTTGTATTTAGCGTTGTGGAAACAACCGGCTGAGGATTTATCGTCATCGTTATGACCTGAGCTCCCCCAACACAATTTGCGCCGCTTACGGGAGAGACGGTGTAGGTCACGGCAATGGGCAATGTAGTCGTATTGCTAAATGCATCCGATGACAGGTAGTTGGCTGTAACCCCGGAAGCAGGAACCGAAACATTGGTCCCTGCTGGAGTTAAACCAACGCCGATCGAACGGGCCGTGATGTTATAATTGGCTGCTGTCACGGAAGATCCATTGGTGTTGAGTACTAAGCCTATACCCACATCGCTGCACACGGTGGCACTGAGTGCAGAAGATAAAACAGGTTCCGGATTTATTGTTACGGTAGCAATGCCGGATGGCCCCGGACAACCCGCAGCGCTGTTCGCGACCACCGTGTACTGTACCGAGAGAGCCGTCGGGCCAACATTTGTGAATTTGTCATTGGCCAGGTAATTGGAAGCTACGTTGTTGGCAACCACTGCATTGGTTCCTGCAGGAGTTAATCCGGCGGGAATAGTAATAGCCGTGACAGAATAATTCGCAGCCCCAACGGACGTCCCGTTCGTATTCAGAGTAAGCCCGGTGGCAACTTCACTGCACGCCGTCGAATTAAGAGTGGTGGACAAATCCGATTCGGGATTTACGGTTATCGTGATCGTTTGTGAACCGCCCAGGCAACCGGCAGCACTGACAGGAACGACTGTATAGGTGACCGTTAATGCGACGGACCCAGAAGAGTTTGTATAGCTGTCATTGGTGAGATATCCAGCCGCAACTCCGGTGGCAGGAATAGTCGCATTACCTCCTCCTGCAGTCAAACCGCCTTGTACTGAAACGGCTGTAACATTATAATTAGCCGCCGCTACAGAAGATCCGTTGGTAGCAAGGGTCAATCCAATAGGCAACTCACTGCAGACCGTCGCATTTAACGTGCTGGATACAACGGGCTCAGGATTGATTGTGATAGTGATGACTTTGGAAATACTTGAACAACTTGAAGAACTCACCCCGACAGCAGTATAAGTAACAGTCAACGGCAGAGAACCCGTATTTGTAAAAATATCATTAGCCAAATAATTGGCGGCAACGCCGGAGGCCGGGACTGCTACGTTGGCAATGTTTGCCGTAAGTCCGGGTGAGATGGTCCGCGCCGTAATGTTGTAATTAGCCGCTCCTACCGAAGTACCATTTGTGTTCAGGATCAAGCTGGTGGCGACATGACTGCAAACGGTGCTGTTCAGCGATGGCGATACTACCGGTTCCGGGTTCACGGTGATCGTTATTTGTTGAGGACTGCCTGAACATCCCCCCGCACTGAGAGGAACAACCGTGTAGACGACACTGAGTGGCGAGGTTCCTGTATTGGTAAAGGAATCATTGGTAAGATAGGTGCTGGAAACCTGGCCGGCGGACGGTACCACGGCATTCGACCCTGAAGCCGTAAGTCCACCGGCAATGATTTCGGAAGTAACGCTATAGGTCGCGGCGGCCACGGAAGTTCCATTCGTATTCAAAACCAGTCCGGTAACACTGCGACTGCAAACCGAAGCGTTGAGACCTGTGGAAACCACGGGCTGCGGCAATACCGTAAGGGTAACCGGAACCGGTGGACTTCCGACGCAGCCCGTCGCGCTCACGGGAACGATTTGATACACTACTGTGAGTGAAGCATTTCCGGTATTGGTGTACACATCGTTGGCAATGTAATTAGCGGCTACTCCCATGGCCGGAATATTCGCATTGCCTCCCCCGCCAACCAGTCCAACGGCCACGGTCTTACCTACAATGTTATAGGTGGGTGCCGGTACGGATGTTCCTTTCGTATTTAAATTAATCCCGGAAGGCACTCCGCTGCAAACAGATGCACTCAGACCGGTAGCCAACACAGGCTCCGGACTGATCGTCATGGTAATTGGAACAGATGCTCCCACACAGCCTGAACCGCTGACCGGTGCAACCATATAGGTCACGTTAAGGGTCCCCGATGAATAATTGGCGTATGTGTCATTGGCAAGATAATTAGAAGCCACACCGTTGTTGGGAACTGATGCATTTGTTCCTCCGGCTACCAATCCGCCTGGAATACTGACGGATGTCACATTATAATTGCTTGCGGCCACCGAACCGACCGCGGTTGCCAGGACAAGACTGATGGACGTTTGGCTGCATACCGTAGCATTCAAGGTCGAAGACAAAATCGGTTGCGGGTCAACGGTAACAACTACCGGGACAGTAGCACCGGTACACCCGAGTCCGCTCGTCGGAGTGATCGAGTACGTTGCTGTTATCGGCAAAGCGGATGTGTTGTTCAAAACATCCGTGATGTGAATTGTTCCCGCCGGGCCGTCGGCTACATTAACACCTGCACTCCCTTGATTGGAAGCATCGGACATCGTGGGTTTAGGCCAATTAAATACCGTGCCTCCGGGTAAGTTCAAAGGAGTTAATAATATTTCATAGTTCACCGCCTGACCGCTGCAAATCGTTTTTGTTTGCGGATTTACCAATACAGGTTCCGGGTCTACCGTAAGCACTACACTCTGGGATGTACCCACACAATTGGGCGAGGCAGTAGCCGTCGCCGTTACGTTAAAGGTGACAGAACCGACGGCGCCTGTGGTGTTCTTCAATGCCGCAGCGCCGGTAAAAGTGGTCCCAAGATTTCCACTGCCGGTGCTGCCCACCGACGTTCCGGTAATGGCACCAGTGATACTCGAAACCGTCCATGAAAACGTACTGCCGGCGGGGCTCGACGAAAAGACCAATGATGGAGTACTTCCGCTGCAAACCGTAGACGTTGAGCTGGAAGTCATGGCCGGTACGGAACTTAAGTTTGCGGTAATAGAAGCCGGTGCGCCCACACAACCTGAGGTGCTGGTTTCGGCGACCTGAATAGTCACCGGTGTGACGACGCCGTAATCGATGGTAATCGATGACAAGCCGATCCCACTGCTTGGGCCTACGACAGTAGCCCCCCCAACCGTCCAGGTGTAGAGTGAACTGGGATTGGGAGACGGCACATTATAGACAATTCCGGATGACCCTGCACAAACCGAAGTAGGGCCGTTGATGGTAATGGCGCCCGGTGCATTTGACACGTTTACCGTTAACGTACTTGTATTTCCGGTACATCCATTCAATGTTTCATACATCGTGAGGGTAACTGTGCCCTGATTCGGAAATTTGAGCAAGACAAAAAAGTTTCCTGAGTTTGTTCCTCCTCCGGCATAGAGTTGCACAGAATTGAGTGGAACACCGGTCACAGTCCACGTAAAATTTGATCCGAGATTTAATGATGGATTGACCTGGTATAACTGAATATTATTGGGGTCAGAACAGACTGTTGCACTTCCCAAGATCGGATTGTTCAACGGTCTTGAAATAAGGTTAAGCACCACATTGGCGACATTATAACATTGTGGCGTCACAGGACTGGAGGTATCGATAACCTTGGCATAAACCGTCTGAGTCCCAGTTATACTAAAGTTCTGATTGTCGCCCGCCGCAACTCCCGCGGGAATCAGCATGGTCAATCCGGCATCAGTGTACCAGTTGACCGAGCGGTTGGCGCTTCCGCCGGTGATCGCTGTCTGGTAGGTTGTCAGGTTGATCCCGGAGGCCTTCCCCGCTCCGACAAAATCTTCACAGAGCTGATAACTTTCGTTGTTGGCCACCGGCAATCCATAAACCGTGAATGTGACCTTCCCGCTGTTCGCGCAGCCGATAGCGGAGGTCGTCTGAAAATAAACAATCTTCTGTGAGGTGTTATTGATTGTGATCGGACCTGCGGGTGATGCCGGTAGCGGCTGAGTGTGTCCGATATCTTTAAACCAACTTATTGTTGTTCCCGAAGTGACTGCGGCATTATAGACATTCATGTCCGCAATAATATGCGAACCTCCACCGGCGACGTCCTCACAAAGCGGCGGTGCCGGATCGATCGCCGTGGGGAGCGAGTTGACAGTGAGAACCACATTGGAGTTGGTCGACGGACAAACGCCCAGGGCGCTAACCACGGTCCAGGTCAGCGTGGTCGGATCAGCCGCGCCACCGGGTGCATTCTGGGGCAACCCGCTGACTGTCGAAGTATTGGAGTGGGTATTCGAGAAGGTTAACCCTCCGGTACCGCTAGTCCATGTTCCTGTTCCGCCGTTCGTAGCAGCTGCTGCCGCCAATGTCGTATTGCCCGCGCACAGGTTTGGTTGAGCAGGGCCCGCATTGGCCGCGGCAGGGTCCATGTCTTCCGTGGAGACAACAGCCGTCCTTGTAATACTTATACAAGTGGTTGTTGTATTTCTTGTTTGTGCATAATACGTGCCTGCAGTAGGAGGTGTGAATGAGTTTATTCCACCGGCAAGCACAGCGCCGCCTGTAGCCGCAGCATACCAATCAATCGTAAGGACACCGCCTGGATTGGTTACACTGATGGGCGTTGGTGAACCGGTGCTGCAATAGGTACTTCCGGTTGCTCCGCTCGGTGGATTTGGACTCGGGTTTACCGTGTACGTTACGGTCGCAGGACTCACGCAGCCGGTCGCGGTAGCAGTAACCTGGGCATAAACAGGAATAGCATTTGTCACGGTCGCCGTGGTCGGAGCGGCAATCGGCCCTGAAAATACTTTGGTACCCGCATTGTAAGCCGTGAACCAGGCAAAAGTAACAGCTCCTCCGTTGATCGCAGCCTGTTGGGCCGTCAGATCGACCACAGCCGTAGTACCCCCTGCCGCCGTGGAGCAAACAGTAGGCGTTTGGTTAGCGACTGCCGGTAGTGCGTTGACCGTTATCGTTTCGGGGTTGCCGGTGATCGAAGCTAAGGGTAATGAAGTTCCGCAGGCATCCGTAACGGCGGTAACTGAATAGGAAGTAATTCCAACGGTGCCGGTCGGAACCGGTATTGACGAACCGCTGATATAGCCGGCGATCGTTCCGATTCCATTATTAATCGTTACTGAATACGGAGAAACACCACCGGTGATGGCCAGTGCTAAATTCGCTGCCACGTTCTGGCACACCGACCCGGCTCCTGAAAATGTCGCAGCCGTTGGGCTTGAACCCACCGTCACCGTGACTCCGGCGGCGGGCAATGTGGACAAGGCAGGGCATCCATTATTATCGGTGACGGAAACCAATACGTATGTGGTTGTCACGCCCGGACTCACCGGAATATTCGCTCCGGATACATACCCGTTGATTGTAGGCTGTGTGACGCCGTTCGCTTTATAGACAACCGCATAAGGGGTAGCTCCTACTCCCCCTGCAACAGTTACGGTTAGATTGGCAGTTCCCAGGGGACAAATATTGGTGGCCCCGGCAAGGGTAGCCGAAGTAGGGTTGCTTATCGTTATCGTCGCCGTTCCGGACAACCCGCTCGAAGGACAACCCGCCGCATCCGTAACAGAAACCAGACTATAGGTCGTTGTACTCGCCGGCGAAACCGGAATATTGGTTCCCGATACATAATTGTTAACCATGACATTCCCGGAACCATTAAAATATTTTACGGTGAACGGTGAAGTCCCGCCCGTGACCGTCACAATAAGGTTAGTTGAATTGCCGCTGCAAATGGTAGCGCCTCCGCTAAGGACGGAAGCGGTGGCTGTGGGATTAACGATAATGGTTGATGTGCCGCTGGTTGCCGAAGTGCAGGTACCGTTTTGAACGATGGCCTGGAAGGCATACGTAGTTTGAACACCACCAACGATGGGTACGGCCGGAGTTACCGGGTTGCCAACGCCCAATGCGCCGGCCGCTACAAAAGAACCCCCGTTCACAGAAACCTGCCAACCCTGAATGGCTCCCCGAAGAACGGTAGGAGCATTCCCGAGAGAAATGCTGGTAATGGCCGAACCGGCACAAATAGTTTGAGTAGTGGGTGAAATAGTTCCTGCGCTGCTCTGACCATAAACGGTAACCGCTTCATTGACTGCTGCGCCTGTACACTGCTGCATCGCAATTGTGTAGGTAGGAAGCGTGTATGGGGCAGCGAGCGGACTGACAATTGAAACACTTTGGGTCTGATATTGCAACTGCACGCTGATGTTGTTAGTGACCGAAGGGTTTGGCTGGGCGGCAATGTTATAGGTTACATTGACGGGAGATCCTGTCGTTGTGCCTAACGTAACGCCCGCACCAAACCCCTGACTCCAGAAATCTTGAGTGGTTAATGAAATGGCCGATCCGTTGGAAAAAGTTGTTGCTGGAATGGTAAGTGTTGGAGGGGCTGTTGTTTCGGTATAAGAAACCAAAGTTCCGGGAGGTCCATTGCAGACACTCGCGCTCCCGGTAGGAACTGCCGGTGTATTGGCAGCCAGGCTGGGTTGCTGGATGATGACAACCTCGATGGGTTCACTTTCACAGGCATCGGTGGCGCCGTAGACCTGCGTAGCCCAGACAGAATAATATGCACCACTGGAATTATTACTTACAAAAGGAGCCCCAACGGCCCCGTTAGCTGCCGTGTAGTCAGAGGCTTTGAAGTTGACGCTGTTTGTTCCGTTCGAGTTGGTCATGGCCGTGGCTCCGCCCAACGTCGGGTTTTTGTTATACCAATTGATCTTCGATGTCGATCCCGTAGTGCCGCCAACTGTGAAATTATAGGCGTTGCTGGAAGGATTAGTATAGCAAATGGATAGCCCCGCCGCAGTCAATGCCGGCGGTTGTGAGATTATCTGAACGGAGTTCTGAATACTGACCGGCGCAGGGCTAAGTGGATTGGAACTATTATAGGCGTTACAAATATCCCAGTAATCCAGCCGGACCCAAAACATCTGGCCCACCGCCTGGTGGTCAGTCAATAATGTGGTGATCGTACTCATGTACGTTG
>Ga0302326_10016836_pt1 | contig 15271 bp, 18 predicted proteins | sample Palsa_T0_3_FD_202264 | JGI IMG/M metagenome (GOLD analysis project Ga0302326, IMG submission 202264) | Peat permafrost microbial communities from Stordalen Mire near Abisko, Sweden - Palsa_T0_3 | ecosystem: Environmental > Terrestrial > Soil > Palsa > Peat permafrost | place: Sweden: Abisko...
CCTCCTGGTCGAGATACTTTTCCAGGCGCGCGCGGAACACCGTGGGCTCATCCGCCGCGCCGGAGTCGTATTCATGCCGGCGCCCGACCTGATGGCCGTATGTGCCGTAGCCCTGCGCGCCGAACTTGTGGCAGGGCAGCTCCGTCCCATCCGCGCCCCGCCAGATGAAATTCCGCTGCTCGACATTGTCGATCCCGCGCCAGATGAAGGCACCGGTGATCCCGCTGCCGGCGAGGATTTGGGGCAACTGGCTGGTGTGGCCGAACATGTCCGGCACATAGCCCGCATTGGACGGCTTGGCGCCCCAGGCCCGGGCCATGTCGCGTCCCAGCCGGAGATTGCGGATCAGGGACTCGCCGGAGACGGTGAATTCATCCGGCATGGTGTACCACGGGCCGACCTGCAGCTGGCCGCACTGCATCAGCTCTTCGATGTGGGCGCGCTGTTCGGGTCGGATCTCCAGGTAATCCTCGATCAGGATGGTCTGCCCGTCGGTGTGGAACGGGCCGTGGGTCCGTCCGCTTTCCATGGCCGCGATCGCGTGGTCCAGGAGCCGGACCATGGCGTAGCGGATGCCCTGGAAGCTCTCGCGCCACTCGCGATCCCAGTGGGTGCTCAATACCAGCTGAACGGTGCGTTTTTTCATGTTTTAAATCACCCGGTCGTTGCCGCCGTCCACCGGCACCTGGGCGCCGGTGGTCTTGGAAAAAAGCGGGCCGCACATCGCGGCGGCCAGCTCGGCGACGTCGCGGCTGAATACCTCCACTTTGAGCACGTTGTTGGTTTTGTATTCCCGGACGGAAAGCCCGTAGTGCTTCGCGCGCGCTTCGAGGATTTCGGGAGTCCAAAGGGCGGTGTCGAAAACCATGTTGGGATGGATCGAGTTGATCCGGATCCCGTCCTTGCCCCATTCCAGCGCCGCGACGCGGGCCAGCTGGTTTACCGCCGCCTTCGAGGCCGAATAAGCGGCGGCTCCGGGCCCGGGGGCCGGAACGTTCTTCGAACCGATCACGACGACCCGTCCGCCTTTCGGCGCGCGTTTCAGGAGGGGGTGGCACGCGCGCATCAGGTAAAAATTGGCGTCGAGGTTTATTGCCATGACCTTGCGCCACAAGTCGGTGCTCATGCCGGCGATCTCGCATCCCTTGGGAAAAATCCCCGCGTTGAGCACCAGCATGTCAATTCCGCCGAAGGCGCGCGCGGCCTCCGCGATCGCGGCCGCAATCTCGGCTTCCCGGGTCAAATCGCAAACGATGCCGCGGAAGGCGCTCCGCGGGTGAAGTTTGGCGACCGACGGGCTGACATCCAGCCCGACGACCGCGGCACCCTGCTTGAGCAGGGACTCGACGCAGGCCCTGCCGATCCCGGAGGCGGCTCCGGTGACCAGCGCTGTTTCCCCGGCGAAGGTCGGCGGCCCGCTTTTCCTGCGCTTCATGCGGGGTCCTCGACGATCTTCGTCGCGCGTCCGATGGAGTGGTCGGTGAAGCGGTCCTTTTCGTCGGTGCTGCGCGTCGAGAATTCCGAAACCACCGTGCCCTGCTCGCCCGCCTGGAACCAGTGCCAGGTGTTCGGCATGATCGTATACTGGTCGCCCGGGTTCAGCTCGATCTCATGCCAGACCGTGTAGGTGCTCTCCCGGCCCGCGGGCGGACGGCATGCCGGCGTGGCCGCCTTTTCGCCCTCCACGTAGAGGTACACCTTGCCCCAGCGGCAGCGAAACGTCTCTTCCTTGCCCAGGACGGCGCCGATGGTGGGATGGATGTGTTCCGGGCAGGTTTGCCGGGGCCACATGGCGAGTTCCTTGGCGCAGCAGCGCTCGGTATTGACGTAGACCAGGACGCCGAGGCCGGTCTGCTCGAACTCACTGAGCCCGAAGTCCGCGATTTCGATCCTCTCCTTTTCCGCCGCGGTGATGACGAGCCCGGCCTGCTGGAGAAAGCCATAGGCCTGATCCTGCCGCTTTTTCAGTTCAGCTTTTGTGATCATGATTTTTTGGGGTTTGAATTTTTAAATAAGGATTTCCCAAACAAAGGTGGAGCGCGTTGCCCCTAACGCGCTGTTGGGCTCGGCCGCAACCAGCGTGTTGGGGGCAACCCGCTCCACCTGTTTAGAGCCTCCGCACTGCTTCGACAATCTTTGCTGCATCCGGGCGGTATTCATTTTCCAAAATGGGGCTGAAGGGCACGGGCACGTCGGCTGAGGCCACCCTGGCCACGGGGGCTTTGAGGCTTGGGCCGAACCTTTCGGCGATCCCGGCGGCCAGCTCGGCGCTGACTCCGCCGGTCTTCGGGCCTTCCTCGACGATCACCACCTTCCCCGTCTTTCGCACCGAGGCGCCGATGGTCTCGTAGTCGAAAGGCGACAGGCTCCTCACATCGATCACCTCGGCGTCAATCCCTTCCCCGGCGAGCGTGGTCGCCGCGGCCAGCGCGTGATGCGCCATCAGCAGCCAGCCCAGGATGGTGACGTCCTTGCCTTCCCTGCGGACGGCAGCCTTGTCCAGCGGGACCGTGTAATCGCCCTCCGGTATCTCGCTCGTCGCGTCCACCGCGCCCGGCTCGGCGCGCGCCCCCTTGGAGCCGTAGAGCAGCTTGTGCTCGAAGATCATCACCGGATTGTCGTCCCGCACCGCCGCCTTGAGGATGCCCTTGGCGTCGTAGGCGGTCGAAACCGCGACGACCTTCAGCCCGGGCACTCCGGTAAAATACCGCTCCATGCTTTGCGCATGCTGCGAACCGCGGCCGGTCGCCCCGATCGGAGCGCGCATGACCATCGGCACCTTGACGGTGCCTCCGGACATGTAGCGCATCTTGGCGGCGTTGTTGATCATCTGGTCGCTGGCGAGAAACAGGAAGTCCCCATACTGCATGTCGGCGATCGGCCGCATGCCCATCATCGCGGCGCCCACCGCGATGCCGGTGAATCCGAGCTCGGCAATGGGGGTGTCGATGATCCGGCCGGGGAATTTCTCCGCCAGCCCGAGGGTGACGGTGAACGCTCCCCCCCATCCGCCGGGGACGCCGATGTCCTCGCCGATGCAAAACACGCGCTGGTCGCGTGTCATTTCCTCCGCGATGCCATCGCGCAGCGCCTCCGCAATGCCTTGTCGTTTCATAAGATTAGTTCCTATTTTTCAGAATAGCAGACGGGCGAACCCACCGGGTCCGAAAAATCGTGGAGGTACCCGGCCGCCTGCCAGGTCGTGCCTTCCCGCAACCCCGATTTTTCGGTGCGCAGGTGGACCGCGAAGCTCACCCGCGGTCCGGATCCGTGGTTGGGCCCGCTCCCGTGGACCGTCAGGCGATGGTGGAAGCTGACCCCGCCCGGGGGCAGGACGCCGGCGGCCTCCTCCCAGGCACCGCCCCCCTGCTTTTCCTGGATGCGCTGTTTGAGCGCATCCAGATTGTTGCCGAAGAAGTCACCCGCCTTGAGCAGGCCCCAATGATTCGAACCCCGGACGAACCGCATCGGCCCGGACTCGGCCGTCACGTCGCTGATGGCCACCCACGCGGTAAAAACCTCTCCCTGCAGGGCGGCATCCCAATATTCCTGATCCTGATGCCAGCCGACGTTGGAGTTGCCCTGGGTGTCCCGGGCGGTGGGCTTGATGAGCAATTGGGTGGCGAAAACCTGGACGAATTTTGCCCCGGTGAGCGCGGCGGCCCAGCGCCCGATGGCTGGATGGCTCACCAGTTCGAGAATCGTCCGGTCGCAAATGTGGGTATCGTCGATCTTCACGAGCGACTGCGGCGGCCCTTTTCGGGCCACCGGGTTTCCCACCGGGGGAACCCCCGTTTCGTATTCGCCCGCATAGACCGCATCAATCCGCTGGCGCACGCGCGCCAGCAGTTCCTGCGGAATCACCGCCGGCGCCAGGAAAAACCCTTCCCGCTCAAATTCTTGTGCTTCAGGTTTCATATTAAATATTTTTGCTTCATGCGAAGACATCTGTCGTTAAATCTGCCAAGGTCGGCTGCGGCGCCGTGCGCGCTTTGACGACGGCGTCTTCAATTTCCTTTTCAACCTTGGCCCTGATCGCCGCCAGGTCCGTTTCAGCCACGTCTCCGCGCGTCAGCAACCTGACCGCGAGCCTTTCGATCGGATCGCGGGCGAACCAGGCCTCTTTCTCGCTCTTGGCCTGATAATGGCAGGCATCGCGCCGCGAGTGTCCGGTCCGCCGATAAGTGAGCAGTTCCAGGAGCACCGGCCCCTTTCCCGCCCGGCACTCGTCGGCCGCCTTTTGCGCCGCTTCATAGACGGCGATCACATCGTTGCCGTCGACGGTCTCCCCCCGAAACCCGTACGAAGCCGCGCGGTCGGATACCTTTGGGTTCTTCATGACCTTGTCGATGCGGGTGGACGCCCCATAGAGGTTGTTTTCGCAGACCAGCACCACCGGCAGGTCCCAGATCGCGGCCATATTGACGCCCTCGTGAAAAGCCCCTTCCGCGATCGCGCCATCCCCGAAGAAACAGGCGACCACCTGGCCGGTCTTCTGCATCTTGAACGCCAGGGCCATCCCGGCCGCTAGGGGGATTCCTCCCGCCACGATCGCAATCCCCGGCACCATTCCCTTGGCCATGTTCCCGACGTGCATGGAGCCGCCCTTGCCCTTGCAGCACCCGGAGGTCGCGCCGAACAGCTCGTCGAGCATCTCCTGCACGGTCAATCCCTTGGCCAGGGCATGGCCGTGTCCGCGGAAGGTGGAGGTGATGTAATCGTCCTTCGCCAGGGCGGCGCAGACTCCCGTGGCGGTGGCCTCCTGTCCCTGGCACTGGTGAATGGTCCCCGGCATCGTCCCTTCGAGGAACAGGAATTTCACCCGCTCCTCAAATTCCCGGATGAGCACGAGCTTCTCATAAAGCCCGAGCAGGAAGGCGCGGTCGAGTTTGAGGACTGGATCGTTGGTGGATGTATTCATCGAATTTAAGCTTAAAGATTTCCGCCGCCACGACGACCTGTTTCCACTTCGTCTTTACCCTCACCGTCGTGTAAATTGTCCTGGTCTTCCTCACCGCCAGCAGGCTGAGCGTCTCCCCGCGATAGGGCATCCCCGTCGCTGCCACCCATCCCCAATCCGCCGGGAGCACGGGATTGACCTCAAGCCCGTCCGCTTGCGGGGTCATCCCGAGGAACCCTTCCCATGCCGCCCACAGATAGCTTCCGTGAATGAAGGTGCTTCGCGGGGCGCCGCGCTGCGCAAGGTCGTCCCCGTTGTAAAACTCGGGAAACTCCCCCGGCGTCACATTCATCCGGTCAAAGTCCTCCCGGTCACCCAGCAACCGCGTGGCCCGCAGCGCCCGCACGATCAATTCCGGCCTCCCCGCGGTGGCCGCCGCGCGCGCCGCCCACAAGGCGAGATTTGGCCAGACTCCCCCTTGCAGGCCGTACGTGTCCGGGTCCGCCTTCGGCCGGTATCCTGGCTGGGCCGCGCTGATCGTCCGGATTCCTCCCGCGCCAGTGGGTGAGCCCTGCCAGAAGCGCTCGCCGAATAATTCGTCCAGGATCGCGCGCGACATTCTCCGCGAGGCCACGCCGAACAATGCCGGAAAAAGCAAGTCGCCCGTCATATCGTCGATCCGCTTCCCGTCGGGATTGATGTTCAGCAGATAAAACGGATTGTGCGGCGTGTCGGAGCGCAGATTGAGATCGATCGCCGCATGGAGATCCTTTGCCGCCGCCTGCAGCCGCGTGGCATTCGGCTTGTCGCCCACGGCCCGCGCGAGCTCCGCGGTCGCCGTGAGCGCGCGATAACACTCTGAGTTAATCTCGGTGACCGCGCCCGAAAGCTGGTAATTCTGCGTGCAGTTGCGCCAGCCGCAGAGGCCGCGCACGAAATAATCCCGGGACCGGCACCAGACCAGCCCTTCGGGGTTGCGCTGGGACAGGATGTAGCCGGCCGAGCGCAGGAGGGTGGGGTAGGCGCCGTCGAGAAAGCCGCGGTCGCCCGTCAGCGAATAGTACTGATGCGCGGCGATCAGCAGCAGCGGCGTGTTGTCGTTGATGTTCAGCCCGTAGTCATCGCGGTGGAGCGGCTCGCTCGAGGCGTGCAGGTACTCGATGAATTTTCCATTCGGCTCCACGCCCGAGCGGAGCCAGAAATCCAGCAGCCGCCGCGACCAGGCGGGTGCGTAGTAGCTGGTGCTCGCGAGAAACCAGAAAGTGTCGCGCCCCACCAGGACGTCCGAGGGAGGATTATTGCTGAATCCCGCCCCCCCGCGGTACTCCTGATAGTCCTTGAGCTGGTTGGCCTTCGCCCAGTCCAGCCCGTCGTTGATGAAGTCGTCGGGCGTCCAGAGACGGCAGGAGTCCAAACGCCCCTGAATCGCCGCCGTGGCCTCGTCCTCGATCACCTGAATGCGGCGCAGATGGGCCGCCGGGCTGCCTGCGTCGGGCGCAAAGGACTCCTGCACGGCAGCCAGCGGCACGTGTATTCCCCGCGCGCCGTAGGCAAACGAGACGCCGTACTTTTTACCGGTCGTCCAGGAAAATACGGCGACGACCTCGATCCGTCCATCCGCGGCGGTGGCCGTGGTGAATTCCCCGACATTCCCGCTGGCCCAGATGACCCCGGCGGTTCCGTCGGAGTATTTTATGGCAAGGTACGAGTGCCCATTTTGTTCTTCCTCCGAGACCGTGGTGCCCATTGGAAACGCCGCCCGCGACGTCACTACGAACGTAGCATGGGCTTCCACCCCGAAAACAACATGCGCGGCGGTCAGCAGGTTGTTCTCGTAAGGCAGAATAAACTTCTTGAGAACCGAGCTTTTCCCCCGGCGCAGCAACGTCGTCTGCCAAAAAGGGGAAAATGTAGTCTCGACTGGCGCAAACGGCTTTCCACCGGAAGTCAGTCCGACCTGCCACCCGAACAGATAGTACTTCTGGCTGAACGCATCCCGCATCCCCTGGCGCATCGTCTGCTCTTCGCAGAGCACGTCCGAATTGCCATCGAGCGTGAGATAGACGGACGAATTCCCAAACGAGTGCCCTCGTTTGAGCCGCGCCGCTGGGAAAGTATAGGTGGGTGGCATTTCGGACAAAGTAGACGCTGCGTCTCGCTGCGTTCCTTTTAGGTCCGCGGCGGGACGCCGCGTCTGCTTTCGATCATACCGCCGTCCCGGCGGCCTCGCCGCCTCCGCGCGGTTTCGTTGGATCGGCATACTTATTCCCGGCGTGATCCTGGCCGCGGGCCAGATAGATCGGGAAATTCCATTTCTCGAAGGAGGGGTGATTTTGCGGCGTGAACTTCACCTTCGTGGAGAAGTAGCGCACGGTCAGCACCGAGCGCAGCAGGTTGCCGGTGTTCGGGTTGGAACCATGCATGATCCGGCATTCGTGGATCGAGGCCTCGTTGGCCTGGAGGCCGATGTCCACGGCCTTGGACTCGTCCATCTGCGCCGGTTTGATCTCGATTCCGAACACCTGGTCGTCCGTCACCGAATCGTACTCCGAGTACCCGCCGCGATGCGTGCCTGGAATGACCCGGAGACAGCCGTTCTCGGGAATCGATGGCTCGAGCGCCAGGGTGATCGAGGACACTTCCATGGGCGTGAGCGCGCCCTTCCAATAGGCGGAGTCCTCGTGCCAGGGCACGCGTTTGCCGACCGAGGGCGGCTTCCGGAGCAGGTGACAGGCGAATACGCCGATGTCCGGGCCGACGATCGGCTCGATGATGTCGAGCATCTCCTTGGACGCGATCCACTCCCACATCGCCGGATCGGCCCAGTGCGGGCAGTCGATGAGGGCGGGGGTGCGGCCGTCCTTCGTCGCCTCGACGAACTTGGAAGCGCAGAGCTTTTTGATCCGCTCGAACTTGTCGGGCGGGAAAACCTGGTTGTGCAGGATGAGGTAGCCGTCTTTCTCATACTGCCTGGCCAGCTCGGGTGTGACGATTGGATTCATGGATGGTTTTTCTGGTTGGTTGATGATAGTTGGCTCATTCAGGTCTCGACCACGCCGATCACCTGCCCGGCAAAAATAGAGTCGCCCGCCTGCGCCTGGTGGGCCTTGAGAATTCCCGTGGCGACCGACTCCACCTCCATGGTGGACTTGTCGGTCTCGATCTCCATCAGCACTTGCCCCCGTTTGACGGGCTGCCCCGGCTCGACGAGCCAGCGGAGTATCTTGATGGCCGAGTCGGTCGTGGCCATGTCCGGCATTTTTATTTCGATTTCCATTTTGTAATATAAGGTGGAGCGCGTTGCCCCTAACGCGCTGTTCGACTCGGGCCAAACGAGCGTGTTAGGGGCAACCCGCTCCACCTTTTTTTGAGTGATTTCATAGTTTACCGGTTTTTACCTCCAGCGGGTGCTTCGCGATGAATTCCTCCGCTTCCTTGGCGGTGAACACTCCATCGGTCGTGCCTATCGCCCGGGTCGCCGAGGCGCCCAGCGCGCTGCCGTACCGCAGCGTCCGCGCCAGGTCCCATCCGTGCCGCAGGCCCGTCACGATTCCCGCGCTGAACGCGTCGCCGGATCCGGACGGATCGACGACGGTCGCCGGATAGACCCCGCACTGCCAGTATTCTCCCCCGCGCGCCGCGATGGCCCCGGCTTTTCCCTGGGTGACGATCACGGTGTTCGCCCCATACGCCGCAAAGGTCTTCAGTTGCGCAAAGGGATCGCCCTGGCCGGTGATCATCCGCGCCTCGTCGTGATTCGGCAAAAAGTAGTCGATTTCCGGCAACAGCGGTTTCAGCTCGTCCAGGGCGTTCCACGCGTGCGGCAGCACCACATCCACGACCGTTGCAATCTTCCGCGAGCGGCAAAATTTCAACAGGTCCAGCAACTCGCCCGTCTTGAGCTCCGGCATCAGGAAAAGTCCGCCGAGATAGAAAATGTCCAGGCTTTCCAACCAGGCGCGCGCGATGTGCCCGACCTGGAATCCCCGGTTCGCGCCGAACACGTGGATGTACCGGCGGTCCTGCCCTTCGACCAGCAGGATCACGGTCTTGCTCGTGGGATAATCGGCCACGCGGGTGATTTGCTCGCAGCCGACGCCGCTTTTTTCCAGGCATCCCCGCAGCACGTCGGCCGAGGGATCGCGGCCCAGGCATCCGGCCACGTCGACCGCGAAGCCCTGCCTGGCCAGGTCGATCGCGACATTGGCGGCGCAACCGCCCGCCTTGACCGGCATGCCGCCAATGGCGAGGAGTTCGCCCTCGCGCGGAAGTTCCCGCATGGGGCCGCAGAAAGTGTCCTCACAGATGATTCCGGCGCAGCCGATCTTTTTAGCCATGGGTCATTTCCTCCAGCAGCAGCCGAGCGCCTTGATGCGCTCCAGCACGGCATCGCGGACCGCGATGCGCCCGGCGACCATCACATCCGCATCGCCGCCCATGCCGAGCAGCTCATGCGGATTCGAAACGTCATTTTTCAGGGCCGTCCGGATCGCCTGCAGGTAGCGCTGCTTCAAATAGGTCCCATAATTGACCTTCGCCACGCCCAGGGAAATCGCCTCCATCAGCGCGAGGGGCGCGATCCCGCTTCCACCGTGCAGCACGAGCGGGACGGAAACCTTCCGGTGGATTTCCCTCAGCCGCTTCAAATTCAGGCCCTGCTCGCCTTTCACCCGGATATGGACATTCCCCACGCTCACGGCCAGCAGGTCCACCTTGGTCTCCGCGACAAAGCGCGCCGCCACGTCGGGATCGGTCAGCGATCCGCCGGGCCCGACCTGGCCGCCGCTGCCGCACGGAAGCTCGCCGACTTCCGCCTCCACGCACGCTCCGCATTGGTGGGCCAGCTCCGTCAGTTCCTTGACCCGCCGCGTGTAGTCCTCATGCGACGCCGCGGCATCCGCGGGCATTACCAGGTTGAATCCCGCCATGGCCGCCCGCTCGATCCACTCGTCATTGGGACACTCGTTGAAAATCAGGCCGCATGGCACGTTGGCGGATTGGGCCGCCTCTTTCCCCAGTTCCGCGTACCACGACAGCTGCTCCTCGGCGCGGCGCCCGGCCCGGCTGAGGAACTCACCGTTGAATCCGATGATGATCGGCGCGCACACCGACTCCGCGGCGTCGATCGTCCCCTGCAGCGACTCCAGGTTCCAGCTCTCAAAATACCCGACCGCGTACCTCCCCTTGAGGGCGTCGCCCATCAGTTTTCCTATGGGTTCGAGAGGCATCAGACGGTGGAGCGGGTTGAGGGTTGGACGTTTGCCACGATCACTTTCACCCCGGCTTTCGTCAATGCCGCCAGATCCGCGCGGCGAACCCGGTCGTCCGTCACCACCGTATGAATCTGCGCCACATCGAGCACCTTGCTCAATGCCCGCTGGCCAAACTTCGAATGATCCGCCAGCAGCACCAGCTCGACGCTCTGTCCCGCGATGATCTGCTTGATCCGGAACGTGGGCGGCGATGACTCGAAAGTCCCCTTGGCCGGAAGAAACCCCTTGGTGCTGACGAATGCCAGGTCGACAAACAGCGTCTTGGCCCAGTCCTCGGCCTGCGGCCCGACGTAGCACAGGCTGTTGGCGTCGTAGTGCCCCCCGATTCCCACAATCGTGTTGTCGCCGTTTTTCCCCAGCTCCATGCAGGCGAGGGCCGAGTTGGTCACGATGGTCAGCCCCTTCTTCTCCCGCGCCAGCACCCGGGCCAGTTCAAGGCAGGTGGTGCTTCCGTCGATGAAGAGGGTGGAGCGCGGCTTGATCAGCTCGAGCGCCCGCCGGGCGATGGCCCTTTTCTCCTCCCGATGCGCCGCCAGCCGGGAATGAAGGGCGGTTTCGGACAGATACGATGGCGCCTGCGTCCGCTGCACCCCTCCGACCGTCTTGATCACCGTCCCCTGCCGGATGGGCTCCTCCAAGTCCCGCCGGATGGTCATGGTGGAAACGCCCAGCGCCGCCGCCATCTCCCCGTAAGAGCAGGCGCCGTGCTGCTCCAGCCGGTCGAGCATGAACTGTTTTCGGTCGTCGACGCTCACGGCACGCATCTCGCGGGTTTCATGTTTATTTAGCACACGCCATTGTTAAAAATTAACATTGGCAAGCGCAAATTCGCCCCCCACGGGCCTGCCGGTCGGGGCCCCGCCTTCATGCCCTCAAAAACGACTAGAGCTCAGTCGTTGCCCGATCGTTCCGCCTCAGAGAATCGACGGCATATCCGTTGTGCTCGACGTGGGTCAGCAAGAGGTAATATATGGCCGCGTAGAGGAGCTGGAGCCCCACCGTGTTCCACTCCGAGCGCAGCGCGGTTCCGAAGACCAGCGTGATCATCAGCAGGCTGCCGCAGATCAAGGCGCCACGCGTAAAGAGACCCAGGATCAAAACCAATCCCAGCAACCCCTCGACGAACGGAAGCACAAGGGCGAAGCCATGGACGAGAGGCTCCGGCAGGATTGTCGCTTGAAATTCCCCGACCGTAGTCGCCACGAATTTTTCCACGCCCGAGCCAATGCGAGTCAAACCGTGCATAAGCATATCGACGCCCACCGTAAGGCGAAGGAGGGCGTAGGCCTGTCTCTTGGGCGACGTCATGCCAGCGACTTCAGCCCGTTTTCCACGAGGCTGGCATGGCGCCGGGTTTGCGCATCCTGGAGCCACGAAACCAGCTTTTCCGGCAGGTCCATGCTCGAAAGCTGCAACGCGATCGCCAAATAGCAAAGGGGATGGCGATTTTCCTGCAACCGCGGTAACCTCCCTCCAAGATCGCCCTGATCTGACGCAAATGGAAAAACACCGCTGGAGCTCGAATGATATCCCCAGTCAAAAGGGTCGGGTGGCGATCGTGACCGGTGCAAACAGCGGTATTGGCCGGGAGACTGCCCGGGCCCTGGCCGCGCACGGAGCGTTGGTGATCATGGCCTGCCGGGATCAGCAGCGGGGAGAGGAGGCCGCCCGTTCGATTCGGACGGAGCATCCCGAGGCGCAAGTTCGGGTGATGGAGCTGGATCTTGCGGACCTGGGCTCAGTCAGGGCCTTCGCCGCGGCGGTCATCGCCGATTACTCCCGCCTCGATCTGCTGACCAACAACGCCGGTGTGATGATTCCGCCCTACTCGTTGACCAACGATGGATTTGAGCTGCAGTTTGGGACCAATCACCTCGGCCACTTTGCGCTGACCTCCCTGCTCCTGCCGCTCATCCGCTCCACCCCCGGTGCGCGCATCGTGGTGGTGTCAAGTGTCGCCCATTTCTCCGGGTGGATTGATTTCGCCGATCCGAACTGGAAGTCCCGCGGCTATCACGCCTGGGCGGCTTATAGCCAGAGCAAGCTCGCGAATCTGCTGTTTGCCGCCGAGCTTCAGCGAAGATTGGGCGCGCTCGGAGCGGCGCTGCCGGTGATCGCCGTGCACCCGGGTTGGACGAATAGCAACCTCCAGCGCACCGCGGGTTTGATGCGCTGGCTCAATCCCGTGTTTGGCATGCCTCCCTGGCAGGGAGCGCTGCCGACGCTGTACGCCGCGACCTCACCCGCGGCCCAGGGCGGAGCCTACTACGGGCCTGACGGCTGGTTCGGCCTGCGGGGCTATCCCGGCCCGGCGCGGCGCAGTCCCGCCGCCCGCAATGCCAAAAAGGCGCTGCGACTTTGGAATCTTTCCTGCGACCTGACGGGCGAAAAGTTTTCCAACCTCGACTCGTGAAGTCGGACAACCCCGCCTCCTCCTTTTGGCGCCGGCGGCTGGTCGACCCCATCCGCCGCCAGCTGACCCAGGGCGTCTCGCCGGGAAAGATCGCGCTGACGTTGGCCGCCGGCAGCGCGGTGGCGCTCTTTCCCATTCTGGGCACGACGACCGTCCTCTGCCTGGTCCTGGGCATCGCGCTCAAGCTCAACCAGCCCATTGTCCAAGGCATCAACGTCCTGTGCACCTTCATCTACCTCCCGGTCGTGGTGGGCTGCATCCGGCTGGGCGACGTGATCACCGGGGCCAGTCCGTCCCGGCCGGATCTCGCCGCGATGTGGGCGATGTTCCGCCAGCATCCGGCCGAGTTTTTCGATCGCTTCGGCGCCACGGCGGCCCACGCCATCTTCGGCTGGGCGGCCGTCGCCCCGCTTTGGATCGCCGCCGTCTATTGCCTCTCCCTCCCGAACCTGCGCGCGATGGCCCGCCGGCTCGACGCGCGGCCTGACCTGGGGGCGCCATAAAAGGGTGGTTGCAGTTGTTATAATGAGGGCATGCCCTTAAAAATCATTCCCATCAAGCCGGACCCCCGGCTTCCGTACCCGACAATCACCCGCAAAGGGCCCGGCTTTACGGGCGCTTCAGAGGAGTATGTCATTCCCGCTGCCGACCGGGAGAAAGTGCTTCTCCAGCTTTATCCCTTCGTCGATCCGCCCAAGCTGACCGACGTGATGATCGACGTGGAGTGCGAGAAACACTTTGTGGTCAAGGACTTCAAAGTGGTCCGAGAAGGCGGCCGCAACCTACTGGCCACGCCTTATTACTACGAAAGCGGCGGCACGGTCATCGACTGGTGGCCGGTTGACGAGGACGAATGATGAACGCCTTGACATCCCGGCAGTTCTATAGATTTTCTATAGACATGCCAACCCTTTCATTTCATGCGTCGGCCCCATTGGCGAAGACCGTGCGGCAGACCGCCGAGCGGCAAAAGCGCGCGGTTTCGGAGTTGCTGGCCGAGGCGGTTGAACGGGGCCTGAGGGATCAGCAGCCGGGTTCGCTGCTTGTCTGCTGCGCGGGACTGTCCCAGCCCGGAAAGCCCCACGACGCCTATGCCCCGGCCATTCCCCTCGATGAGTGGAAAATGCTGAGCCCGTGAAATATCTGCTCGATACCCACGCGGTGCACGCTGCGGCGGATCCGCACGCGCCCGTGGCGCTTTCCGCAACCGCCCGGGAGCTCATAGCCAGATGCACACGTTCTGATCTGGCGATTTCGGCGGTGACCTTGCTGGAGCTGGCGCGGCACCTGCGGGACGGAGTCATCGCGGCGAAAGACGGCATTGGCTGGCTCGAGAAAATCGAGGCGAACGTCACGGTGGTGCCCATCACGGCCCGCCTGGCCTATTCGTCGACGATGATGCCGTGGATTCGCCGCGACGGGAAACCCCATACTGATCCCGCCGACCGGCTCATCGTCGCGACCGCCCTGCGGCACCAGCTGGAAATCATCGGTAACGACGCCGAGATGCGCCACATCGCCTCGACCCACGGCTTCGGCATGATTTGGTAGGCTGGCGGAGTGTCACAGACGTGCGCCATACTTTGCGTTAATCCGGTTTGGAGCCATGATTTCCCGGATGAAAGTGGTTCAACTCAGCCTGACCGTGCAGACCCGCGGGCGGGGAACGCATGAGATCACGGATCGGGTCGAAGCCAGCCTGGCCGAGTCAGGTTTGCAGGCGGGAATAGCCACCATTTTTTGCCGCCATACGAGCTGCAGCCTTGTCATCATGGAAAACGCCAGTCCCGAGGTTCATCGGGACCTGGAGAAATTCATGGACCGGCTCGCGCCGCCGGACCGCTCGTACGAGCACGACAGCGAGGGCCCCGACGACATGCCGAGCCATATCAAGACGGCGCTCACCCGCACCTCCGAAATAATTCCCTTCGCGCAGGGAATGCTCCAACTGGGCACCTGGCAGGGGATCTATCTTTGGGAACACCGGACTGCCCCGCACGCGCGGGAAATCGCAGTCAGCTTTTTAGGGGAGTAAGGCGGCGTCTTGACGGCCTCCATGATAGGCAACGTTCTTCAAAACCGTCTCGAGCAAATGTCACTTGTGGAGTGACATTCGAATCCTGCCCCACAACGTTGCGACCCGGCGAAGCCTTCTCGTAGCCGATGATGTTTTGCACCAATGTCACTCCGCAAGTGACATTTCGAAATTCACGTGGAACGGTGTTCCCCCGAAAAATCGGATTGATTCATGCCTCTATTCGGTGAGAGTATCCCCCTTCATCCCGGACGCTTAGCTCAGTTGGTTAGAGCACGTGCTTCACACGCACGGGGTCACAGGTTCGAGTCCTGTAGCGTCCAGTCTCCGTCGTCGCGCCAGCGACGGGAGACTGCCCGGCGGAATCCCGCGTTCAGCGGGATGGAGACGGGCCGAGCGCAACGCACGACTCCGCCTGGCAAGCCAGTCCTCGCAATGCGGAACCCTGCCGCGCCGTAGCCGACGGCGAAGGCGGGCTGACTCGGTTTGACGATGGGTGACGCGCTAAAATGGCTGGGGAGGGGCCGATTAATAGGCTGTTGAAGCCCCCGAGAGCTTGGTAGGCTGGAATCATGAAATTCTCCGGACCAAGGTTGTTGCTCGGCATTGAAGGATTCGTGGTGCTTCTCGTGGCATGCATATTGTACCGG
>Ga0302326_10016837_pt1 | contig 15270 bp, 13 predicted proteins | sample Palsa_T0_3_FD_202264 | JGI IMG/M metagenome (GOLD analysis project Ga0302326, IMG submission 202264) | Peat permafrost microbial communities from Stordalen Mire near Abisko, Sweden - Palsa_T0_3 | ecosystem: Environmental > Terrestrial > Soil > Palsa > Peat permafrost | place: Sweden: Abisko...
ATAGGCCGACCTGTCGTGGAGCGGTTCAGTCCAACCCGTCTTTAGCTCACCGCCGCGGCGTTCAAGTTTATCTCTCTCTTCAGAAATCCGTCGCCGCGTCGCCGACCTAAAAACGCTCTGCATTATGCCGAATGCGGCATAATCGTCGCACCTGTGCTCGGCTGTGCCCCGATTGCAGCGGCGAACTCGAACAGATTCGGTTCCTGCTTGGTCATGCTTCTGTCCAGACAACCGAGCGATACATCGGGAGCAAACAGAAGCTGCATAACGCGGTCAATGACCGCTTCGAAATCTCGATCGCAAGCGAGACCCCTTAAAATGGCCGCCTTCGCCGTCGGCGCGCAAGTGGCGACAGCGTCCTTTATCATTCATTCCCTGCACTAAGGGCTGACGCAAAAACAATTCACAGATTGGGCGAGATAGTGCAGTTCCATTTGGGCAGGAGTTGAACCGGGATTTCCGTTTTGGCCTGCCGACTTTGGAAAGTATACAGCAATCGCCTCGATTGCGACCAAGTTTTGCCAGCGCATCGTTTGAGCCCTTTCGGATCCATCGGCAGGAAATAGCTTCCACACTTCTGGTCATTCGGCACCCAACGATGAGTAAGTTTGGCTGCGAGTTTATCGCATTCCAATCGGGCCGGCATATCCATCTGCCCCGGTTGTTCATCTGCCCCGGTGAGGCTCAGACCAGCAAAGCGGTGAGCTTCGGTTGCCGAACCTGCTGAACGCGTTTGTTAAACATGTCATGGGGATTCCATGTACCTTCGTCGGCCCTCACGCACTGGTAGCGTAAACTCGTTTTGCTCAGCCACACCTCCCAAAGTTCTATTACGCGAGGTGGGTATGGGTATTACCGCGATTCTTCCTTTCCGTATCCCGGTGTCAGCGGTTTGAGATAACCTGATCTCATGTGGCGGCGACTGTCTGCGTTGGCTTGGTGGCTGCCACTTGCACTCCGCGGCGAGGTGTGCGGCGGCCTTCCCACCGGCCCACCTGACGTGTCAAGCTACGCGGATGTACCTCGTCCGCTGTCTTTCCGGCTGCCGGTGCAGCCCGGCGGTCCCGTTTTTCGCATAACGGTTCGTCCCCGCCTCATCAAGATGACCAACGATCCTGTTCCCGCGGGCGATATCGAGGTGTCGCGCTGCTCGGACGGACGACGGCTACAGTTGTTAACGATCATGGCGTCTCAGCCCATTAATTTCCCCGCCACCTTCGCTACAGCCGATGTAAATTTCGACGGATATCTTGATTTTTCCGTGCTCGCGGAATTCGGCGGAACATTTGGCGCTCAATCGTGGTGGCTCTACGACCCCGCCAGCGGCAGGTTTGTCCAGAACGAGTTGACACGCCAGCTTCGGAAATTAGGCAACAACGGATATCACCTCGATCCGAAGAACCACGAGATCGTCATAGAAAGTTTACTGGCGGTATGCCCTTCGCTGGTCGATCGCTACCGCCTGGAGGGCGATCGCCTGGTCATGATTCACCACGAGACCGGCTTCCAGAATAGTGAAAGCGTCTGCACCGTCACGTACTCGGATCTTGCCCATGGAACAATGCATGAGACGAGCCAGCGGCGGTTTATCGATGGAAAACCTGTGAAGTGACAGGAACCTGTGAAGTGATATGAAGAAGATGCCATTGGCTGCTCGGTCAGGACGCTACCGAGTTGCGATCGCTCCAAGGTTAGTTCGATCAATCCGATTCGTTGACCGCGCAAAGCGCCTCACTATTTCTTCCACTCGGCAGCTTTCCCTGGCTTGCCCCACGCCTCATAGAGTTGGACTAGCCATTCGCGGGCGCCGTCCAAGTGATACCGGTCCGGGATCGCTATCCGGTCTTTCCGCGCCACCATCCCCCGAAACCCTTCGAGCAGCAGCGGTTCCGCTTCTGCGTATTTCTTCTGTCCGGCCAGACTGGCCCCCAGCAGACTCTCCGCGCGGAATCGTTGCCACGCATCCGGCTGGTTCTTCAGGTAGGTCTTCACGGCGTCGCGCGCGAGGGGTTCACTCTCAGCGAACTTTGCCAAAGATTGATAAGCCAATGCTAAGTCGGCCGCTGAGGCCATCGTATCAGGGTTTACCGAACCCAAGGCGTGCCGACGCCCAGCTAGGGCTTGCGCAGCATAGGTCTCTGCCAAAACGTATTCGCCCTCTTGCTGATAGACGCCTGCAATACCCGAAACAGCGTCGAAGGTGGCAGGGTGCCGGGGACCCAGTACGCGCTTACTGATTTGCCAAGTCGTGCTGTAGAGGTCCAAGGCCTGCGCGTATTTGCCCTGAAAACGATAATTGGCGGCTAGGTTGTTGGTGGACCACAGTGTGTCGGGATTCTCCGGGCCGAGCACGCGACGCTGGATCGCCAGACCCTGATTGTATAAAGCCTCGGCCTGTAAGTACTTGCCCTGTGCGCTTTAGATATTGGCCAGAATGCTCATCGAAAGCAGCGTGTCGCGATGCTGAAGACCGAGCACGTGGCGCTGGATCTCCAAGGCTTGGCTGTCAAGCGCCTCAGCCTGCGGGTACTTCCCCTCCTGGTCGTAGACTTCTGCCAGATTCGTCATGGAATTTAGAGTGAGGCGGTGCTCGGGGCCCAGCACACGGCGCTGGATTTCCAAGGCCTGGCTCTCGATCGCCTCAGCCTGTGCGTACTTGCCCTGCATGCGGTAGTCGATCCCCAGATTGCTCATGGAACTTAGGGTTTCGGGATGCTCGGGGCCAAGCACTCGGCGCTTGATCTCCAGGGTCTGGCTGTAGAGGGTCTCAGCCTGAACGTACTCGCCCTTCGCATAGTAGACGATCGCCAGATTGTTCATGGATCTCAGCGTGTCAGGATGCTCAGGACCCAGCACTCGGCGGCGGAGTTCCAGGGTCTGGGTGTCGAGTGCCTCGGCCCGCGCGTACTCGCCCAGCATGTAATAGACATTCGCCAGATTGTTCATGGAAGCCAAGGTGTCAGGATGCTCGGGACCCAGCACGCGGCGCTTGATCTGCAGGGCTTGATCGTCGAGGGCCTCGGCCTGCGCGTACTCGCCCTGAAGAAAGGCAGTACGTCCAAGGAGGCTGATAGTTTTGAGGCTCTTCGGACTTTGCGCCCCGAGCACCTGGCGTTCCAGATCCAACGCGCGCTCCAACTGCGTCCGTGCCTCGGGGTACTGCCCGAGGTCGAGATAGGTCTGCCCAATGGTTTCTCGAATCGAGGCCTCCACCTCCGGTTGACGGTCGAACTTTCCAGCGATGCGCGCCGCAGCCCGGTCCAGCGCCGTTCGCACCTTCAGATCGGGATCGGGTTTGGTGCCGGGCCCCGACTGGTTGGATGCGCTGGCCTGCGCCAGCAGGTCGTTCTGCAGGAAGTCGTTGACCGCCTGGGCTGACGCGGCTGCCGCGTCCGCGCGGTCACGCTGCTTGGTAGCCCGTATGCTCTGCCAAATGCTGATTCCGGCTGCTGCGAGGAGCACCAGAAGGAAGGCTCCGCCAGTAGCCAGAGCCACGCGGTAGCGGCGCGCGAACTTGCGGGCGTGGTAGGCAGCCGAAGGCGGGGCTGCCAGGACCGCTTCGTTGTTCAGGTGCCTCCCAATGTCCGCGGCGAGATCGGAAGGCGAGCCGTAGCGGCGGGACCGGTCTTTCTCCAAAGCTTTCAGCGTGATCGAATCCAGGTCGCCGCGAATCTCCTTGGCTAGCGCCAGCGGCTCGGTTTGGCGCTTGTGAGCCAGGGCCGTTGACGCCGCCGCGTCTTGAGTGCGGATCTTGGTACTCGGCTTGGGAGGTTCCTCCTCGCGCAACCTTCGCAGAAATTCCTCGAATGCGATGCTGCGCATATCGAGCGGGGGCGCACCCGCTAGCAATTCATAGAGAATGATTCCCAGCGAGTAGACATCGGTGCGGGTGTCGATATCCTCACCCGACGAATCGGCCTGCTCCGGGCTCATGTATTGCGGAGTACCCAACAGCGATCCCACGCGGGTGAACATGGTATCCGCGGTCAGCTTCTGGGTGAGTGCTTTGGCGACTCCGAAATCGATAATCTTCGGCAACGCCCGGCCGTCCACATCGATGACCAGGATGTTGGATGGCTTGAGGTCGCGGTGGATGATGGCTTTCTGATGCGCGTGCTGGACTCCTTCGCAAACGCGCATAAAAAGATCCAGCCGTTCGCGGGTGCTGAGCCGGTGATTGTCGCAGTAGTTTGTGATCGGAACGCCGGCGACGTACTCCATGACGAAGTAAGGCGCGCCCTCGGGCGTGGAGCCGGCGTCAAACACTTTGGCAATGGCCGGGTGGTCCATCAGAGCTAACGCCTGGCGTTCGGACTCGAAGCGCGCGACCACCTCGCGGCTGTTCATCCCGGCTTTCACCAGCTTCAGCGCCACGCGGCGGCGGACAGGCTCCTTCTGTTCGGCCAGCCACACCTCGCCCATGCCGCCTTCTCCGATTTTCTGCAGCAAATGATAGCGGCCGATCACGGCCCCGGCAATTTCATCGGGGAACATGGCATGGGTAGGTCGCGGGCCGCCTTCCGTGGTGGTGTAAACCGGCGAACCTTCCAGAAACGAACTCGCACCGCGTGCGGCCACCAGCAGCGACTCGACTTCGGCGCGAAGTTCGGTGTCACCGCAGCAGGCTCGCTGCAGGATGTCCGCGCGCTGCTCCGCCGGCTGCGCCATGGCGGCCTGATAGAGTTCCTCGATCTTCTGCCAGCGCTCAAGCTCCATTGGCGCTCCGAGGGCTCAGCTCGCGCTTCAGCCAGGCCTTCGCCAGGCTCCAGTCGCTAATCACGGTGTTCGGATGCACGCTGAGCGCCTCCGCTGTCTCTGGCACGCTCAAGCCGCCAAAGTAGCGAAGTTCAACCACCTGCGCTTTGCGTGGATCGAACCTAGCGAGATCGTGGAGCGCGTCATCCAGCGCCACCAGCTCGGCCGATTTAGCCGGCGAAATGGCCAGGCCCTCGTCGAGCGGGAGCAGGTGCGCGCCGCCACCCCGTTTCTCCCGGCATTGCTCGCGCGCGTGATCCACCAGGACGTGGCGCATCAGCCGGGCTGCGACGCCCAGAAACTGCGCCCGGCTCTGCCAGTCCACCTGCGCCTGGTTCACTAGTTTGAGGTAAACCTCGTTGACCAGCGCGGTGGTCTGCAGCGTGTGGCCGGGCCGCTCCATGCGCATGTAGTGGTGCGCGATGCGCCGCAATTCGCCTTCGACCAGCGGGACTAATTTGTCCAGACAAGCTTTGTCTCCGGCCCTCCACCGGAGGAGCAGTTCAGTCACCGACTCGGACCCCATCGATTCCAAACTTTTTTCCTTGGTCGTTGTGTTTGTCAGAGAATTATATCGCTTTTATAGGTCTAAGGGGGGATTAAGCCGAATGCGAATGCAAGCCGCCTGTCTGGTTCCGCAGAACAACCCTTTCAACATCAATTCAATCTAAAGGAATCTCAATGCAGTCTAACCCACACTCTTCTTTCAATCTTTCGTACGCTACATCCTTCCAACCAGCCGATCTCGACAACATTTACGTTCTTGGCGCTGACGGAAATCTATGGTTGGAGCACGCCGTCAACGGCAATTTTGGTCAGGTTCCGCCACCACGCGAACACGTGGATAGCAATGTGCAGGCTTTTCAGGTCGTCGATCTACAAACGGTATTCGTTCTCGGCGGGGGCGGAAATCTATGGTTGGAACATGCCGACGTGAACGGCTCCTTCGGGGCGGTTCCGCCGCGGCGCGAACAGGTCGATGGCAGCGTGCAAGCCTTTCAGGCACTGGATGCTAATACAGTAGTGGTTCTTGGCACGGACGGAAATCTATGGATGGAGCACGCCGTAAACGGCAAATTCGGCCAGGTTCCGCCGCCGCGCGAACAGATCGACAGCAAGGTACAAGCCTTCCAGGCACTCGCTACGGTTGGTAGCTCGTCCATCTTTTCGACCACCGTATTGGTTCTCGACTCAGAAAACAATCTATGGATGGACCATGCTACTCAACCGGTTCCGACGAACGTCGTGTCGCCGAGACCGCTGGAAGTCTCTTCCGGGGTCCAGTATCTGTTTGGCCCAGTTCCGCCGCCGCGCGAACAGGTCGATGGCAGCGTGCGAGCCTTTCAGGCACTGGATTCTAATACGGTGGTGGTTCTTGGCACCAACGGAAATCTATGGATGGAGCACGCCAAATTCGGCCAGGTTCCTCCGCCACGCGAGCAGGTAGCCACTCGTGTAGTAGCTTTCCAGGCAACAGATGCGAACACTGTTTACACGCTCATCGATGTACCCGCTCATGAGGACGCAGATTACACGTTGATCCCCGACAGTAGGAGCCTGTACCGCCAGTTGCTGCCGGCCCCGGGTACTCAAACACTGATGGACAACCAAGTGCTCGACTTTTGTATAATGCCAGAAATTTTCATTCTTGGAGCCGACGGCAATCTGTGGTTGGTGAATGGGGCGATCGGTACTGCTCCGCCGCCGCGGCTGCAAATCAATAGCGACGTAGCCGGCCCCACTGCATACGGCACGGTGCGACCGTCCTACATGCTCCTGTCAGTCATCTACGCCCCCCCCGGGACTAACGGCGGCAAGAGCCAGTCCACCGTAGACTACGGCACAGGCAGCACCACTGGCTCAACAGTTAGCGTGACCAAGTCTTTTGAAGCCGGGATCGAGATAAAGGTCTCCGTAGGATCGGCGCTCAATAAGGTTACCGCGGGTTTCTCCTTCTCCGAAACGAATACCGACGAGGTCTCCATTCAGCAAACGAATACCGACACCTCTGACTTCAAGGTCTACGGCCCACCTGTGGACGGGATTGATCATGACTACGATCTTTTCATTCTCTGGCTGAACCCGTTGCTACGTCTCACGGCGGACACTCAGAACAACGTTACCTGGGCACCGGGCATAGACGGAGAAAAGATGCTTTGCGTGCCCGTCGCTGCCGGCCTGCTGAAGAATCCAGCCTCGATGTCTCCAGATCTACAGCAGGATCTTGCTGCTGCCGGACTCGGCCCTGGGGACTACCTCAATCTCCTTCGCTCCGGCGCTAACCCTTTTGTTGTTCCCCAACTTGACCTTGTCGGCCCCCCCACCCCGATAGCGATCGATCCAAACCGCTTCCTGCCAGTATCAGTTCCGGAGCTTAGTTACCAGCCACCAATGGCCGCCAACGCCACTTCTCCCGTGACGAGCTATACCGCCACCCACTCGGTGGATCAAACTACCACTAATACGTTACAAGTTAAGCTAGCAGTTAGTTTGGGCGCATCTTTGGGGGTGAGTATAGCAAGCCTGGACGTTACGGATAGCTTCACCTGGACAACGACATCTTCGTTTTCCACCGAGAGCAAATCCACCCAGTCAGCTGCTCTCGCCATAGGTGGGCCGGCATACGGCTATACCGGGTCAATCAATCTCAATGTCTACTGGGACACCATCTACAACACCTTCATGTTCGCTTTGGAGTAAGCGCGTTTTAGGGTGTAACGGAGGATTAAAACGAATGCGAATCGAAGCCGCCTGTCTGGCTCTCATGTTGTTGGGTCTCGCTTCGACAGAGAACCTGCGAGGCCAATACATTTCGCGCAGCCAGGCGGCCGGGATAGGGATAATAGCACCGATCTCGCGCGGCCAGGCCGCGGGGATAATAGCAGGAATAGCGGTAGCCGGGGCGGGTGTCGGAGTTGGCGTGACCTATCTGATTTTGCACAATCGGGGGATCACCACCGGCTGCGTCACCGAAAACGGCGGAAGGAAAGTTCTTACCACCGGATCGAAAGCTTATTCCTTGATCGAAACTGGGCCGGCTTTAGCCCCTGGCGAGCGCTACAAACTCAAGGGCCGGACGTCTGGTCCCTCTTCAGCACGCGTATTTACCGTCGACAAAATGTTAAAAGACCTGGGCGGCTGTCCTTGAGCAGGCTGAGAATGTCGGATCGAAAAAAATTATAGGAGAGTACCATGAACAAATCCAGATTGCTAGTAGTTTTTGTCGCAGCCGGTGCAATGTCGCCAGCCGTCTGGGGACAGGATGCGCCGACAACGGCAGATCGTCCCACTCCGGAGTCCGTTGCAATACTCCGCTGGTATCAAATTAACCAAACCGCGGCAGAGTTTAGTGTCGGCCAGCAGCCGGCGGGGGCGGCCTTTGACGGCGCCAACATGTGGATCGCGAACTCCCAAAGCGGTAGCGTGACCAAGCTGCGCGCGGGAGATGGCGCGGCGCTGGGAACTTTCGTAGTTGGGGGCACACCCAGTTGGATGGCATTCGATGGGGCCAACATGTGGGTGAACAATGGCTCCAGCCTTGTTAAATTGCGTGCCGGCGACGGACACCAACTGGGAGTCTTTAATGTCGGTCCATCCCCGCAGCAGATGGCTTTTGATGGCGTAAGCATATGGGTGGTGCTGTTCGCCTTTCCTCAAGGCTCTCTCGCCAAGGTACGCCCCAGCGACGGCGCCGTGTTGGCTACGGTTCCGTTGAGCTTCGTACCGGAGGGCATTGCGTTTGATGGCGTCGACATCTGGGTGACGCTGGGGAATAGCACGGTTGATAAGATCAACCCGAGCGACGGCGCAATGGTAGCGACTTTCTCACCGGGAATGATTCTACCGGTACCTGGGGGACTCGCCTTTGATGGCGTTCACATGTGGTTAGCGGACAATTCTGGTAAAGTCGTCAAGGTGCGCGCGAGCGATGACGCCGTAGTCGGCACTTTCCCTTTGTCAAACTTCAACCCGGTTGACATTATCTTTGATGGAAGGGCCATCTGGGTGGATGGAGTGCAGGGCGTGGAGAAGCTCCGGATTATCGACGGCGCAGTGATCGGCGGCGTCAGTCTACCGCTCGGCGTGAAAGCTTGCGACGGCGCGAACGTGTGGGCTGTCGATCCGGCCAACAATGCTGTGCGAAAGCTGTGAAATACGTCAAGCCGCCATCTGCCGAGCCTCCGCGGCTGTGCGACGCTCCTTGACAAAAACTGCTATATATTCGCTAAAGGCGATTATTGCAGCGGGCGCAACCAAAGAGGAGGCGTTTCATGTGGCGGCTATTGTTCGTGCTGGCCCTCTGCCGGATACCGGCACTGTGCGCAGATGTGTGTCGCGGTCTGCCGACCGATGCTCCCAAAGGGGCAGAGTTTTGGACGGACTCAGGGGCGAATCCGCCCCCGCTCTCTTTCCGCATATCCGTCAAACACGGCGGCCCGGCTTTCCGAATAACGGTTCGTTCCCGTCTGCGAGAATTATCCGACAATCCCGTCGTCGCTGGCGATATTGAAGTGGCACGTTGCCAGGACGGAAAGCGGCTACAATTGCTGCCGGTTATGGCGGACCAGCCGCTTAATTTTGGCGCCAGCTTCCAGGCGGAGGATATCAACTTTGACGGATATCTTGATTTCTCAGTTCTAACGGAATTTGCCGCCAGCTTTGGAAGCAGGTCGTACTGGGTCTACGATCCGGCTTCGGGGCGCGTCGTCCAGAACGCGTTGACACGGGAGTTGGGGGAGAATTGCTTGGGCTCCGATTGGCATGGTGGCTGTTGGAAAGGAAATATCGACATCGATCAAAACACGCGAGAGATCCGCACGCACTACATTGACGGTTTTGGGCCCTGTGCGTCAGACTTCGATGGAGATCGTTACCGCGTAAAGGACAACCGACTCATCCTCATCCACAAAGAAGAGGTTACAGATGATAAATGCAAGGTCACAGTTTCCGACCTTGTCGGCGGGACCATGCGTGTTACTGAGATACGGCGGTTTGAGCCCGTGCATCCGCCCCCTGAGGCGCCGCCTTCTCCATCTCCGGACGCTCAGCCTCCAAACTTGCCGGAACCGGTTCCGTCTCTTAGTGGAGAACTTTTGTACGAACGTCCGCTCGATGGCCATCAGGAAGGGCTATTCAGCAACACGGGCAACGGACAACAGGTGAAACATGTGGGAGGAAGCCAGTTCGTCTTTCCGGACGCTGTCGACATAACTGGCATTCGCTGGTACGGTTACAACTGTACGCCCGTTGGGGCATCGCCGGTTTTTGATATCAGTTTTCTCTCGGACAACGATGGATTACCGGCATCCGAGCCCATCTACTCCCAGCGAGTGCAGCCGCAGGTCACCGAAACCACGGCGCACGCGGTAGGGAACCCACAGTCCGCCGCCGGATACGAAGGTTATGTCTACACAATAGACTCGCTGCCGCCCTTCTCTATTCCCGCTGGCCGCCGCATGTGGATCTCTATTTCGCAAGCGCCATCTTCCTGCCAATGGCTCTGGAACCGCGGCAGCTCCGTGGACAGCGGGACCAGCGTGTGGGGCGTCAGCGAGAGTAGTAGCCGATTTTCCAGTTGGACAAAGTTGGAAGGTGACTTGGCATTCGCGCTCTATGGCCGGAAAATTGGGACGGCCGCGCATTAAATCCTGGCAAAAACGCGGCTTCAACGGCGTGCTGGAGTTTCTACATTTCCTGACACGCGAACGCTGGCTGCCTGCGGCTGCGCGCTAAACGCCGAAAGCCTTGCCCAGCAGCTCCTGAAGTGCGGGCGCGAACTGGCGAAACAACGCAAGAAGTACAGCGGAAGCCAAGCGGAGAGTCCGGCTGGTGGAAGAGCTCGCTTCCGAGTCGGGCCGGAAGCAACACTGCCCAGGTTACGCCTTATGTCCTGACACCAGCGCCGCCAGGGCGAAAATAGCTGGTCTCATTCTTGTAGCTCTACTTGAGGTCGACGAGTCCTTCCGTCATTTCGATATTCGTTCCCCAGGGATCTTTGATGAACGCGATCGCGATGCCAAGCTGCGGCACCTTGGTGTAGGGGCGATCCAGTTTGATACCCTGGGCCTCGAGCTTCTTCGTGAACGCCTCGAGGTTCTTGACCTCGAAGCCGATGTGATCGATCGATCGGCCGGTCGTGCCGACGGTCGGCGTCGGAAACGGCGAGAAGTTCAGGAAAACGCCGGGCAGTTGATCCTGCACAAACGCGGACCCCGGATTGGCTGGAAGCATAGTCGCGCCGAACGTCTTTGCGTACCACGCCTGCATCTCGGTGTTCATTTGCCCGAAGAAGTGGATGTGATGAAGCTGAATCGGGGCGCTTTGCGATTTGACTTCGACGAACTCTACTTTCACATCTTCCGGACCGAGCGCAAAGGCGATGTTCGTCGCCGGACTGGCGGCCGCAATGTCGTCCATCACCTTGACGTTCGCGGCGACCGACTCGGCGGTGATCATTCTAAATCCGTTCGCTTTGATCTTCGCCACGACCGGCCTGAGATCGGGAACGGAAAAGCCGATGTGGTTCACCGTCGTGCCGATCGAGCCGCCAGTCGGCGCCTGCATCGGACGGAAAAAGATCAGGACATTCGGGAACCTGACGATCTCCTGCTGCCGGTCGCCGGAACCGATCTTGGCCACGCTGCCGCCGAGCGTGTCGGCATAGAACTTCTTCTGTGCGTCCATGTTCGTGGTGTTCAGATGGTGGTGCCCGTACACGACCGGACCTTCTCCGGCAACCAGAATCTGCGCACTGGCAACGGCCGGCACGAACAGCAGGATGCTTAGCCCGGTTCCGATCAATAAACGTTTCATGAATACCTCCCTTGGCCGCCGAGTCTACACGATATCGCGTTAGTGCCTCAGGCGGGCGAACGTATTGGCCGTGTTCCAGCTTCCGGACAGTGCGTGAGTGGAGTGGTCGGAAGTGAGCGCCGACGATGCGGTCTGAGTTCATCGTGGTTCCCGGATCCATCGTCGGGCCTCAGCGTCCGCCGTCTTCCCACTGTCTTTATAGATCATTAAACTGGAAACGTTCACCGGCTCAAAATCAGCCAGCGTCAGATTTCTAAGGCATGACAAATCGTTGTCATTCCATCTCGTGTCGGGCGTGCCGATCAGTCCGCCAGAGTCTCCGTTGTCGGCTAGGATTATCCCGAAGTGCCTCAGGCCACGGATAATGATGGCAGCTTGAGGGCTGGTGGCTGTGCAGGATGGATTCGTAACCGACGCCTTCAGCCGGTAGATCTCGCCCGCTGGTCCGCTAAAACTACAGGCGGAAGGCGGCGAAGATTGAGAAATCAACGTTTCTATTGGAACCCCGGTGCAGCTCCCCACGCCAGCCGTCTCGGTAGCGGGCCATACCCAATTGTTCAACATATGATTGAGCGTAAATCGCGTCGGATGCCGGACCGTGCCGTTGGGAGATGTTGGGGTGCCGGTTCCAATCACTTCATCGGCGTTCAGCAAAAGCGGCGCGATGGGGAGGCCGGCCGCATCCGCCGTCCCCTTTCCTTGCGGCGTTAATGCGTTTGTGTCCACGTCGGGCCAAAGCGCGTTGGAGTCGTCTTCCCACGCTCCACCAGTCACTAACTGAGACGTGAACATTTCCCACAAACCGGGCGTCACGTTGCTGCATCCACCTTGCTCGTAGATGAGCACATGACCGTCACCGATATAGTTTGTGGCGTTCGAATTATTAGACGTGCCTTCAATCGGGGCATTCGGTGGAATAGGGCCGGATGTGAAGTAATGCTGATACCCTCCGGGCACCGTAGTAACCGGAACGTACGCCTGGCTGCACGGTACTTGAAAGGCCGGTGTGCCGTTGGGTGGTCCTGTCGAGGCATTTCCAAAAAAAGGCTTGATTGTTTCGGCTAGGTAGCCACTATAGATTGGCGCGGCCGGGGACATATCTACCGGCAAACCGCTGGCGGCATAATCCAGGCGGTGATGAAAAATAGAATTGCCTGGGAAAATGGAACTTAGGAATGCGTTGCTTCCGGCGATGCCAAAACTAATATTCTGAGTCGCGGTTGAATTCGATGCATCGGTCACGATGAATTGAACGCCATAAGTCCCCTGGCCGCCGATCTGTGACCTGGTGATCGCTCCGGTGCTCGCATCGAGGCTCATTCCCTCCGGAAGCGACGCATAGCTCGGTGACGTCGACCAAGAGAACGTATACGGAGGGGTGCCTCCCTTAGCGGCGATGGTGCAGCCGGAATAAGCGGCGAATTGAGTTCCGCCCGCGCACGTCGCAGTCGTGATTCTCAACGATGAAGAGGCGGGGGCCTGTGCGAATGCCGAAGCGCTCGTCAGGGCGAGCAAGCAAATGGCACGCCGCATCTGACGGTTGCGCCGGCTGTTGGAATTCCGCCACTGGAACCGGGGCGAGAACAACGGAGTGTGGATATGAGCCTTATACCGTGGAGTGTTCATGGCGTGTCAACCGCAGAGTCTTGGACGTAGAGTCTCAGACCTGGAGTCTCAGAAGCTTTGAGCCTCCGCAAACGGCGCCGGGCAGACAAAGAGGCGCGCTAGTGGCCCCCTCCGAACTTCCCGAAACCGAATCCGCGGCCCAATTGCCCTCCGATTTCGCCGTTCGGGAATTTGTTGGTAATCACCTTTAAGTAGAGAGCGGGGACAGCCAGGACATCGCTGGCGGAGAGCGTTATGGTGACCGTGCCGTTGGCTGCGGTTGGGATAGTCGGCTGGGCTCCAACGCAGATCGGTCCTACGGACTGCTCATCGCCGGAATCTCGGGCCACCGCCACGGTTGCCGTTATCAAGAGAAACACCAACAAAGCCGATTTATTTTGAACACTTGCATTCCCCCGGACGCGGCATCTCGAACACTATATTCCGAGAAGATCCAGGTGCACAATAGTACTGTCACCTTAGTTAGGCCGTTATGCGCGCGATAACGAGGATTTTGTTCTCGTTGTCGAAAGTCAAGCGGCAACCTTGAGGCCCACGAACGACAGCAGCTCGTCTAAATCGTCGGCCACGCGCTGATAGAGGCCATCCAGTTGAGTGCGCCGCTGGCGTTGCAGTTTGCTATCGCCGGCAACCGATTGCAACAACCCTGTAGTGAGTGGGGCGTAGATGCGCTCAAACAACTTCAGGAAGACCACACAGATGGAGTATCCTTGGCGCGTCAACTTATAGCGGCGTGTCCGTGGCACTTTGTAAAGGAGTCCTTTGGCGCGGAGTTTGGATAAATCGTAGCGCAACGATGCCAAGCTGTAGTTGTCCGATGCGACGCCCAGCGCTTCCATCGCTGGTTCATGCAGATCGCGCGTGGAGAACTGGTTGCGAGCCGCGATGTTTGGCAAAGCGAACCAGGGCGTGCATGACCGCGAGTTGCCGAGGATGGTCCAGCTTGAGACCGGGTATTCGCTTGCCGTTGGCGAGGACCGTTGGCTCGGCCAGCCTTCGAAGCTGCCCGCGGTCCAGGAAGGTCTCCAGAATATGTCCTGCTGGACATCCAGGTAGTTGTCAGTAATGGCTGCCATCGTCTGGCGGAGTTCGGGAAGATTCTCCACGGCCTTCTTGACGCCGTAGTCGGCGACGTTGTTGGTGGCCGGTTCGGTGCGAAGATTCAGATGGTCTCGCACGTACTGCTTGATAAACCCATTGCCGTAGTGACTTCGGATCACCGGGCTGGGCAAGTCGATATCTTCGATGACGGTTTTCAGTTCACCTCGATAATGCTTGGTGACCTTACGTCCAAAGATGGTGGTGATCTTGTTGGGCTGACCGATATTGCGGTTGGCGTCGAGCAGACGTTGACCGAGTGCGTCCAGCGCAGCGCGCCTGTGGAAGACGAGATTGTCGCAATACTCTACCTGGGCAAAGAACAGCCGATGCTGGCATCCATGGTTCTTGCGTTCGTTTTCGGTGAAGAATGGCGTGAAGCAGGCCAGCCACTTTTGCCCGCAGGTCAGCAGATCTTTTGGCGAAAGCGAATCGGCCAGCTCTTGAAGACGCTTCGGGTCGCTGCATTTGAGGAAGGCATTGGAACATTGCTGGAAGTCGATCTTCTCTTCGCGCATGCGGTTGGCGAGCCAGTGATGTTGATTCAGGCAGACTCGGGCCGAGAATGGGAAGTACGGACACATGCGGACGAACATGCGCCCCCAGCGGGCATCGTTGACATAGAAGTTGTAGTGAATGACCCAGCGCTGCGTAATCTGCAGATGCCAGCGATCATCCTTCTTGTTGCCATTGGCAATCAGGATGCGTCCCGGCTCTCGGGCGCGAAGAATCGCGACCACCTGATCGGGCTTGGCTCGCTTGAAGTAAGGGTCGATGAAGTCATCGCGACGTCCATCGGGAGCTTCCAGGACCGGCACGCCCCACTTTTGCGATCGGTTCGTTACCCAGTTTTACCCAGTTTCTATACTGCTCGGCGATGTCGCCAAGTTCATTGCGTGTCACCCGCCTGCCTTGGCGGTAGGAGTTGAAGAACCCGATGACTCGCTCGGGTTGTTGGAACGGTTGAATCAGCCCGTT
>Ga0302326_10016838_pt1 | contig 15270 bp, 19 predicted proteins | sample Palsa_T0_3_FD_202264 | JGI IMG/M metagenome (GOLD analysis project Ga0302326, IMG submission 202264) | Peat permafrost microbial communities from Stordalen Mire near Abisko, Sweden - Palsa_T0_3 | ecosystem: Environmental > Terrestrial > Soil > Palsa > Peat permafrost | place: Sweden: Abisko...
TAGCGGGCGGGAGCTGGCGGATCTGCTCGATATCACGCTGCCAACGCGCCAGCGGAGTGCTTCCGAGCGCGCTATGTTCGGCGCGATGATAGACGCTTTCGATCCAGATCCAGAGGCGATCGTTTAAGGTCCCGTCTCGGTCGGTCGCCGCAGTTCGGCAACTAATCCCGCCTGCCCTGTGTGCATCAACCGTTCGTCGCCATCACTTTGTCTCCCTCCAGTGAACATCAATCGCCACTTTTCCTGCTGTCCAACTCGTATCAACATTGAACAGACATGCCCATCACCATTCCGTATCCCGGTGGAAAAGGCCGACTCGCACGCTTCATCATTTCGCAACTACCTAAAGAGGGTCGTGCTTACGTTGAACCGTTTGTAGGCCGAGGAAATCTCTTTTGGGCCGCCATCGGTGCGGAACTCAAGTACGACCGTTGGTGGTTGAACGACACGGTTACGATCCCATTCTTCCGTGCTATCAAACGAGCGGGACATACGCTCAAAGTGCCGATCAGATGCCGGGCTGAATTTGAGCGGCAGCGGCGGGCGTCTTTGTCTGGGGACTCCACGGCGATTTTGCTTGAACCCTACCTAACATTCAGCGGCGGGGGGTACCACCGCGCAGGGTGCAAAGGTAGCGATGGGATGAGCAATAACGGAGTCTCATTGGCTGGATACGAAAAGACCTTGCGCAAGTGCCACGGAATTCTGCATGAGACTAACCCAAAACTCTCCAGCCTCGACTGGCAGGAAATGGGATTGGAGGAGTTTGGACCCGAAGACATCGTGGTGCTCGATCCGCCTTACCCGAACGGAAATGTCCGAAGCTATTCGGACGCGAGCGTCGATTATGAGTCCCTTGTTGATTTGCTACTCCGCGCTAAGTTCAGATGGATTCTGTGCGGGTACCCTCACCCGGTTTTGTGCAGGTTGGGGAAGCCGTTTTGGGCGAGAGATGTGAATTTGCTCTGTATTAGGGGTAGGCAGGAACCGCGAACCGAGTGTCTGTGGCGCAACTTCGACGGTCCTCAGAAACTCGCCCGCCGTTATTTTCTGCCAGAAGCCGCGAAAAGCGCGTTGACCAGTTTCGACAATGCTGCATCGCTCTCCTTCCCCGTTCTTGATTCGAGAATCGATAAAGGATTGGGACTCGTGGCGAAGGATTGGAACGCCCTTTTGCCGTACCTCCTCGAAATGAACAGACGACTTTCCGCACCGGGCAGACGCGCAGATTTGCGCAAAGGCGCTCCTTCTGGATTGTCGTGGACGCAATGGGTGGAAACCAAACGCCACAAATTGGGACGCAGCTTGCGCACCATCCAGTACATGCTCAAAGGCCAAACCGAAGCGTCAAAAGGTCGGCAAATGCTGCTGGCGCAACGTCACGCAAGTCTGCGTTCTGAACCAGAATGGTCAATACCTGAGACACCGATGGGGATTGCTGCTGAGATGGCCCGGCTCGTGCTCGAGATGCGGGACAACAGCCGGAACGCCGGGGAAAAGAAGCAGAGGCTCGAACTGCTTGCCGAGCGGTTCCTACAGTTCGCGGGGCAAGAGCAGCAGTCCGATTCCATCGATGGCGCTGAGATTGGCAATCGCACGTCGGGCGTCACCTTGACGATGTAGCGCGGATGTCACGCAGCCCGGAACTTACCAATCTGCGAGCTTCTTTTTACCAACCGTTTTTAGTTTCTTGAATCCTCGCTGCTCGTTCATAGGGTTTGCTTTGGTGTCTTTTCGATAAATGTGGCGGAAGAGCCCTTCCAGTTCGGCAACCTCAGCTTCGGTGATGTTGTCCCAGACTTCAAAGATGGAAAAGTGGGTCCACTCGCCCTCCTTCGATTTACGATGAGCAAGCAGCCGTGAATGTACTCCCGACTTAGCGCCCCTCGCCATCCCGATGTAGACAACATCGTATTTAGCTCGCCATTTCTTCGAACGCTTGTTGAACTTCCTTCTTCGCTTGAAAAGGACATATATTCCGCGAGTGTTGCTCGGAATCTCCCGTATCTCGTCGATTTCGCAGAACTCGACGCATCGTTTGACCAGTTTCAATTCACTCACGGGCATGACTCTGGCTCCCAAAAGCAATGGAATTGTGCATCACTACATGGCCGATTGCAAGTCGCGTCGTGGGTATCCACGCCTTTGAGCTTTGGGTCAGCGTCTCGGTTCTCTAAAATCGCATTATGAAGGACAATAGGCGAATATGCTTCTAGCTGAGATACACGGCAAGCACTTGGCGGATGCGAGGGACAATGAAGATTATCTGACCTCTTCGGTCTTCGGCCACCTTCGATACATTCCGCCCGGTTCCTTCTGGAAGGCCTTTCTCATTCGTTGTCGGTCACTGCCGCACGAAGGATCGGGAATCACCGCTTATGCCTACCTGTCTGAGAGAGCAGGGATGGGAATCGAGAAATATGGCTCACTACGAGCGATCTTCTGGCCGAGGATTCTGAAGGATGAGCCCGACCTCATGCTGGTCTTCACGGGTCCGAATCTTCCAACCCTCGTTGTTTGTGTTGAAGCGAAACTGAACGCGGGCAAAAGCGGACAGGGAGAACAGGACCAACTGGCAAGGTATTTGCGAGCTTGCGACTCGTTGGACCGCATGCGCCCGCAGCTTCCGACAGATGCCATTTCAGTCGTTGTCTACCTGACCACGCACGATTCACGAAGCGAATTGTTGGACAGCCTGTTTGCTTATGGGGAGTCGAGTTCTGCACGTTCTCGCCTATATGGATTGGAATGGCAGGACGTTCTTAGTGCTGCGGAAGAGAGCCAGTCCACCGAGAAAGAACCAAGCTACCAAATCCTCCACGATATGGTCTCGTTCCTCAGGGCTCTCAACCTGACCCATTTTGTGGGAATGACAAAGCACGTCCATTTTGTCGCGTGTGACGGACGGCTATTTGCCTTTTCCCCGATTCTTTCAAGGGTTGATGTTCCCTCGGGTCTAGAAAATATACAGGGAGGATGGATTCATGAGCGCGGATGACGGCAAGAAGATTCACGCAGCGATAAGAGCCGTGTGCCAGATGCACAGCGACGTGAGCAAGCTTTTGCTGGACTTCGACGATTTCGTCCCGTGGCCTTGTGAATCAGTGTTTGGAAATGTTGCAACTAGAGACCTGACCGCCCAAGCGCGAACCAAGTATTGGATGAGCGAAGGCGTCTATCGCTATCTGCACAGTAGAGCGCAGCCGGGATTGGTCGAAGCGATCACCGTTTGCTTCATCGACTCGAATCTAGTCGAACCACTTTTGCTCCTCGGGCGAATGCAATATGCGGTGGGTGAGGACAAGACGATCACTGGACTGTGCGAACCATGGGACCTCTGGCGTCTCTATTTCGATTGGAATAAGGACTTGCCGCAACGAGTTCCCATAGACTGTTCAGTGCCAGATCAAACGCGAATCAAGTCAGCACGAGTGATCGCGGCCCCACTCTACTCCATCGGTAGCCGACCCGAGGTGGGCGAGCTTCTGACGACACTGCGGAATGTTGGAGCGACTCCGTGACGTGGTCAGGCTGGATTGTGCTCACCAGTGTTTGGGCGTGTTGATTGATCAGTCCGTACACTGTTGACTCACCGTTTTGGCTTCTGCCGCGAGCCGAGTGATGTGCGCGGCGCTGTCAAAAGGTGATACCCATCATTTGACGGAAATCACCGATGCCTCTGGCGACCTTGCCTTGACCACCTCTAATCAATCCCCGAATGCTCCAGCGTTCGGGCTTCGTATAGTGCTGGTTGATTAGTTTTGGATTGGCGGTGACGCCGAGGTTTACGAGGTATTTCTCCACCTTCATGATCTGTTTGAGGTTTGCCTTTCCCTTGCGAACAGGAGCCAACACGAAGAAGAAAATCGGAGCGCCTTTCTTGCGCTGAATCAGGAACTTTTGATACTTGTTCAACTTGTCCGGCGTGAAAATCTCTTGTTTCAGCCCTTTGGTTGCCTTGCCGACATAGCCCGGTGTGAACCCCTTCCCCGCACGCCTCCCGAAAACGTAACAGCCGCGATAGTCGGCGTATTTCCCATAGCACTGCCAGAACTCTCTGACATTTTCGTCCGCTATTATTCGACCGCCGCTTTCGTGTGAACGACGAATTTTGAAGGGTCCGACCACGCGGAATATGATCACTTGTCAACTCCCTTCAATGGAGATTGTCTCATGCGGCCGCACCTGTCGAGCTTGCCGATACTCAGAATCGTCTTCTCTCCCAGCGGGCTGTGCGAGTAAAAATTATGGCGACAAAGCGTCCCTAAGCATCTCCTGCCTTCGCCGCGCCGAAGCTTCCGTGGACACAGACTAGCTCGCCACCCGTCTCTGGCATTTCCAGAACTGTAACCCCTTCAAGAAAATTTGCGTTCAGGCGAACAAAATACCGCCCTAACGTTTCGCCGCGCTTCGGATGGGGCGCATGTTTCACGATCAATACACGTTGAACGTTCCCCGGTATCGAGCGAAGGTAGACCGTTGCTTCGCGGAGTGTCGTGATTTTGGCTGACGGGTTGTTCCCAGACGCCGTAAATGTGAATGCCTTGCATTCGGCGACGATGTCGCGCTCTTTAGTCGCCAAGTCAAAGAGGTGGGGCCTGCCGCTGCCGATTTGGATCGGAACCTCCAGATCGACCTCGCGACCCAATGCTCGCTTCATCGCGTCCCGGCAAAGCAGTTGAAAGGCTTTGCCTCGCTCGGTATGGGAAAGCATTGATTCTCCTACGACAGGATGGACTATACCCTACCCCAAGTTTTCCAGACCGAGATGTTTTCCCGCACGTCCGGCAGGACGCGCTAAGGCTGATGCGGTGCTATCCGGTGAGCACTCGGATCAATCACGTGGCTATACCGTCTCGGTTGGTAAGACCAGTTTGTTTCACAATGCGGAGCACGCCGCTGCGCAGGCGTTCCAGACCTGAAAATCAGGATCGCTTCCGCGCTCGCGCTCGAACAGTTCTGCTCGTCCGATCCACTGCGAATACGTCGAGTTCCTGATCTTTAACCATGTTGCGTGATCCGGTAGGTATGGATCGGCTTTGCGCTTCGCCACGATTCCCTCAAGATCGTGTTCGCATGCCAGACGGAACAACCCCTCGCCATCTCCGTCGATGTGATCGCAATAGAGCAGCCGTTCGCTTTGCCTCGGAACCACCGCATGTAGGCGACGTTTGCGGTCGGTCAGTGGCAGATACCGAAGGTCTTCGCCGTTGCGGAACCTGCGCTGCTCCTCCTCATCGTCCGATTTCGCGTGCTCATCCCAGAGAATATCGAATGCGTAGAACAACGGTTCGGCGCGTCTGAAAAAGAGGTCTCGGAACTGAGGTTTGCCGTCAGCGTCGAGACACACGATCTCGCCATCGAGTACGCAGCGGCGACCCTTCAGGTCGCGAATCAACCCTTCGCACAGTTCAGGGAAGCTCTTGAATGTGTTTCCGTTCCGCGAGACGAGCCGGACGCCGTCTTTGTCGGAATGAAGCAGTGCCCGGAAGCCGTCCCACTTGACCTCGAAGAGCCAGTCGGGGTGGCTAAAAGGTCTCGGTTTGCGACCGAGCGCGATAGTTTGGAAATGCGGGAGGGGCACTGAAATCAGTATATCGAATTTGGCTTACAGCCCTACAATCCTGTCCGAGCATCGAAACCAACGCTAGTGGACGGCGCTCAGGCGGCAGCGGGTTGAACCAAGCTGCGTTTGCACGCCAGAGCGTGACGCGACGGGCGTGGTGGGGGGAAATCTACGACTAGCAACCGTTTCCCCGCGAACACCTATTGACACACATCCCGCGCCGTTTTTTGATGACGGCAAGTGGCGCTAACAACCGGAGTGCGGGTGATGCTGAAAGCAGCCCCCGAACACAATTTCCGGATGCCCCACCCAGACCGACCCAAAGCATAGCCTTTCAAAGGGAACGAGGTGTTCACGGCCACGCGGGCATCGCGTCGTCAAGTGGCGGGTACATCATAGTCGTCGAACATTTGAAACTCCTTCGCGACATAAGCCACGTTTGTCGAATTGGTCAGAATCGTGGGACTACGTTATATTGTCTGCAAATGAGCCTTGAGGTGCGATATGCCAGCGTGGTGGTACCGGGCGTTTTACGCCAAGTTAATGGAATAATCCGTTATGCATTAAAATGCCCAACTCACAAAGGAGGTTTCCTATGAGCCAGAACTGGAACCAAAGGCAACGGGCAAACTATCGACGGAGACTCGACCACATCCAGAAACTGGTCGCTCGGGGCAACGTGCAGGGAGCCAAGAACGTGATGGAATGCGCCCGCCGAGGTTTCGAGATGGAAATCATCACCCGCGATCCACGGATACGAGAAGAGTACCAAGCCGCGTGCACGGCGGTCGCAAAACTCAAAACCGGAACAACTGCTAAGTTGGCCAAAGAACCCGAAAGAGAAAGAGAGCAGTCAAAAGTGGACTATCTCAATTGGTTTTGAGTCGATAGAGATGGCCTTGTTCCTTGTTCAATTTTGATGTGGGATACCCTTCCGGGCAATAGCTATGAGGACAATGACTGGACGAACGATCTGATTGAGCGTTTGGACGATGAAGTCGTTGAGTCTTGGGAAAAACCCGACAAGGTTTACGCTGGGATTGGTAAAGCAAGCAGCCATACTGCTTTGAAGTCAATGACGGGAGTTGTTCGCATTCGCCGGAGTCTGGGATCGCTGGAAGGACGCAAGCTGCAACTGGGTCAAAACCTGCTCGATCCTGACTGCTGCCCCAAACGCGGTCACATCCGCCGTCCACGACAGAATGCCAGTGATCCTCGAACGACGACGCACCGTGTTCCGCGCCCGTGGAACTCTGCCAGATTTAGGATCGGCTATTCTCATGGTGATACTGCCGACGCTTGTTGCAAATCCTCGACAGCAAGCCTGATCATTTCTAATCCACAGGGTTTGCAATACCCTTGCCAACCCGGTCCCACTTTGACTTCGAGCACAAGGTCGCCCTTGTTAATTGTGTGGGTGGGACTGTGGTAACACTTTCTCGACCGCCCTGCGCTGCACCAATGGTAAGGGACCGTCAAGCTCCTGAATTTTGGCATGGTTCTACTTTCCAGATTTCTTGCGCACTTTGGTGGCAACTGAGTCGATCAGGCTGTCGATGTTGTCATGCGCCTGTACAAGCTGTTCAGTTGTCAGCAGATCGCGCTCTTTGTGTCCTGCTCTCAAATACTCCATCACTTCAAGATTTAGCAGCACAATAGCAGCCGCAATGTTATTGGTGGCTCCAGTCTGAGGGAACAGCCGTGGTAATTCAAAGCCGACGATTGAACACTTTAACTCATTCAGAAGTTCCTTACTTGCAGACCGCACTCGCTCGTCAAGGCGCTGCCGAGCAAGCAATCGAGCTTTCTGCGGTTGAACGGGCTGCTCCAGCACTTTGCCTCTTGATTCGCCATCGGCAATCGATGTCTTAATTCTACCTTCCAATTCCTCTCGGCTTATGCCCAGCGTTGCGAGATCAACTCCTCGGAGCGCCATTGCATTAAGAACATCGTCAACGACCGCCTTCGCATCTTCAGCCAAAAACTTTTCCTTAACGTAATATGCAATTGTCTCCTGCAGGACAATCATCTCCGGTCGAAACCGTCGCCTAGCAGTGATGTCGGAGGAACTGTCAACCGACTTAATCGATTCGGAAATGAGGAAATTCCGGTTGCTATTCGCAAGGCCTTCAAAAAACTCTTGATCGTCCGTGTCTAGCTCCTTCATCTCTTCCCACCATCGGTCCACATTGAGGCCGACATGTGACACAACGAACCCACGATTGTCTGGGTGGCCGGGACTCTCCTGCGTGATCACTCGCATTATTCGTCCAACAAATTGGGCATAAGGTACGAGGTGTCGGAATGGCCTGAAGATCGCTGCAACACTGAGTTGCGGGTAATCTGCTCCCTCTGCCAACATTTGTACCTGTACGACTGCATCCAATTGCCCTGTTCGAATGCCGTTTCGAACGCGGTCGGCTTCTTCAACCGTGAGATTACTGTGTATAACTTCTGCACGATAGTTTCTTTCCTCGTACAGTGCTCGAATCGCTTTTGCATGGTCAATTGAGCACGCCACAGCTATTATTTGATGCTTTGCTTTCCCAGTCGCACGGAGTTCTTCGACGCACTGGAGCGAATGATCGACGATGCTCTTGTTGCATTCAGGAGCTAGGGCCACGCCTTTACTGAACCACTGCTCCTCTTTGAGCTTCGTTACCTCCTCAAGCGTGTGTCGGCGCTTTTCTCCTTGATATGTGAACGTGATTTCCAGTGGCTCCAATCTGTGGGAGGCAACATCTTTTACGTACCCCTCCCTGATTGCATCAGCAATTGGGAATCGATAAATCCTGCGGCCCTCGACTTTCTGGCCATCTGCGCGAAATGGAGTTGCGGTAAAGCTCGTGACCTTAGCGTCTGGAAAGTACCCTACGGTGTGTTTCCAAGAAGAAGCAACATTGTGATGCCCCTCGTCTAAGACGATCAAATCAAAGAAATCGGGAGCGAACTTGCCAAGCCACTTTTCAGCCCGTTGTGCGATAAGTTGCTGTATGTTCGTGACGACAATAGACGCGCTGTCACAGTCGTGCAGATTGGCATTTTCATCGAGGACCGCACAGGTTGGCCCGCTCCCATTCGAAAGAACACCCCGATTACGAAGGAAATTGCGTGGATTGGTGTAGTCAAGGTTTGCCAATAGGTTACCGCGAATCTCCAAGTTCGGTGCAACGACAAGCATTCTGCCTCGCGAGATACCGAACGGCAATATTGAAATCGCTCCAGTCTTTCCACATCCCACAGGAAGCTGAATAATCGCGTGCTCTCGACTATGTTGAAAATGGATGACAGCGGCGTCGTAAGCCTCCATCTGCGGTCGGCGTAGCTGGGAATTGCCGTGAATGTTCACATCTTGCTGCTTGAAAACCAAAGCAGGATTTCGGTATTGCTCTGGAATGCTCGCGAGTTGTTCCTTGATCCATGCTTCAACTTTCCTTTCCCTTGCAAACTCCAACGCCGTGTCCAATACACGTCTCGCCTCAACGAATCGATCAGCATCTCTGTAGCAACTCGCCTCGCTAATGAAGTTGACGAGTGCGTCGTCTGGACGATTCGCTACAACAAGTTCGCGGGCGATCTGACCTTCGAGCGCAGCAGCCAATGACGCCAAATGGATTATCTGCCGTCTCTCTTTTCGACGCTTGGCACTCTCCAGATCAAGCAGGAGAGCACTTTTCGTTTGGATCAATTCGTTGAATGACGCCATGCTCAACTCCCGCTGTTATCGTCGTAGAACCACAGTCTCGCCGTCCGCTTATCATAGGATGCCACGCAGACGTAGCCAGACTTTTCAAAGGGATTGGCAAGTAACTGATTGGCCTTTGTCGAGCAGAGCCCTTCCAAGTCGCCTGTCTGTTGGCCGCTCACTTCCAATAAGAACTGGCGATCCCCGAGCCAATAATCAGCCTTTTCACCGCGCCTCGTGACTTCGGTAATTTCAAGGTGAGCCCTCTCGCTGACCAAGATGCAGGCAAGCCCAAGCGTAGCGAACTCCGTGATCACTGGCTCCTGATATGTGTTTACAGCTTGATCGAAATCAGATTTGAGGCCTTCCCATGAAAGCGGAAGCTTTTGCTGCGTTGCTGATGGGGCGGCAGGTGGGCGAAAGCTGTCGTCGATCTCGCAAGCACCGTCCTTATATTTGGCATTCCCAAGCAGTCGATTCACGAGAGGCGAGCGCCAGTCTTTTGCACGAACCCGAGGATGGGATTCGTGCAAATTCGCGATCTGGATTGCCGGAGATTTACCCATGGCCTCTACGCCAAGGGTAATTGTAGCCGGTGTAGCAAAATAGGGGTTGGAGTCTGAGCGTCGGTACAATTGTGGGCGGTGGGAAGTCACAAACGTATGCTGGGTGATTGTTTTGCCGACCCGAACACTGCGGGAGAAACGGGGTAGAACCATGAAGAACGCGGAACACCAAATTGCCCGTAGTATGCTCCCAACATGTCCATGCTTGATGATGTGAAACCTCATGCGAACAGCCAAAGTTCTGACCTTCAGCGACGAATTCGCCAACGAATTTGAACGATGTTGCCGTGACTACAAGTCGCTTTATATTGCTGTTGCTTGGTGCGGCGATCCCAAACACACACTCCCCTATAAGCATTTGGACGACTTTAAGGGCGAAATCATCGCGACTGTAGGCTATTCCTTTAACCAAACGCACCCCGATGCGATTCAATGGCTGCTGGACAAGGCGGCCGCCATCCGAATTTTTCGTAGGGAAAAAGGCTTATTCCATCCGAAGCTTTATCTGTTCACTGGCGGCGACCGCTATGCACTCTTTGCGGGCAGTTCAAATCTGACCTACGGCGGCTTTTATGAAAATTTCGAGGCCAACGTTCTAATTGAGGGTGTTCTTTCCACGGGTGCAGCGGATGTCCGGGAAGTCCAAGTGCTCCTCAAAAAATGGCGCGGTGGAGAGTTTTCCTTCGCTCCGAACAAGAAGTGGCTCAACGACTACCGCAAAGATCACAAACGCGACAGAGATGCCCAACGTAAGGCTGGGATCAAGACGGAAGCTTTGGAGGAAAAGAACTTCGGTCCGAACTGGCTACAGAAGGCCGACTGGCAGACTTATTATCAGGAAGTCATTAAGGGAATGAGAAGAATCGCCGAGACATCAAACGCTTTCAGCGCGTGCTTGACGCCGCTGCACAGCGTCTATCACTACCATGGAAGACATCCTACTTCGAAGATTCAGAAAGACGGAGGATCATCGGCGGGGTCAAACCTTACGGGGCGCTGGGGCACGTTTTCGCTTCGGGCACGTTCGGCCATCTAGTGAAACATCGAAAAGAGAGTTGGGGCTTATTGGTCAGCACCATCAATCAGATTGCCCATCTGGAGCCTCCGATGATGTGGAGTACGTTGGAATCTCGCTTGCGCAAACTTGTAGGCTTGGGAAACACGATGAAGGTGTGGGGAAGGACCTTGGCTCTTGTCCGTCCTGATCTCTACTATAGCGTTTCGTCCAAGTCAGTTCGGAGAGAACTTGCGAAGACCCTAAAGGCTCCAACGCGATGTTTTGAAGATGTTGAGGGCTACATACGACTCCTTAAGCTGTTGCACTCCTCGCCTTGGTTTAACAGCCCAAGACCGCTTGACAACAAAGAGGCCGCTATCTGGGAGCGGCGTGTGGCGTTCGTGGATGGTATCTTTTGGACACGGGAAGAGAATTAAGCCAAGGTGAGTCTCTTTTTACTGGTAACTCGACAGCACCGAGACCGTCCATTGGAGACCTTTCCCGCACGAATTTTAGCAGTCGAGACGGAGCCAACGAGTTCGCCTGAGCAAAAGAACTGGTGCCATCTGCGATAATCTTTCCCCATGTGCGGCCGCTACCGACTATCCCGGCGAGATGGGTGAGGTGCGGCATGCGCACGCGAAAGAATGCCGATTTTCATGAGGTATTTCGATGGCTAAGTGGATGCGGATTGTAGCTCCGTCGCCCCAGAAGGTGCGATTTCCCAAGCTTGTGCCCCGGCTGCCTGAGACCTGAACCAGACGCGAGTTTACGCATCCGATCAGAAAAGGGCAGGTTAAAGGGTTTCTACATTTTCTATATCAAAAGGGAATACCTGTGGGTAACGGTGCCGTTCTGCAAAGAGTGTGCAGATAGGCGAGCACGGTGGGAAAAGCTCGATATGGCGTTGCTGTTGATCACGGTGATAGCCTCATTCGCCTTGTCGATGTGGTTCGCAGCCTCATTAAATGTGCAGCCGTGGGAGTTTTGGGTAGTCTTTCTTGCTGTGGCGGCAATCTTGACAGCTTCGTGCAATCGGCTAGTGCGTGATTACAGGGCGGTGCGAATTAAACAACACGACGACAACACAGTCACGTTTGCTTTCAGTCACCCGGAATATGCGCGGGAATTCGGACGATTGAATGGACAAGCCGTGCCAGTTGTCGTTTCAGGCACCTAAGTCCATGTGCGGGCGCTACAGATTGTCGCGGCGGAAGCAGGGTCAACCATGTCATGAACGATGGTGAGGAGTGCTTCCGTCCGCTAGATGTTGCTGAAATCGAAAATCGACTGTTTTCCTAGCCTATGCCTCCGACCTGCTATGCAGACATCCTCGAAGCTGGACATCAACGAGATCGAGACTTCGAGGTCGTGATCGGTAATCGAGAAAACGTGCGGTCATGTCTGATAGCTGCTCCCCACGGCGGAAACATAGAACCTATGACTTCCGAAATTGCTCGTGCCGTCGCAGATGTCAGTGACCGAAGCTTCTACCTCTTTTTGGGACGGCTGGCTCGAAACAATTGGGACGCCTTCCACATCGACAGCACTTCGTTCGATGAACCCGAATTCGAGATACTGGTCGCAGATACAGAGCTAGTCGTATCGTTTCACGGGGCAAAACGAGACCGGGAACGGAGTATCTACGTTGGTGGACGGCACGAAGAAGGACGAGGACTGATGATCGAAAACTTGAATGCCGCCCTTCAACGATTTGGCATCGTGGCGTTGGATGCAGTTCGCGGGAAGGTCGCACAGTCTATTGCCGGACTACATCCACGTAACCTGACAAATCGAGGACGAACGGGCCGGGGTGTTCAAATGGAGTTTTCAGACGGAGCAAGGCTTGTCTTTTTCCCCGGCAGGAATCGAGCAGAGCGGCAACGCCCCAACGAGCGTCTAACCGTGCTTGCCCAGAGCGTGGATGATGTCTTACAGAGACTCACGAACCTTCCCGTTCAGGACGGGATGGGGCAAGGCAATCAGTGATGCCGAAGCGGAGTGAGTCCTTTGAGTGCCAGTTGATTTCGGTGAGTCATTTACGAGCATGCGTGCTCTGGGAGCAGGCGTTTGCCTCGGGCCAAAACGATACTCCACCCTGTTTGCAGACAATCGTTCACGGGATGCCGCCTGAAAGAGTTGTGGAACTCGCAGTCGAAGCACGAGATGAACTGAAGCTCCGTTACGCTCCGCTCGCACTGGTCTGCGAAATGACAAAATCTTCGAAGAGCCACCGCACTATCGTCGCATCGACGCTGGAACGGGTGATTCAGAGTCCTAAGGGGATCGCCGAGTACGTGGCGATCTACTGGAAGCTGAGCGGCAGCATTTGTCCTCTTTCGAAGCAATCGAAGATCGGATTGGCGGCAGCCTTCAGCAAATTCACGGAACACGATTTCGCCACGTGCGAAGACTGCGGTCAGGTAAAACTACGAGACGTGCTGGCGCTAGTTCATGCAAAGCCGAAGAGCAAGGACAGGGTCGCACCTTCGCAAAGCTCGCTAACAAGACTTTCCTCCCCACAAAGACCAAAGGTGGGTTCCCAATTGCGAAGACCTACAAAACCTTTGAGAAGCTCCACAGCAGGGCATCGGCTAAAATAGGCGAGTCAAGCCCGAATATGAAGGCAGCACTGCTGTGACTCAAGATATCATCACAATCTCGCCGGGTCTGCGCTTTCGAGAAGCCATGGTGGTAGCCATCATTGCGGAATACTTCCTAGAACTTGTGCCTTTCTGAAGCAAGCCTTTGTAGTCCATCTCGCCCGAAATGAAAACCCTTGGCACCTGCCAGTTTCCCGCTAAGAATTGCCTCTAACGATAGTCTTCGATCTCGGGTGATAGGCCCTTTCTGGTTGTCTCGATCCTTCATGGTTTCAAAGGCGATCAAGTCAGCTACTTGCAGCGGAATAACTTTCCAATTGTTTTTTTCTATTGAGTCGAACAGTTCTCCAAATGGCTTGTTAGGTTTCATGCTGTCGTAGGCATACTGCATATGTTGCGCGACTTCACCATGCTCGTACACTATCTTGATGGCTGGCTGCCTGCTTATCTGCGATGCCTGCTCCGCGATCTCAGGGAATAAGAGAGTTGCCAGAACACCGTATGCCGCTTTTTCTACATATTCCTTTTCAATTTGCGGATAGAACTCTGCTAGCTCCTCAAGGTATACAGTAAACCCAACGATGTGAATGTGATGGCGATTGACGATAGAAATCAGTTCGGCTACGAACACGTTCTTCTCGGAAACATCCCAGCCCTTGAACTCTCCGAACCTACTCTCGCAATCGGTAGCATGATAGCGAGAGACGCGCTGCCTGCCTTGTCGCGTCAACTGACGGTTTTTTCGCTGAAGACACCGCTTCCAGTCATGATTGATACGCTCCCACATTGAATCGTTAGCTATGACGCAACCGAGAGCAAAAGTGCGGTTCTTCCCAATGCTCTCGTCGATGTAGGCGTGGATTACCAACGAAAATCTCCAGCGAGAAAGGACTTAGAGAACTACAGTTGACGCTATCAGGCGATAGCACGTTTATGACTGTCCTTCAAGCCCAGCGTTCCCGCAGATTTGATTAGCACAACCTGTGGCCCATCAACCACTTGCGATGTAGTGAAAACCGCAATGGCCTCGGTATACTGAGGGTAGGTTCCTATGCTCATTGTGGCGACCACACCGGGAATCAGACTGAAAACTCAGTAAATCGCTGCCCCCGACCAGAAGCGCACTCCCCCTCCGCTAGTTCCACGGTTCCATACCTGAAGGATGGATCATTGACCAAAACATCCAAGACATTGAAGAAAACGGTGCCCGCCGCAAAGCACAAGCCTGCGACACGCCGGGCATTTCCTTACGAGAAGGTCGCCGCACTTTGGGCACAGGAGAAGACCATTCCTGAGATCGCGAAAGCGATTCGGCGTGTGGGGAAAGGTGACGACAAGTTTCATGCGCTCCGCATCTTCTTGTCGAAGATGCACGCGGGACGCCGAAGGCAACGTTATAAAGCTGCCGTACCGCATCAGCCGGAAAACTTTGGGGCTTTCCATCAAGGCGGGCAGGAGGGCGTCTGCATGATGGATATGCTGGGGAAGGTCTTCGTTGTTCAAGGCGAATCGCGCAGGTGCCTAGCGTGCGATTTGTTGTTCACACGGGAGGCGAGTCGAGAGCACTCCGTTGAAATATGCTTCGCCGCCCCATCAGCGTGTCCGCCAATCCCCCACGGCGTCACGGACGGAGCAGCATGAGAACCGCAGTGTACAGCCGAGTTTCGACGTTGGGTCAGCACCCGGAGATGCAGTTGGCCGAACTTCGGGAACATGCTGCCCGTCGTTGTGCCGGTTCTATTTACTTACGTCGATTCCGGTCGTGTGTGTCCCGCACTGATGTGAGGGGGAATGCTGGAAGCGAACCGGCCACGCCGGGCGCAGCACGGGATGGGACAGAAACATCCGCGTGA
>Ga0302326_10016840_pt1 | contig 15270 bp, 16 predicted proteins | sample Palsa_T0_3_FD_202264 | JGI IMG/M metagenome (GOLD analysis project Ga0302326, IMG submission 202264) | Peat permafrost microbial communities from Stordalen Mire near Abisko, Sweden - Palsa_T0_3 | ecosystem: Environmental > Terrestrial > Soil > Palsa > Peat permafrost | place: Sweden: Abisko...
CTTCCAGGCGTTCGACATCGAGGAATCCGTGCGACGCGAGGAGTTGCTCGCCCGCACCAGGCCGGCCGAGCGACACCATCGCAGCCTGGTTGCCGACCTTCTCCGCCGCGGCAAGGCGAAACGGCGCCAGCGCCCAGGCTCCAGGGGACATCTTCAGGTGACCCCACACCGTTATCCCGACGCGTCCGCCGGGGCGAAGGACCCGGTGTATCTCGGCAACCGCGCCGGGTGTGGTGCCCCAGATCCCGCGGAAGCTGGTGACGAAATCGAACGACGCCGGGTCCCACGGCAGGGCGTGCATATCGCCGACCCTGATGTCACAGTCAGGGTTCCGGTCCCGGGCCACCGCGACCAGCCTGGCCGAGGCGTCGATACCGGAGCAGGAAGCGCCGCGCAGGCGAGCCAGTTCGACGGCGAGCCCGGACCCGCAAGCCACGTCGAGCAGCCGGTCCCCGGCATCGACGCCGAGCCGATGGTGTACAGCGACGTACTCTCGGCAGTTTCCCGGCTCGCTGAGGGTCGCGAAATCCACCGCCTTGCGGCCCCAGCCCTCGTCCACCAGCGCCCACGGGGGAGAGTCTGTGCCCGGCCTCGTCATTGCCGCTCCTCTGCGTCGCCAGGTCGCCCGCTGCGCTGTCGCCGGTCCGCCGGGCCGGCCGGCGGAGCGTGCATGTCAGCGGGGTGGCATCGCTGGCACGGGGTGGCCGGACGGCGTGGTCGGCCTGGCTCAGGTAGGACGGACCGGCGTACAGGTGGAGGTCCCAGTTTGCGGTCAGTTGTTGTTCCCAGGCAAGCATGGGAAGGTCTCCCGCGCGCCGGATGGCGAATCTGCGCCCGCGTCGCGCCGGGCCTGCTGAACCGCGGCCGAGCGAGTACTCGGCGTTCTCGCCCGGGGCTTAGCCGGCGCGACGCATGACAGGTGACGATGCGGGACCCTGGCTGGCATTCGACGGCTTCCGGGCTCGGGTGTCCAGCGCATATATTTCTGGAACTGCCCAGCTGCCATTTCGACCAGCTGCCATTTCGAACTGCCCAGCTGCGCAAGCGCACGGGAGGTCATCATGCCGGACGACGCCAGCGCCAGGGGCGAGCCGGCCAGGCTCGCCGAACGGGTCAGGCTCGCGCTGGAATCCGGCGATCTCGTCGCCATCAGGGATCTGCTCGATCCTGACGCCCGCTGGGGCGCGCCGGAGGGTCCCCACGCCGCCGACTGCGAGAACCGGGACCAGGTCGTCGCGTGGTGGGCCAGCGCGCGAGCCGCCGGCGCACGTGCGGTGGTCAGGGAGGTCACCGCCGGCGCCGGGACGCTTCTGCTAGGGCTCGAGGTCACTGGCACGCCGGCGGCTCGCGAGGCAGGCGGAGCGGAGGAGCGCTGGCAGGTCCTGACTCTGCGGGGCGGCCGGATCGTTGACATTCGTGGCTTTGCTGACCGGGCGGCAGCCGCGGGCCATGCTGGCGTGCGTGCCTGAGCGCAGCTCGCCTCCAGCTTGAGTCAAGTGTCACCGGGCAACGCACGGCCTGTTGTTATGGACGGGCTGGTCCTTCCGGGGGCCGGTAGTACTCCTCGATCGGAGCCCGCGCCTCCTCGGGCAGCGCTGGCCCCTCCTGCGCCACGGTCGGCCAGTGCGACCGCGGGTTGAGCCTGACGAGCTGCTCGGTGGACAGCGCGTACACGACTCGCCCCAGCCCGGAGCGCACGATGCCGCCGGTGCACATCTCGCAGGGCTGGCAGCTCGTGTATATCGTGGTTTGCGCGGCGGCCTCGGGGTCGAGTTCGCGGGCCGCCCAAAGGGCGAGCTTCAGCTCCGGGTGGGCGCTGATGTCGTTGTCGCGCCGCACCGTGTTGTGGGCCTCGATGAGGATCGCGCCGGCAGCGTCGGCAAGCAGTGAGCCGTAGGGCGCGTCGCCCAGTGTGACGGCGTGTGCCGCGATGGCGATCGCGCGCCGCAGCAGGGCCTCGTCGGCTGGCGTGATCACGATGCTGTCCCCCAGCGGGTGGCCACGGCGGTGAGCGCCCGCCAGGCCACGTCGGGTCGGCGTGTCTCGTCCGGATCGCCATGGTAGGGGTCGAGTACGACGGTATCGGCGCCGAGCCGCCGGAGCTCGTCGAGGTCGTCGAGGATCTGCTCGAGATTGCCGGTGCCGAGCAGGCGTTCGGGGCCGCTGGCTGGTGAGCTGGTCAACCGCAGGGCGATGCGGGGCGCGAGCGCGGGTGGCGGGTGGCTGGTCACCGCATCGCGCAGGAAGGGCAGGGTGATGCGCAGCGGGTGCCAGGCGGCGTCGAACTTGATGGCTCGCCGGATCGCCGCCGCGCTGTTGGCTCGAAGAACCGTTCCGGGTACCACGCGGCCACGTCCGGGGTGATGACCAGGTGGTCGGAGACCATGAGGAGGTCGAAGCCGAGGCCTTCCACGATCCGCCCCCACTCGCGTAGTACGCCGGGATCGGTTCCGGGGCCATAGTTCGGTACGTTCACGCCGAGGTGCATGGCCGTTGAGGCTATACCGGCGATCATGGAGTCCGGAACCACGTTTTACCGGAAATACGGCTTGCCACCGGGGTTTTCCCGCGGGAGGCAGCGCAGATACCGGCCGGTTGCCGGGTAACAGCCAGCGGCGTAGCGTGCGGAACGTGACGTCTGCGTCTCCGGATCCGCCGGCCGGCGGACAGTCCGCTGCGCCGGCCCGGGCGCAGACCCTGGCGCTGCAGGGGCTAGCGAACCGGCTGGTCCGTGGGCTGCTGCGGACGCCGTTGCTGAGCCGCATCGTGGGCGGCCGCCTGGTCACGTTGTACATCGTGGGCCGCAGGTCCGGGCGGCGCTACACCGTTCCGGTCGCCTACACCCGCTATGACGGGGGCCTGCTTCTCGGCACGCCGTTCGCCTGGGGCCGTAATCTGCGCACGGGCGAGCCGGTGGATATCCGGCTCAAGGGCCGGCGGCGGCCGGCCGACGTGCAGGCCTTCACCGACGAGGCCGGCGTCACCGAGCGGTACGCCGTAATGGCACGCGACAACCACAGCTTCGCCAAGTTCAACAAGATCGGCCTGGACCGGGACGGTAACCCGGACCCGGCCGACCTTCACCTGGCCTGGGCCGCTGGCGCCCGGGCCTTCCAGCTGGCACCGCGCTGATGCCGTCCCCTCGTCAAGCGGCCCGGCGTTGCGGTCGCGGCCCGGGAGCGCTCCGCAGCTGGACTACCACAGGTCGCCCCCAGTGAGTACGTACAGGAAGGGCACCAGCGGGATAAGACCGAAGATCCCCCACGCCAGTTTTCCGCCCCCCCTCAAGTCCGGCCGGTCGGTGGCCAGGTCGATCCACATCAGGATGACAGCCACGGGATGCAGAAAACAGACCAGGAGCTCAAACAGCTTCTTCATGACCTGAACCTACACCGGCCCGGCGAGGGCCAAGGAAGTACCAGTCCCGCGATAGCGGGCCGCGTCCACCCGCTGGCTTGGCGCTCATGGTGGCCGTTACCTGCACTGTGCTTGCTGATCGGTCCCCGGCGGCTTACCCGACCAGAGGTCAAAATGGCGGGAAACAAGTAGCAGGGTCTCGCGATGCTTGCGCTCGCCCACAGGAATGGAGAAACCTGGAGCGGAGAGTGCGGCGCGGAACTGAAACCGCCCGAGGGTGCACCCGCGGCGCGCTTTAGGATCGACCGGTTCGGTGAAATGAGGACCAGGCATGCCCACGGACAGTATGGACCCGGCCACAGCGGTTATCTACGGCCCCTTCATTCAGGCCGCCGAGGCTCAGTACAGCAGCGATCCCAGCGTGGTGAATCCGGCCACGATCAAGAACATGCCCGCTGGCTACAAGCTGGTGCGTACGATCCAGATGACCGACTTCTTAGGCCCGGAGCAGTCCCGGGTCTTCTACGGGTACGTGGCGGCGGGCGGTGATCCCATCACCGCGGTGGTCGCGTTGCGCGGTACGGAATCGACGATGGAATGGTGGGATGACTTCCACTGGGATCTGGTGCCGTTCACGCAGATTCCCAACGGCGGGAAGGTCGCCCAGGGTTTTTACGACATCTATACCAGCATCGGCACGATGGCCCCGGGCCAGGAGGGCGCGTCGGCCCCGAGCGCCTTCGCCGCCGAGGTAGCCCGGGCGGCCACCAGCGGCCTGGCGGCCGGCCTTGATCCTGCCTCGCTGCCGCTGGTGGTGACCGGCCACAGTCTCGGCGGCGCGCTGGCGACACTGCTGGTCACGGACCTGAATGCGACCACGGCGCTGAAGCCGCAGGCGTGGACGTTTGCCTCGCCGCAGGTGGGCGACGCGATCTTCGCCGCACGCTACGGCGGGCTGAGCAGCGTGTCCTGGCGGATCTACAACCAGGTCGACGTCGTTCCGTACTTTCCCGTTGATGTCTCCGATAGCTACCAGCCCGTCACCACCGGGTACGCGATCAATTCGCTGGGGACGGCGAAGTGGAGCCTGAGCTGCGCCCACTCGCTGAATACCTACATGCACATGTTGTCGCCATCCACGGTGCCGCTGGATCAGGCCTGTAGCTGACGGCCTGGCGGCCGGCCAAGGCGCTCTGCGGTCCGGGACAGGCGCAGTCGGGAACGCCAGCCCGGCGGCGACCGCCATTCGGCCCCGAGCATCGGAAGGGACTGGGGGACGCCCGGTGGAGCGAGTCATCCGGCTACCTCCTCGGTGCTGACATGACTCCACCCTGTCGCGGGTTCGGAGTCGCTACCAAACACGGGACGATTCAATGGCCGAAATAAGCGGCTTTTTAATATGTTAATAGTGATTCCTGCTGTATAGCGTTTGTCCCGACTCAATGTTTAGCGCCGCGCATGACGGCGCATACTCTTTGGGGTCCGGGGATATATTCGGGGCCAATCGCGGTGGATCGTGGGCTGGCGGGTGAGTGATTATGCGCCCGCATTCCCCGTGTCGCCAGCTAGGAAGCAGGCAGACGATGTCCATTGCCACCACAGGCAACGGATTCTCTCGCTCCCGACCGCCCGCCAGGCCGGTCGCACCGCTAACGGAAACGTGGGGGCGGTGTTGAACAACCTGCTCGAAAGGCTCGGCGCGTTCGCCGCGCGGCGGCACTGGGTCGTCATTGTCCTGTGGCTCGTGATCCTCGGCGGCCTGACCGCTGCGAACCACTCGTTCGGCGGCACTTTCGTCAACGACTATACGGTGCCGGGCAGCCAGTCCCAGAACGGCCTCAACGTCCTTAACAGCGACTATTCCAGCCAGGGCGGCTACGGCGGCCAGCTCGTGTTCCACGCCAGTCAGGGCACGGTCGCGCAGCAGGAATCCGCTGTAAACACGGCCACGGCCAATGTCGGCAAGCTAGCCGGTGTGATCAAGGCGGTCAGCCCGTTCTCGTCTTCGCAATCAGGCGCCGTCTCCCAGAACGGCGAGATCGCCTACTCCAGCATCTCCTGGTCGGACAACCCGGCGGGACTGACAACTTCCTATCTGGACAAGCTCAACAACGCCGTCGCGCCCGCGCGTAACGCGGGGCTGAACGTGGAGTACGGAGGCGGTGCGGGCCTGATCGGCCAGCAGACGAGCGATCAGGCATCGGAGCTGATCGGCCTCGCGGCCGCGCTGGTCCTGCTGCTGTTGATGTTCGCATCGCTCATCACCGCGGCGGTGCCGCTGGTGTCGGCGATCTTCAGCGTCGGGTCGGGCCTCGCGATCGTGGGCCTGATCGCGGCGGTCGTCACCATCCCGACCACCGGGCCGACCGTCGCCACGCTGCTCGGGCTGGGCGTCGCCATCGACTACGGCCTGTTCCTGGCCGCCCGGCACCGCGAGCAGCTCGACAACGGCATGGACGTGATCGCCTCAGTGGGTCAGTCCGAGAGCACGTCCGGCGCGGCGATCGTCGTCGCCGGCAGCACCGTTGTCGTCGCCATCCTGGGGCTGTACGTGTCCGGTGTCCCCTTCGTCGGGGCGATGGGCCTGTCGGCCGCGATCGTCGTCGCCATGACGATGGCGGCGGCACTGACGCTGATCCCCTCGTTTATGGGCGTGGTCAAGAACAACGTCCGGTCACTGAAATCCAGGGTTCAGGCTCACCGTGCGGACATCTCGCCCCAGGATCAGGCGAGGCAGACCGCCGAGGCTACCGATGAGAAACACGAGCAGAGCGGCTTCGCTCGCTGGGGACGCAAAGTCAGCCGGGCGCCCTGGCCGTGGGTGATCGCCGGGACCCTGGTGCTGCTGATCCTCGCGATTCCGCTGCTGTCGATCAACCTCGGCCAGCCGGACAACGGGACCAACCCCACGTCCGACAGTGACCGGCGCGCGTACGACTACATCTCCGACGGCTTCGGAGTCGGCACCAACGGTCCGCTCACCGTGGTGGTGAAGCTGCCGAAGCAGTCCAGCTCGGACGACCAGTCCCTGCTGAACTCGATGATCAAGAGTGTCGGGAGCACCAGCGGGGTCGAGTCGGTGACACCGGCTGCAATCAATAGTGCCGCCACCGTAGCGGTGTTCAACGCGATCCCGACCACCCGGCCGCAGGCGACGGCGACTGTCAATCTGGTAAGCACGCTCCGCGACGACGTTCTGCCGAAGTTCGACGTCACGACGTATGTCACCGGTACGGTGCCTGGCAACGTCGACTTCACCCACCAGATCAGCAGCCGCATACTGCTGCTCATCCTGATCGTCGTGCTGATCGCGTTCATCCTGCTGACCACCGCGTTCCGCTCGGTCGTCATCGCCACTAAGGCGGCGATCATGAACCTGCTCTCAATCGGCGCCGCTTACGGCGTCGTCGTCGCGATCTTCCAGTGGGGCTGGGGCATCAGCCTCATCGGCGTGCCCACCACCTCGCCCATCCCGGCCTACGTGCCGATGATGATGTTCGCCATCATCTTCGGCCTCTCCATGGACTATGAGGTCTTCCTGCTCTCGCGGATGCACGAGTCCTGGATCAAGACGGGCGACGCGCAGCGCAGCGTAGCGATCGGCATCGGAAGCACCGCGCGGGTGATCACGACAGCGGCGGCCATCATGGTGGTCGTCTTCGCAAGCTTCGTCCTCAACGACCAGCCCGCGATCAAGATGCTGGCGATCGGGATGGCGTTCGCGGTCCTCATCGACGCGTCGGTCGTGCGGATGATCCTCGTCCCGGCCGTCATGTCCCTGCTCGGGCCCCACGCCTGGTGGATGCCGAAGCGGCTTGACCCGATCCTGCCGCAGCTGCATCTAGAGGGCAGCTGAACGCGGCAGCCCAAACGCCAACCCAAGATTACGAAAGCCCAAGCGGCCTCATGGAGGAGAAATGCGGAGCATGAGACGGATACCGATTCTGGTGGGCGGAGCCACCGCGACGCTCCTGGGGCTGGCCGCCGCGCCCGCCACCGCCAGCCTGACGGCGACGGGCGCAGTCACGGCCATCGCCAGCCCGGCCAGCCATCGCGCCGCCGAGCGCGCCAGCTCGATCTATTCGATCCTGGGAACCGGAGATGCGGTGACCGGAGTCCGGGGCTCGAGCAACGGAAGGGTGGTGCTCACGGGAGGGGCCCAGACCGGCAACGGCACGGAAGCCCTTCCGTTCCTCTACCGGGGTCGTCCGACGCGGGCGGCGACGGGCGCCGCGGTTACCGTACTGACGCCACCGTTCCCTGGCGTGACGACGGCGATGTTCTACGGACCCGACACCCACACCTTCAACCCATCGGCCATCCCCAGCGGCCAGGTCCGCGCGGTCGGGAGTTACGAGTCATCGTCAGCACCCAGCGGCGTCCGCAACCAGGGGATGATCTACCTCGGCGCGGTCAGCGGAGTTGGCGGATCATGGACGTCCATCGACGTTCCGGCCTACGGAACCCACACGTTCGGGGACGTGCGAGCCTGCCCCAGGGGCCGGGCCGATTGCTACGTCATGGACACCATCCCGCACAGCACCATGGGCGACCTGGCCGTCGGCAACTATGACCTCAATCCCACCAAACGCGATCCCGTGTCAGGCAATGCCTTCATTTACAACTTGATCCGGCATCGGTGGACGCTGCTGCAGATGAACGGAAGCCTCTCAACGCAAACCACCCTGTACGGCATATGGCAGGACGGCGGGAACAAGAGCGACAATTACACCCTGGCTGGCGGATCGTCGGCGAGCGGATCCCAGATGGGCCTCCTCATGAGCTACAACGACCGGACCGGGAAAGTCGGACGGCCACGCTATTACAGCTACCGGAACGCTTCCGCTCGGTACACGCACTTCGAGGGAATCACCGCCGTGCCAGGCGGCTTCAATATCGTCGCTGAGAGTTCGGCGCAGTCCTCGTCGCTAGCGTTCATTCCGTTCAACGCCCGCACCCGCACCTACGGCACCGCCAGGTGGTACCCCGCCGACGTAGCGGCAAGCCCGCTGTGCGCGTCTGGCTGCGGTTTCATCTCCGGCGACACCGTGTACCAGGACAGCGTGATGGGGCTCTACATTCCGACCGGCTCGACCAAGGCCAATACCTACCTCGCACCTGTCCACGGCCGCTAAACGCGGCAACAGCATCTTCACCGCCATCCCCGGTGCCCTCACCGGAAACGGCTGTGGGCGGTCGCGGTCGTGCTTTACCAGCCGAGTTCGCTGAGCCGCTTGTCGTCGATGCCGAAGTGGTGGGCGATCTCGTGGATGACGGTACGGCGAACCTGGTCGGCCACCTCCTGCTCGGTGCGGCAGATCGCGCAGATCGCCTGGCGGTAAATGGTGATGTGGTCGGGCAGGACGCCGGCGTACTGGGACGTGCGGCTGGTGAGCGGGATGCCCTCGTACAGCCCGAGCAGGCCGGGCGGCCCTGCGCCGTGCTCGACCGTCACCGCGACATTGCGCATGAGCTGGCCGAGTTCCTCGGGCAGCCCGTCCAGCACGGTGCCGACCATTTCCTCGAAACGGCGCGGATCGACCTCGATCACTAGCCCATTGTGCTGCGTAGCGCTGCCGTGCCACGCAGTCGCGGGTCGGCCTGGGCCCGCATGGTACCCGCGGCTGCTGACCGTACGGTCTGCTCTTGTGCCTATGCCCTGGGGCATAGGCGGCCCGGAAAGTGTGGTCCGCGGATAGATGGCCGCCGGGGATGCGGTGCGTAGCGTCCTGATTGTCAGCAACGACTGATGAGAGGAACGCAACATGATTGAGATTGATGGCCTGACCAAACTGTACGGGGACAAGACCGCGGTTGACGGGCTGAGCTTCGTGGTGGAGCCGGGCGTGGTCACCGGGTTCCTCGGCCCGAACGGGGCGGGCAAGTCCACCACGATGCGGGTGATCGCCGGGCTGGACCGGCCGACGAGCGGGACGGTGCGCGTCAACGGCAAGCACTATCCCGATTCGGTCGCCCCGATGGCGGAGCTCGGCATCCTGCTGGACGCGAGGTCCGTCCACCCGGGACTGTCGGCCCGCAACAACCTGCTGGCGCTCGCCCGGACGGCCGGAATAGGGCGTCGCCGGGTGGACGAGGTGATCGAGCTGGCCGGGCTCGGTGAGGTTGCGGGCACCCGGGCCGGCGGCTTCTCGCTCGGCATGGGCCAGCGCCTGGGTGTGGCCGCGGCGCTGCTGGGTCAGCCGCAGACCGTGGTGCTGGACGAGCCGGTCAACGGCCTGGACCCGGACGGGGTGCGCTGGATCCGGCTGCTGCTCAGGTCGCTGGCCGACGAAGGGCGGACGGTTTTCGTTTCGTCGCACCTGATGAGCGAGATGGCGCAGACGGCGACCCAGCTGGTCGTGCTGGGCCGCGGCAAGCTCATCAGCCAGAGCAGCGTCGAGGATTTCACCGGTCATGCGGCCGCGGGCGGCGTGGTCGTACGGACACCGGAACCCGCGCGGCTGGGCCAGGTGCTGGCCGCTCCCGGTGTCACCGTGGTTGAGGACGGATCGGACCTGCTGCGTGTGTCCGGTACCACCGCCGAGCAGATCGGCACGGCCGCCTGGCGGGCTCACCTGCCCGTCTACGAGCTCACCCCCGCCCAAGCTTCGCTCGAGGAGGCCTTCATGCAAGTGACCCAGGACAGCATCGAGTACCACGCCGGAGCGGCGCGATGAGCGCCGTCATGAGGTCAGGGGTCGCGACGGCTCCGGTGGCCCCGGCCCCGGCAACTGCAGCGGGACCAGTGACCCAGCTCCGCGTCGTCCGCGCGGAGTGGACCAAATTGCGGGCGCTGCGCTCGACCAAGTGGTGCGGGCTGAGCGCGCTCGTGCTGATCGTCGGCCTGGGTGCCGTGATCGCAGGATCCGGGACGCCGTACCACGTCTCGCCCGGCAATTCCGCCGCGGCGGGGGTGTCGTCCGGCCTGCTGGGCGTCTTGTTCGCGCAGCTGCTGGTCGGCGTGGTCGGCGTGCTGGCGTTCAGCGGCGAGTACGGCACCGGGATGATCCGCGGCACGCTGGCGGTCGTGCCGTCGCGGCTGCCGGTGCTGTGGGCCAAGCTGATCGTGCTGGCCGGGCTGGTGCTGCCGGTGACCCTGCTGTGCGGGGTCGTCGACTTCTTCGCGGCGACCGCTATCGAGTCCTCTCGCGGCGGTTCGGCGATCTTGCTGACCGACCCGGGCGTGCTGCGGACGGTGGTCGGCTCGTCATTGTACCTGACCGTCGTCGTCATCATTGGCCTGGCCCTGGGCACGCTGCTCCGCAAGACCGCGACGGGCCTGGCGGTGTTCGCCGGGGTGTTCTTCGTCGTACCCATCGTCGTGGCGGCCCTCCCGCACAAGATCACGGGGTTCGCGCCCTACCTGCCTTCCAACGCCGGCGGGGCCCTGTGGGGCGACCCGCTGACCACCGCGCACGCGCTGAGCCCGTGGACCGGATTCGCGGTTCTGTGCGGGTACGCGGTCGTGCTGACCGGCCTGGCCGCCTGGCAGCTGCGCCGCCGCGACGCCTGAACACCCGGAAAGGCTGCGAAGATACCGGTATGTCCTTCTGGACACCGATCGAAAACCCGGGAACGCGCCCGCCGCGTTCCTGGGCCTTCGACGTCGGGTGCGCCCTGCTCGCCGCGGCGGCCTCCCTCCTGAGCTTTTCCTTCGCCCGGACGGCGCACCCCGCGCATCCCGCGCTAGCGGTCAGCCTGGTCGTCGCCGTCCTGACCGTCCTGGTGCTGCCGCTGCGCCGGGTCTGGCCCGGCCCGGTGTTCGCGGTCATCGTCCTGATGGCGGCGGTGCTGGCCCAGTGGCCGGTCCGGGGCGAGCTATTCCCGGTGGCGCTGGCCATCGCCCTGTACACCGTCGCGGTCACGATGAGCCGGGCCACGGCGCTCGTCGCGGCCGCGCTCGCGGTGGTGGCCGAGATCCCCACGGCCGGCCAGGGCGGCTGGCGTGACGGCTGGCTGCCCGTGATCTACGAAGTCATCGGGATCGCCAGCGTCCTGATCGCGGGCCTGTACGCGAGCACCCGCCGGGCCTACCTGGCCGAGCTGAACGACCGGGCCCAGCGGCTCGAACGCGAGCACGACCAGACCAGCGCCCTGGCCGCGGCGATGGAGCGGGCCCGCATCGCCCGCGAGATGCACGACAGCGTGGCGCACCACCTCACCGTCATCGTGGCGCTGTCCGACGGTGCCCTGGCCGCGGTCACCCGCTCGCCGGCCCAGGCTAGCGAGGCGATCCGGGGCGTGTCGAGCACCGCCCGGGAGGCGCTCGCCGAGACCCGCCGCCTGCTCGGCATCCTGCGGGCCGAGGGCGGCCTGGAGCCCCGGCAGCCGCTCCCTGGCCTGTCCGACCTCGACGGCCTGTTCACCCGGGTCCGGGCGGTCGGGCTGCCGGTCCAGTACGAACGCAGCGGTCTCACCGGAGACACGCCGCCCGGCGTTCAGCTGGTCATTTTCCGGCTCGTCCAGGAATCCCTGACGAACACCATGAAGCACGCCGGCCCCGGCGCGAGTGCGGCCGTCCGGCTGCGGCTCGCAACCGGCGAGATAAGAGTCGACGTCACCGACAACGGCATCGGCAGCGCCGGAGTACCCCGCGCTCCCGGCGGCGGCCTGACCGGGATGGCCGAACGTGTCGGTGCGTTCGGCGGCGAACTGACCTGCGGCCCGCGTCAGCCGCGCGGCTGGCAGGTCACCGCCCGGCTCGACCCCCGCATGACGGCCACGCCGTGATCAGCGTGCTCCTGGTCGACGACCACTCCCTCATCCGGATGGGCTTCCGCCTGGTGCTCGACGCCGAAACCGATATCGACGTGGTTGGCGAGGCCGCCGACGGGACCGCGGCCGTCACCATGTGCTCCGCGCTGCGCCCCGACGTCGTGCTTATGGACGTCCGGATGCCCGGCCATGACGGCATCGAGGCGACCCGCGACATCGTGGCCGCCGGGCTGCCGTGCAAAGTGCTGATCCTGACCACCTTCGACCTCGACGATTACGTCTACGCCGGGCTGCGGGCCGGCGCCAGCGGGTTCCTGCTCAAAGACACCCAGCCCGCTAACCTGGTCGCCGCCATCCGGACGATCGCGGCCGGCGACGCCGTGCTCGCGCCGGGCGCCACCAGCCGCCTGGTCCGCCAGTTCGCCGCCACCGAGCCGGTCGGCCCGCCCGGCGGCCACCACAACGCCCCGCTGGCAGGCGCCCAGATCAAGGAGGCCCTCACCGGCCGGGAGCAGGACGTCTTCTCCCACATCGCCGCAGGCATGTCCAACAGCGAGATCGCGGCCATCCTGGACCTGTCCGAGGGCACAGTGAAAATTCATGTCGGCCGGATACTCGCCAAACTCGGCCTGCGCGACCGCGTCCAGGCTGTCGTACTCGCCTACGAATCCAGGCTGATAACCCCGGGGACACCCGCTCCCGGCGGACCCGCTCACCCGCACTGACACGGACCAGCCCGCCCCCTATGGCCAGGCCACTTCCCCGCCCCGACCGCCCTTCATGACCCTTGTCCCGTTCATGCGGCTACGGGTTTGCCTGCGCAGCGTGGCCCGTTACCCTTGCGCGAGCGTCAGGGCCGGTGTCCTGGGCTGGGCGGCCGCGGTGCGGGCCGGACCGCCGGAGTCCCCCGCGTGGGCGGTGTTGAGCTGGACGTGCACGGTGAGCAGGTCGGCGCCGAGCACGCGCACGTTGATCGCGTTCAGTGCGCGCAGCGGGTGCCAGGCGATGATGTGCCGCTGCCGGGCGAGCGGGTCATCGTCAGGACACACGGTGGCGATACCGGGCACCCAGCGGTAGCGCAGTCCGACGCGCAGCCGCACCCGGACATGAGGGTCGTGCTGGATGTTGCGCACGTAGCCGGCGCGGCTGCCGTGCTCGGCGATGATCCAGAACGAGTCGCCCTTACGGCCGTTGCCGACCGGAACCCGGCGGGTCTTGCCGGAGAGATGCCCGCGGGTTTCCAGGATCGCCAGGCCGAACGGGTTGATGCCGACCGCGAGCAGCAGCCGCATCAGCGGGTTCATCGTGTACCGCTGCACCGTCCGGACGAGTAGCACCTTGGCGCGGCGGCTGCAGATGGTGAGCAGAAGCAGGCCCAGGTAGATGCCGGTCTGCACGAGCGCGGACAGCCGGCTGGATCCGGGGATGAGCGCGTACGGCCCCCACACCAGGGCGGCGGCGACGAGGGTTCCGGCGATCAGCCCGTGCGGGACGCTGAAGCGCGCCGCGGGGCGGGCGGTGGCGGTCTTGCGGGCCGGCGGGGTGCGGCGGGGAGGCATGGCGGGCTCCTTCGGCTGCGTAGCTGGCTGGCTTGCCGGCGGCGTGGCGCTGCCGCCGTCTTTATTAACATCAATATGCTAATACGACGATGCTAATACGCCAGTGCTAGTACCGCAATGCTAAATTGGTGGGTGTGCCAAAAGAGGTAGATCACCCCGCTCGCCGGCGCGAGCTCGCCGGCGCGGCCTGCCGCGTGATCGCACGTAACGGGCTGGCCGGGACCACGCTGGCCCACGTTGCCGAGGAATCGGGCTGGTCGATCGGCGCCATCCGGTACTACTTCCCGAACAAGGACGAGCTGGTCGCCTCGGCCCTGTGGCGGGTGGGGGAACGCGTCGATGACCGGATCCGGCGCCGGACCGACGGGGGAATGACGATGAACGACCTGCGGATCGCCGCCACTGAACTGCTCCCGCTGGACGCTGACCGGCGTGAGGACGCCCTGGTCCACCTGGCCTTCCTGGCGCAGGCAGCGGTCGAGCCCGCGCTGGCCGGCGCGTCCGAGGGCGCCGCGCAACGGCTCCAGGAGCCACTCGCCGCGCGGATCGCCCATGCGGTCAAGGCGGGCGAGTTGCCGGCGCACGTTGACGCTGAGCATGAGGCGGCGCGCCTTCGGGTGCTACTCGACGGGCTGCGGCTCCAGCTCATCACCACCCCCCGGCAAACCTCGGCCAGCTGGGCGCTGGCGATACTAGACGACCACCTCACCGCGCTGGCCGCCCCGCCGGCCACCACCGGGCACCGTCACGACTCCCGCGCCCAGCGGCGCTGACGGCGCTCCCACCCACGCCCGCGACGTGCAGCCCGGTGATCACGGAGTGCGGAACCACGTTCTACCGGAAATCCGGACTGGGGCGGCTATCCTCACTGGCCGGGCTGGTAGTCACCGCCGGGCCGGCGGGTGATGACGTTCAGCCGGTTCCAGGCGTTGATCTCGGCGATGAGCGACACCAGCGCGGCGAGCTGCTCATCGTCGTAGTGCTTGGCCGCATCCGCCCAGGCCTCATCGGTGACGCCGGTGGCGGCGTCGGCGATGCGGGTGCCCTGCTCGGTGAGCTCGAGCGCGGCCCGCTCCGGCTCGGTGAAGACCGTCGCCTCCCGCCACACCGCGACCAGGTTCAGCCGCAGCTGGGTTTCCCCGGCGTGCTCGGCGTCCTTGGTGTGCATGTCGGTGCAGAAGGCGCAGCCGTTGATCTGGCTGGCCCGGAGCTTCACCAGCTCCTGTGTGGCGGCCGGCAGGGCCGAATCGGTCACCACCTTGCTGGCCGAGAAGAGGTACTTGACGAACTTGGTCGTGACGGTGCTGCCGAGCAGGTCGAGACGCGGTTCCATGGTGATCCTTTCCTCCCTGGATGGTGTTCTCCTCAGCAGTACGACGACGGGGCCGTCCGGAATGTCAGGCGACGTGACGGCCTCACATTCCGGTGCGCTGTCTCGTCGACCTGGTGAGGGCAGATGCGAATCACGGAGGCCGACGGCAGCATGAGCACCCGATCTGAGCCAGGAGGCGACGGGCCCGACCCGGGCCTGAACGCGGTCATGGGCGAGCGGCGCCAGCTGATCAACCTCGCCTACCGGCTGCTGGGCTCGCTGGCCGATGCCGAGGATGTCGTGCAGGAGACCTACGCCCGCTGGTAT
>Ga0302326_10016841_pt1 | contig 15269 bp, 11 predicted proteins | sample Palsa_T0_3_FD_202264 | JGI IMG/M metagenome (GOLD analysis project Ga0302326, IMG submission 202264) | Peat permafrost microbial communities from Stordalen Mire near Abisko, Sweden - Palsa_T0_3 | ecosystem: Environmental > Terrestrial > Soil > Palsa > Peat permafrost | place: Sweden: Abisko...
AGGCGCTGGGCCATTTCACCGCGGTCATCGACGCCATGCGGGACAGGCGCCCGTACCGGTCAGTGATCTACTGCCTGGCCCGCCGGTCGGTAGCCCTGCTGAACCTGGGGCGGATCTCCGAGGCGGCCCAGGACGGCCGCCGTTCGCTGTCTCTGGCCCGGGAGCTTGGCTACCCGGCCGGCGAGGTGAGTGCCCTGGCGATGCTCGGCTTCGCCGCAGTTGACGCCGGCGACCTCGACGGCGCCGTGCGACTGGCCCGGCAGGCCGGGCAGATCCCGGGCGACATCCCCGGCTGGATAGCCCGGATGCGCAGCGACTGTGTGACTGTTGCGCTGACCGAGGCGGGGGATCTAGCCGCCGCCCGGCGCGCCTGCATGGAAGGGTTGGGCGTGGCCCGGGTTGCGGGCGCCCAGGGGGCTCTGGCGGAGTCGCTGACCCGGATGGCGATGCTGGACCTGCAGGCGGGCCGCACCCAGGACGCCACGGCGCAGTTGCGGGAAGCGCTCCAGATCGCCGTCCGGGCCGACATGCCGCCGTACGTGGACAACGCCCTGGAGTGCTGCGGGCATCTGTGCGCCGCGACCGGGCGTCACCTCGAAGCTGTCACGGCCTGGGCCGCCGCCGACGCGTTCTTCCGGCGTCAGGGGTTCGCAGGGGCGCCCGCCGAGGTCCGCCGCCAGCAGGAACAACTGCGTAAGGCCCGCCAGGCACTCGGGCCCGAGCGGGCCCGGGCGGCGGAAGAGCGCGGCGCGGCGATGAGCCGGGCCACCGCGGCCGAGTACGCCTTGATGCTCACCGCCCCGGACCCGCCGGCAGCTGCGGCGCTGAGCCAGGGAGCGCTCAGCGCCCGGGAACAGGAATTGGTCACCCTGGTGGCCCAGGGCTGCACCGATGCCCAGATCGCGGCCCAGCTGTTCATCAGCATTCGCACCGTCCGCTCCCACCTGGACCGGATCCGCGACAAAACCGGCTGCCGCCGCCGCGCCGACCTCACCCGCCTTGCGCTCAGCATCGGCCTGCTCTAACGCGAGCCAGGGCTCGCCTTGGCACCTGTGGGTACTACTACCCCGATCGCCGCCGTGCCGCGAAGGGGTAAGCCGGCCTCTGCCTCACGCCTACCTGGGAGGGCGAGCCTGTCAGGTGAGGGCCGGGATAGCCGGCCAGTCGCGAGACTCATCAGGAGCCGCCCATGTTTGCACACCTTACTCACCAGGCACCTCATCCGCCGACCGCAGCGCGACAGAGTGGCCGGCGCCTTCGCCGGCTCGGCGCAGTCCTGGCCGCGGTCACCTGCGGTTTGCTGGCATCGTCCGCCATCGTTCCGGCCGCCTTCGGGATGATCCCGCCCCCGGGCAGTGCAGCCCCGATCGCGCCGGTCCCCGCGACCACCGTCCACGTGGTCACCGTCGGCGGGATGGCTGGCTGGCAGATCACCTTGATCGCGCTCGGCGCCGCCCTTGTCGCGGCCGCCGCGGCCGTTCTCGTGGACCGCGCGCGGGTCGCCCGCCGAGCCGCACCAGCAACCGCCGCATGACGCCGACTGCTGACACCAAGGGATGGCCTCACGGGCGGAGCAGGTCGGCCGGTCGCGCCGAGCAGCCTCCGTCCGGAGGGTCTCCCCGATAGGAATCCTCCGTCCTCGTCATTTGGCCGACGTCTAAGCAGCGGTAAAGGCCGCCGTTGTGGCACGTTAACGGATGAGCTTATGGAGATTCACCTGCACATGCCTGAAGAGAAATCAGGGGACGGCACGTCGAGGCTGCGTAGCCTGTTCCGGCGCCGGAAGGCATCAGGTACGGCCAAGGGTCTTCACCGCTTCCATGGACTACGTCGTGAACAGCGCGGCTCGGCTCTCCCTCAATGTCTAACGACGCGGCAGGCTTCGCTCGCGCTGAGGACCGTTCAGTTGCTTCCCCTAAAAGGGCTTTCGACGCTGGGCTCCGGCCCGGCCCGTTTCCAGACCGAACCGCCAGCCTGCTACCGGGCTCCCTGGCGATTACCCGGACCGGACTTTCACCGGCAGGCGACGACGAGCTTCCGATCAGGTCATGACCGCTGGACGATCACCTCCTGATCACTGGCCGCACCCGTTGCAGTACCAGGCCCTGTGGACTCCAATTTAAGGACGTTCAGAATGAGCTCCCCGGTCGCACACAGCAGCAACCTCAGCCCAAGCCTTGAACGCAGGCCGCCCGCTCACGCCGAGAGAAGGGTGCGTACGCCCGTCCGCATGTTGATGCCGGGCACACGGCAAGGACTAAGGTCACGAGCGACAGGACCAAGGTCGCGTGTTGGCCGAGAATAGCCGGGGCATTTGTCGTGTCTGCCCGTCAGGACCACAAGCAGAGTGGGTACGGCGAAAAGGGACATATCATGACTCACGGGGACGACCTGCCCGCGGAAGTGCGAAAGCAAGACGAAGAAGCCGAACTACAGGTAGCCGCGCAGCTGGCCGAGCTCCGCCAGGAAGCGGACGCGGCTCACGGGGACGACCTGCCCGCGGAAGTGCGAAAGCAAGACGAAGAAACCGAACTACAGGTAGCCGCGCAGCTGGCCGAGCTCCGCAAGAATGACGATGTCTAAGCCGTCCGGGAGCGCACCGATCAGGTAACTGCTCATGGCAGTTCCTCACGGGCATGAATACGCGCGGCCATCTCCTCTGACCGGCGCATGCTGGCATGGCACCCTTCACGGTCACCCATGCGGGCGTACGCCTTGGCCTGCAAGGTGTTCAGGTCGGTGACGATCGCGGGCGTCAGCCAGCGCCGGGCTCCGCGAAGTGCCGCCTCGCCGTACTGAACGACGTGCCGGGAACTGGCCGACGGTGCGCGCCCCGCCGCCCGCGCACCCTGACCGCCGGGCTGCACCGCATCATCCGGACGGCAGCGTGAAGGCCCGGCACACGGCCAAGTCTTGAAAGACCGGGCCTTCGCCCTCTCAGCAAGGAGAGGTGACCTCAGTATGCCCGCCCTGGCCGCTCCCCCTCAGGTGCCGGCACCACCCGCACGACACCCGATCCACACCGTCCTTGCCGCGTTCGTGGCTGCCGTCGAAAGGTCCTCCCCGCCTACATGCACATCAGTAAGAACATCGCCGCGCTGGTCAACCTCAACACGTTCCCTACCACCGCCGACCCGGTCCAGCTCCAGCGGGTCGCCAACCAGCGTGGAGGTTGGTACCGGATCAGCTGGGAGCTGCGGCGTGGTTCGGGGATGGGCCACGCGGGCCTCCCTCGTCCGTCACGTCAGCGGCCGGCGTTCACCTCGGTCCTGCGGTGGCTGCCCACCGCGCTGCTGGCACGATGCCGTCTGCGTGGCTGAGGAACGGCGAACTCACAGCACGGGACCGCCAGCTCCGGTGCGGTCCACCCGTGGACCGGCTGACGGCTCCGGCGGCCGAAACGCAGGCGGAACGGCATCAGCGCCGACTCGATTTGTACGCGCAGGCTCATCTTGGACTCGCCTTCCGTGCGGTCGGCGAAGTGGATCGGAAGCTCCAGGACCTTGAGGCCCCGGCGTACGGCCCGGTAGTTCATCTCGACCTGGAAGCTGTAGCCGTTGCTCTGGACACTGGCCACGTCGATGTCGTGCAGTGCCGCGCTACGCCAGAGCTTGAATCCCGCCGTGACATCCCTGATGCCCAGCCGCAACAAAGCACGGACGTACCCGTTGGCGAAACCAGAAAGGATCTTCCGGCGCCAGGACCACTGCCGCGACACGCTGGCGCCAATGATGTAGCGCGAGCCGATGAGGACATCTGCGTCGGCCGACAGCAGCGTGCCCAGCATCTGCGGAAGGTACTCCGGCCGGTGGGACAGATCACTGTCCATCTGCACGACGAAATCGGCCCCGCTCCGGATGGCGCGGGTCATCCCGTCCAAGTACGCTCGCCCGAGACCCTGCTTTCCGGGACGGTGAACCACCGACATCCGGTCGCGGCCGTAGCGGGCGGCGAGTTCCTCAGCGACACCTCCGGTCCCGTCGGGCGAATTGTCGTCTGCCACGAGAATCCGCAGCCCGGCGAGCGGCAGGCCGAAGAGGGCTTCCACGATCACGGGCAGGTTGGCGGCCTCGTTGTAGGTCGGCAGCACCACCGTCACCGCGGCCGAGCCCCACGGCCCGGGAAGTTCAACCGGCTGATGGTCTGTTGCGGCCCGACTTTCAGCAGACATAATTTCCCTCTCAATTAATCGTCATTCTTGGCTTAAGCTCAATCGCCGGCGCAGCCCCGGCTCGCTCTCTCTAATGACAGTCGGTGCTCGAACTTGACCAGCGAAGGGAATGGTGACGCCTGGGCATCGACCAGGTTGGCGGTCCAGAAGAAAAGGCCGCGCATGTGCGTCTTGAGCACGTGGTGATGGCCCGCCAGCTCTTCAAAGGCTGATGTCAGGATTCAGACTTGCGATGGTGGCCGGGCGGATAGTAGTGGATCCACACCTTCCACACCGCGCTGCCATAAGAATTAACCCGGACGGTGCTCGTCTGATAGTAGTAGGGGTCCGCGGCCAGACACCGGTACAGCACGTGCAGCTCGGCTAGATTCTGTGCACTCAAATCGTTGGTCTGGAGCAAGAATCCGGTAAACTTATGGCTTCGCTCCATCGCGATAACTTGCCCATCTCCCCCACTAAAGAGCGCGTAGGCCGACGCGGACGGATACCATTCGATCTGCGGATCCGCCGTCGTGTAGTACGCGCCAGCGTCGGAATCAAAGCTGAAGTACTGTCCCGGAATATCAAGAGCTTTGATCTCTTTGATCGGCGTCATGATGGACGACGGCCAACTGTATTGGATCTTGGAACGCCACATGCCGTCGATCAAGAGCAGCCAGATGACCGCCATTACCGCCAATATCATGCGGCCACGCTTGCTGAGTGCCCGGTCTAGGGCCAAGGCGGCCGGAACGGCACAGAAGAATCCACTGAAGAAGGTGTGCTTATCCAGGGAGATAAACTCGTGGATGCGGACTGAACTAACCTGGATAACCGATCCGCCGCCAAGCATCACTATTAGGAGCAGCGCCTTGTCCCAGACACGTTGGCGGAGCAAAAGCAGGATTCCGCTGGCCGCCAGCGCCCACGTCAGTCCGATGTCGAAGAGCAACGATTTCAGCAGGACGGGTAGCGGCGCTGGATTCAAGGCTTTCCTGCTCGTCGTGGTGAATTTGACCCCCACGGCGATGCCCGATCCCCACAGGTGGTAGCCGACGAGCAGGAGTACGGCGAAGACGAGCGTGGCGATACCGCCGCGCAGGACAGCGCTACTGACCTTACGCCGCCACAGTCGGCCATCGCCTGTCAGTGAGACGAGGAACGTCATCAACAGCACGAAAGGCACCAAGGCCAGCGCGGCATACTTGGTCGCGGCCGCCACAGCCAAGAGCGTGCCGACGATCGAGGCGCTCACCATCGATCTCTTCGTGATACCGGCTGCGGTCGCCAGGGCTATCAGCATGAGGCAAGGCGCATCATAGGTGCCCAGCTTGCCGACGAACTGCACCGAGGCAGTCAGTGCGAAGATGAGCGAAGCCAGCAGCCCGACGTTCTCGCTGAATAGGTGCCGACCTATGCGGTAAACGCATACGTTCGCGATCAGCATGCATAGCAGGCTGAAGAGACGGACCATACCAAGCCCGCCGACGGAGTCGAGCGCCGCTGCCACGACCGGGTAGAGATTCGGCGCGCCAGAGAAATACTTGCCGAAGGAGCTGAGTTCCCCGGCATTCACGGTACCGCCATGCAAAAGGTGCTCTATGACAACGTGACCGCCATGAATATACAGTGCCTCATCGACGTTTACTATGTCGCTCAGGCGCCACGTTAAAGCCGCTTGCATGACCAGGATGAATGGAAGGAGATATGCTGCCAGCCTGTCCCTGGCGCGTCCTGTGCGTTTAGTGGGCGATACGAACGACAAGACAATGTCTTGCCACTCTAGGCGGGGCTCGGTTGTCGTGAGTTCACTCATGGTAAGCGCCTCGGGCTCAATTCTTCCGTACGGTTATAAAAAGGGCCTGCAGCTGTTCCTGGACGATCGACGCACAAGCAAAATCGCTATCGCTCGCAGGTCTTGAATGTCTGGCCCGAAGAGGCGGACCAAGGACTCACTGGCAGGGCTGCCAACGTGATCGCGTTACGTTGACCGCCCTGAAGCTGAGACTTTCCTCTCGTAGCGTGCTCATATTGCTACCGGCATTGTTGCCGGCGTAGCCACTTCGCCCGCGGTCTCGGTTACCCGGCGTCCCCGGCGGCAACGCAGTAGGTCGGCAATGCCTGAGATCACCAGGGGCCCAGCCACGTAGAGGTTCAGTGTGAAGAAGATCAGCATGCCAGCGAAAAGGCGGGGACCGTCCTCGGCGATCCGCAGCACCAGGCCGATTGCTCCCGCGGTCAGGGCCAGGCCGAGGTATGCGGTGTAAAAGCGCTTGACCTTGATCGCTACGGGTGCAGGAGCTTTGGAGCCGGTGGGATGCCATGCGGCGACCCGCTGCTCGATGAGGTGCAGGATGTTAAAGAGGTGAGCGAAGCTGTAGACGGTTTGGAGTCTTAGCACCTCGAGGCGCCACCGGCAGCGCATGACCAGTGGGTAGCCGATGAGGTACGAGGCGAGGGCGCCGGCCAGCCAAACGGTGTTCCACGTTCGTACCCACTCTGGGTAGAACAACGTCATGACGATGGTGGGCAACGGGATGATCAGCGCGCTGAGCGCGGTGGTGATGTAGTACAGGAACCCGGACCAGAAGGAGAGCCGGGCGCGCAGCGTCAGGCGTGGCGTCGTGTGGAAGCGTTTGGTCGCCAGCATGGTTATGGACCCTTCACACCAGCGGTACTGCTGGGCGATGAAGTTGTCCACGTTGTCGGGCGTCGTTCCCTTGCTGAGAATGATCGGTACGTAGCGCACGCTGTATCCCGCGTCCGCCATATAGAGGCCGGTGTAGATGTCCTCGGACTGAGCGAGCAACGGAAAGCCGCCGATGGCTTCGACCGCCGTCCGACGGTACAGGGCAGAAGTCCCGACGCAGACCGTGGCGCCGAGAGCGTCGCGCGAGGGCTGGATGAACCGGTAGAACAGTTCCTGAGTGGCCCCGGCGCACCGCTGGACCCAGTTCATCTGCCTGGTGGTGTCAAAAAACTGCGGGCTCTGCACGATACCCACTGCCGGATCGTCCATGTAGGGGACGAGTTCGAGCAGGAAATCACGGCGCGGGACGAAGTCCGCGTCGAAGATGACGATGATGTCGCCGCTGGTGTGCTGGCTGCCGTAGCGAAGGTTCCCGGCCTTCTTCAGGTAGCCGCGATCTGGCCTTGCCAGGTAGCCCAACCCGTATTTCCAGGCAAGATCGCGCACGGCAGCGCGACCGCTGTCATCCAGGATGATCACCTCGAGTTGACCTGGCCATTCGAGGTGACTTATGTGCCGCATGGTGTTGTCGAGTACGTCTAGGCCTTCGCCTGCCGTCGGGACGAACACATCTACCGACGCGTATTGCTGAGGAGCCCAGTTCTCGACCGTGCGCTGGTGCGAGGCTAGATCAACGCGACGACGCCGGGCCGAGGTGTAGAGCGCCAGCGACTGCTCGACAGCGAACAGCAGAAACGGAACAGCGAAGATGAACGTGTAGTACGAGCTAGTGGCGAAACCGGCGAAGCTGATGGCTACACCGGCGAAGGCGGCGAACTGGGACACTACGAACCACCGCTGCTGGCCGCCCTTGACGTACAGGTGCTTTTCCACGTCTGACGGTGGGGCGACATTCCGGCTGGAAACCACGTGGGCGTGGCGCGGATTGTACTCTGATCGAGGAGACGGCACCTCAAGGGCGCTGGTCATGGCCGCACCCCCGGTCGCTGTCGTTGCCTCCATACCGAAGGCATCGACAGCGACGGCCTCGCGAGGCATGAGAGTGGGCCAACCATCCCGCCTAGTCTCGCGCTGCAAATTATGCCGGAAGCCAGCGCGAGTCTCAGACGGCGAAGCGGGCGGCAAGCCGGGAACGCGCGGCGGCGGAATGTCGCCCTTCATCGATTCACGCCCGAGGCGCTGCGTCGGGCGCATGGCCGGAAGAGATTTGCTCGGATCTTGACTGGCTCCGGGTTCGGCCGAGACAATCGGGCGCTGAATTCCGGTGAGGAGCGCCCAGAGCGGCTGGCGGACGCCAGAACGGTTACTGAAAGCCCACAGATCGCCCCCCAGATAGTTGACGGGCGTGAATACCGCCGCGAGCCAGACATTGGCGGTGCTGAATCCCATGCCCAGCGGGACCAAGGCTGCATAGGCAGCCACGTTGACCACAGTCATGCCGGCCTTCTGCACAGTGAATTTCCAGCAGGCCAGCCAGAAACCCACGTCTCGGTCCCGCCAGGTCAGATACCGGTTGAGGACGTAGCTCAGCTCGATGGAGAACAACGTCTGCGCCGCATAGGAAGAGTTCGCTCCCATGTGCAGATAACGCACCAGGGCGATCTGCAGGACCAAGCCGACCACGAAGACGAATGCGCCGATGCTGCCGAAAAGAGCGAAGCGCCGGCAATGCTGAGACGTCAGTCTCGCTACCGATCCGGGCTGGGATGGGACGGTACGCCGCCGGTGGCGCGGAAGTGGCGCGGTGACGGCTGGGGACGTCGTCACCATCGCGGACATGGGCTGAGTGGCGACGAAGTCAGGCCGGCGGGATGACAGGGGGCGGAAATGGTGGAGCTGAACCGGGAACCGCTGGTCGGCGTTGAGCGGCCGGGTCATGCCCACTCGCCCACCGCCTGCTGAGTGCGGATGGCGATGCGCTGAAGAAGGGAGATGACCGTTGCCGTCGGCCGACGACCTCTGTCCCGAGCCCTCGGGAGGCCCGGCAGGCCGTTAATCGAGGCGTGAAAAAGGGCACCACATACCCGTGTGACGTTGCTGAAAATAGCATGCGTAAAGAATGCCAGCATTAAGGAAGACCCCCACTTGAGGTTAACTGTAAGCTGTTTTTCGGACATGGCAAAGCGGCGTTGTGGAGCAGGTGTTTGCCGGCGCATTACCGCGGCGCCGGACGCCCGTCCCCTCCCTGGATCGGGCTCCGCACTTATCGACCCGCCGCCAGCAGGGTGCCATCTCGAATCCGCACTGACGCGACTCGCATCATCCTTGATGTCCGCCCTCATGTATGAGACGCATTCAGCGGATATCCGGTTGCCCTTCTCATGAGTTATTACGAGGAGTAATCGAATTGGCAACACAGGATTTCTATAGCTCACCCTTACCATCAGTCAGCCCAGGTAGTGATAGGGAGCGGCGTACTGTTCATGATCATAATCGCGGTCGGCGCCTATGCCATTTGTATCGTTCGGGCACTTATATGCCTGGATGTTCGATACCATCTTTGCGGTATCTCGTGGCTCTATGCCCTATATGTCATGTGCGCCCATGCCGGAAAAAAGTTGCATCAGGGTCGAGCGGCTGCGCCCTGCGCTCACTGCGAGTGACACCCCCAACTTTGCATTCAAGTTGCCGTGATGCGTAACTTCGCAGTAAATACCAGACAGCGTACTAAAGACACTCGGGTTTTTACCTGTCCTGGAATCTCATCCGCACTATGCGTTCCTGGGTTGGCGTCCAAGATCCGGTGTAAATGAGAGGACGGGCGTGGGTTCCCCTTCAAGACCGCCAAGTCACGAAGGAAGGACCCACGCCCGTGCCTGAGCCGGGATCATCCCGGTGCTGTCGGAGCTGGGTATCGGGTTCGTCCCGTTCAGCCCACTGGGGAAAGGATCCTCACCGGCACGATCGACACCACGACCACGTTCGAGACCGCCCTAGCAGGAGCCATACTTCGCCCGCGGACAGAGGCGGCCCCCGGAGCCGTGCGCGCAGGTTCGAATCCTGCTGGGGGCGCTTTTTGTGCGCTGACCTGGGGTTTCTCCGTTCATGGTCCCCGTCCGGCCGGGTGCTGTGGTCAAGCATCTCGGTGCTGCGCGCACATGGCCTGGCGGCCTCAAAGTGTGCGGGGCGAGGATCATGCCTGTCGCCCGTGGGGTCTTCAACTTTGCGCACGCGCGCAACCCGATCACATCACGGGACGCTACTTAGGATCCGGGCACGCTCGGCCACTATCTCGCGGGCACGGGGCGGCAACTCCGCGCCGATTTCCACGGCGAAATCCTGGTACTCCTGGCGGCCGGGCAACTCCTTTAGGCACTCAGTGACGAGCGCGGCGGCTTGAGGGATGTCGCCGCGGCGCCCCGCGATCTGAGCACGCACGAAGGAGAGCCCGGACCCCGCCCCACAATATGAAGGAACCGCGGCCGCCGTCGTCCGGGACGACCGAGATCCGGGTGCTGTTCGCGTTCGATCCCAGGCGCGAGGCGATCTTCCTGGTCGCCGTCGGTAAGGCAGGAAACTGGGACGGCTGGTACCGCGAGGCCATCCCGCTGGCGGACGAGCGATTCACCCAGCACCTCGCATTCTCATTACGTAAAGTATTGAGCCGTTACTTTGAGTGGGAACGGTGCGTTGGCGGGGCCCAGCCATTTCCACCAGGACTGGGGCAACGGACAGGGGAGAGGTCATGCGAGGACGAGAGGACGTTCGCGACGTCACGGGGTTTCGTGAGTGGTTTTCCCCGCGCGGGTGGTACGCCGCGGTGGTGGCGGTCGTGGTGGGGGGGATGCCGCTGGTGACGGCGGCGCACGCTCCGGCGGCGGTTCGTTACCAGGTGACCCATACCATCCCCGTGGGCAACGGCCCGCACGCGGTGGCGGTGGACCCCGATACCCGCACCGTCTACGTGACCAACTACCTGGCCAACACGGTGTCGGTGATCGACGAGGCCACCATGACCGTGACCCGCACCATCCCCGTGGGCAACTGGCCGTGGGCGGTGGCGGTGGACCCCGCCACCCGCACCGTCTACGTGACCAACGAACTCGATTACACGGTGTCGGTGATCGACGAGGCCACCATGACCGTGACCGACACCATCCCCGTGGGCAGCCTCCCGCAGGCGGTGGCGGTGAGCCCCGCCACCCGCACCGTCTACGTGACCAACGCCGGCGATAACACGGTGTCGGTGATCGACGAGGCCACCATGACCGTGACCCGCACCATCCCCGTGGGCTTCAACCCGGACGGGGTGGCGGTGGACCCCGCCACCCGCACCGTCTACGTGACCAACGACAACGACGACACGGTGTCGGTGATCGACGAGGCCACCATGACCGTGACCCGCACCATGCGCGTGGGCAGCGGCCCAAACGGGGTGGCGGTGGATCCCGCTGCCCGGGCCATCTACGTGACCAATGGCGGCGATGACACGGTTGGCGATGATGGCACGGTGTCGGTGATCGACGAGGCCACCATGACCGTCACCCGCACCATCCCCGTGGGCTTCAACCCGGACGGGGTGGCGGTGGACCCCGCTGCCCGTACCGTCTACGTGGCCAACTTCCTCGGCAACTCGGTGTCGGTGATCGACGAGGACACCAGCACGGTAACGGCCACCATCCCCGTGGGCTCCAACCCCGACGGGGTGGCGGTGGACCCCGCTGCCCGTACCGTCTACGTGGCCAACTTCCTCGGCAACTCGGTGTCGGTGATCAGCCGGTGCATGTGATCAACGGTGTCGGCTCGGTGGTCGTCTGGATGCTTTAGCGAGTTCGATGTTGGCTATGGCCTCGCGTGTTGTGATGCCGGTGACCCTGGCGGGGATCTGGTTGCTTCAGGTCATCGACTGCGCTGGGTGGCACTTCGGCGGTGATCGTCGATGTTCCGTCGATGCGGACCCGGACGCGATCGCCCATGAGGTCTACTTCCCCGGCGGCGAGCGCAGGCCAGATGAGCGGCAGCGTCACCCGCCGCTTGTTGGGCCTGTGATCGGAACGGTTCCGGCCTGGGCCGCGGTCATTGGTGCTGATCCAGAAGTCCGAGGTCTCGCAGGCTTTCAGCGGTTTCCACGATCGTGGTTTCGGCGGGACGCGGTCGCCAGCCGAGCTCGTTGCGGGCGCGGTCGTTGTGGATGACCAGATCGGGCAGCTCGTCTCCCGGCGCTTCCTCGGTCGGTACCCCCTCTGCGAGTGGGCCGAGCCGGTCGCGCCCGAGGATGAACGTCGGGTTGACCACCACCAGCTCGGTGCCGGCACCCTCGTGCTCGATGAAGTCCCAGGCTGCGCGCTCCGCGATCGCCTTGGCGCGCGGGTAGGGATGCAGTCCTGGGGTGTCCGGGTCGGTCCAGTCGGCCTCCGTGTAGTCGGCGCTCGGCTTGGGCGTGAAGCCGACTGCTGCGAAGGACGAGGTCAGCACCACGCGCCGGGCGCCGGCAGCACGAGCGGCACGCAACACGCGGAGCGTGCCATCACGGGCGGGCACGATCAGCTCGTCCGGATCCTTTGGCCGGATCATCGGCGAGGCGACGTGGTAGATCCCAGCACAGCCGGCCACCGCGCCGGGCCAGCCGTCGGCAGCGGTCAGGTCCGCGACGACAACCTCCAAGCCAGCGTCGTCGGCGCCGCCACGGCGCACTGCCTCGCGCAACCCGGCCTCACGGTCGAGGGACCTGACCGTGGTGCGCACCGCGGTCCCATCCCGCAGCAGTGCAGCGATCAACTGCGTGCCCGCATAGCCAGAACCACCGGTGACCAGCACCGGGCTCATCGCGCCACCTCCATACGGTTGACAGCGTCCCGGATGCGCTCCCAAGCCTCGGCCTCGGCGAGCTCATCGCCGCGGTCGCGGGCGTCCCACACGGCAGCCTTCTCGCGCAGATAGTCAAGGTGGGTCTGCAATGTCTCGATCTGCGCTTCGACACGCCCGGCATGACGCAGCAGCAGGTCACGCTGTTCAGCCGCGGCCGCACGCCCGCGCGCACGGTTGGCCTGGTAGGTGCGCATGTCTTCGATGCCCATGCCCATGGCGCGCAGGCAAGCAAGTGCCTGGAGCGTGTCGACGTCCTCGCTGCGATAGCGGCGGTGACCACTGCCGGCGTCCCGGTCGATCGGGCCGATCAGCCCAACCTCTTCGTGAGGTCCGCCAGCCCCCTCCGCAGGAAGACTTCCCTGGGAAGAAGGTTGCATGGTCGGACGTTTGATCATGTTCGATGCCGTCCAGTTCTGCAGGTACCTGGGAGAGCTCGGCGGCCTGCCTGATGCTGACAGCGTCTCCGGGTGAGCACCGACCTGGCCCTCCCGGTGATGGGCCACCTGGCGGGTCCGTCGCGCCAGCCGTTGCTGACCGTTACGATCATGCGGTGAGGGCGCTGATCAGATGGACAGGCGTGGCCGTCACCGGCGTGTTCCATTGCGCCGTATCCGTCTGGGTGAATGAAAGCTTGCTGCGCATGTGTTCGCTGCGGCGGCTGATCGGGCGGGTCAAGGTCGTTGCATGATCTACGATCAGCTCACCCTGCATCGGTGCGCGGCAGCGCTGCTGCTTCTCGCGATCAGCGCGGCGCTCATGCTGATTGCGCAGCGCCGCAACTGGCGGCCCTCGCTGGTGATAGCGATCTCCACCGCCGCGGTGCTGCGGCTGGCGATGCTGGTCCTCGCCTACCGCACTCAGCCTTACGATCTTGTGAATGACTTCCAGGCCGCGGGTGTTGCTGTCCTGCATCACCACGACCCGATCCTGAGCAACCGGCAAAACGGGTGGGGGTCCCTGCCCGTCTATGCTTTCGTGCTGGCCGGAGCAGCCTGGACGTCCCTGCACCTGCACGTGTCCTGGCTGATCATCGCCCGGATCCCGGCGATCTTGTGCGATGTCGGGGTGGTCGTGCTGGTCGGCGCAGTTGCCGGGGCCGCCGGTGAGCGGGCGGCGCTGCGCAGATTCCAGTACGCCTGTAATCCGCTTGCCATTCTGGTCAGCAGCGTGCACGGCCAGCTCGAGCCGACCTGCTTTCTGTTCGTCCTGGCCGCGTTCCTCGTCGTCTTGCGGGCAGGCCCGCACGTCTCCGGCCTACCCGCCGTCGCTGCTGGCATCCTGCTCGGCCTGGCGATAGCCACGCAGACATGGCCGGCGGTGTTCGGCCCGGCGCTGCTGCTCGCCCTGCCATCATGGCGCCGCCGGGCGCAGTTCGCGGCCGGAGCCGCTGGAATCTGGGCGCTGCTGTTCGCAACGATGCCGCTCACCGTCGGCACGCCGGTCGCCAAGCTGCCCTACATTGCGAAGCAGCTCGCTGAGACTCACCCCAGCATCGGGACCTGGGGCTGGTCAGGGATATGGGTGACCGTTCACCCGACGAAGCTTCCGGTCTGGCAGGACCCGCTGTGGCTTGACGCGGGGTCAATTGGGACCAAGGCCGCCGTCGTCGGCGCGCTGCTGGCCGTGTGGTGGTGGCGGCGCGCCCACCCGCTGGATATAGCCACGGCCACCACGACCGCGCTTGTGGTGATCACGCCCTCATTCGGCAACCAGTACCTGCTCTGGCAGGCACCATCGGCTACCGCCCGGCCAACCCGGCTGTCGATACCGCTGCAGATCGTGCTCGGCGCCTACGCGGCCATCTTCTACCTGCCGATGCAAATGCTGACCTGGCACAACTGGGAGATGGTTAACGACGTGATGATGTTCGTCAGCCTCGGCGTCATCGCGTTCATGATCGCCGCCTTGCCATGGCGGCGGCGGCAATGGCATCCGCTCCAGCCGCAGCATGGGGCTGAGCGCGCCTCCGACGCAGCAGCGGCCTTAACATGCCGCAACATGCCGCCCGCTGTACGGGGTCGCGGAAAGTCAAGGCTGCTCGAGATGATCGATCAGAAACTACCTGCACGCCGTGACGGCGCGGATGATCACAGTCTCAAAGTTGTTGTGCCACTGGATGGCCCGAAATCCGGTCGCTTGCAGCAGCCGGGTCGCACGCCGCTTGGTGCGCGGCTTGTGACGGCGGCTGGCGATCAGGGTGGGCACCAGCCAGGCCGAGAACAGATCAGTGAGCACGAGCCAGCCGCCGGGTGCCAGGACCCGGCCGCACTGCGCCAGGCCGGCCCGCTGGTCGGCCCAGTGATCGAAGGAGGTCGTGCTGACCACCAGGTCGAAGGATTCCCCCGGAAAAGGTAGCTCCTCCGCCGTGCCCTCCAGCCACCGCAGCCGACCGTCGGTGCCCGCTGTCCGTGCGGACCCGATCATGGCCGGGGCCGGATCCACGCCAGCGAGCTCGACGGCCTGGGGACAGCGGACGGCGAGTTGGCGCAGAAGGTACCCAGTCCCGCACCCGACATCGAGAATGCGCTGTGGCGCAGGCGCCAGCGTCAGGGCCAGATCCGCAGTGCGGTCGGCTATCTGCCGGTGCAACCGCCCGCGCCA
>Ga0302326_10016843_pt1 | contig 15269 bp, 14 predicted proteins | sample Palsa_T0_3_FD_202264 | JGI IMG/M metagenome (GOLD analysis project Ga0302326, IMG submission 202264) | Peat permafrost microbial communities from Stordalen Mire near Abisko, Sweden - Palsa_T0_3 | ecosystem: Environmental > Terrestrial > Soil > Palsa > Peat permafrost | place: Sweden: Abisko...
AGCTGGGCGACGATCTCGCCGGCGCTCATGTCCCGCTTCAGGCCCTCCAGCCCGCTCGCGCAGAAGACGCAGCCCATGGCGCAGCCGACCTGGGTCGAGATGCAGATCGTCTTGCGCGAATGGTCGAGGCCGACCCCGTCCTGCGGGGCGCGGATGATGACGGTCTCGACGAGCGAGCGGTCCTCGAGCTCGAGGAGGAGCTTGTCCGTCACGTCGGCCGAGTGCCGGTTGAGGACGAGGGACGCCGGCATGAGCGCGAACGTCGCCTCGAGCCACGCGCGCAGGGCCTTGGGCAGGTTGGTCATGTCGTCCCACGAGCGCGCCCGCTTCTTGTAGACCCAGTCGAGGACCTGCCTCGCGCGGAACGGCTTCTCGCCGCGCTCCGCGAGCAAGGCGGACAGCGACTCGAGGGTCTCGCCGGTCAGCGGGCGCTTGTCGGGCTCGAACTTCATCCCTTGGGACGGATCGCCCGGTTGAGGGCGCTCACGATCGCCTTGATCGAGGCGAGCTCGATGTTCGTGTCGATGCCTGCGCCGAAGTAGGCGGCGCCGCGCTCGACCTTGATCTGGATGTAGCTGACCGCCCTCGCCTCGGCGCCCGCCCCCAGCGAATGCTCGGAATAGCTGACGACGTCGAACCTCGGGAGCCCGGTCGAGGCCAGGGCGCGCACGAAGGCGTCGATCGGGCCGTTGCCGGATGCGGACAGGGTCTGGGACTTGCCTTCCAGGACGATCCTGGCCTCGCACTTCACCGTGGAGTCGCGCTCGGAGGTCTTGAAGTGCTCGATCGCCAGGGGAGACGTGCGCTGGAGGTATTCGCGCTCGAACGCCTCCCGGATGTCGGCGGAGGTGAGCTCCGTGCCCTTCGCGTCCGCCAGGTCGTTGACGACGCGGCCGATCTCCTTGTGCATGAGCTTGGGGAGCTGGAAGCCGAACTCCTGCTCAAGGACGTAGGCGACGCCGCCCTTGCCGGACTGCGAGTTGATCCGGATGATCGCCCGGTAGCTGCGGCCGATGTCGGCCGGGTCGATCGGGATGTAGAGCACGTCCCAGGGACGTCCCGGCTTCTGGTGGGCGATGGACTTCTTGATGGCGTCCTGGTGGGAGCCGCTGAACGCGGTGAACACCAGCTCGCCCGCGTAGGGCTGGCGGGGCGGGACCTCGAGCCTCGTGCAGCGCTCGTAGACGTCGCGGATCGCGTTCAGGTCGCTGAAGTCCAGGCCCGGGCGGATCCCGTGGGTGTGGAGATTCAGGGCGACCGTCACGATGTCCAGGTTGCCCGTCCTTTCCCCGTTGCCGAAGAGCGTCCCCTCGACGCGGTCGGCCCCGGCGAGGAGCGCGAGCTCAGTCGCCGCGACGCCAGTCCCCCGGTCGTTGTGGGTGTGGAGCGACACGATCGTCGAGTCCCGGCGCGTCAGGTGGTCGCACATCCACTCGATCTGGTCCGCGTGCACGTTGGGCGTCGCGTACTCGACGGTCGCGGGGAGGTTGAGGATGATCGGGTCCCCGGGTGTCGGGCCCCAGGCGTCGGTCACAGCCTCGCAGATCTCGAGCGCGAACTCGAGCTCGGTGCTGGTGAAGCTCTCCGGGGAATACTCCAGGCGCAGGCGCGTGCCGGCGGCGACCAGCGGGCGGCTGTCGCGCTTGATCTGCTCGACCGCGCGGACGGCGATGGCGACGATCTCGGCCTTCGGGAGGTTGAAGACGTATTCGCGCTGCCGGGGCGACGTCGAGTTGTAGACGTGGAAGATGACGTTCTTCGCGCCCCGCACGGACTCGAGGGTGCGGGTGATCAGGTCCTCGCGGCACTGGCAGAGCACCTGGATCGCGACATCGCCGGGCACCCGGTTCTCCTCGATCAGCCGGCGGGTGAAGTCGAACTCGATCTGGGAGGCCGACGGGAAGCCGACCTCGATCTCCTTGAAGCCGATCCGGACGAGCATCTCGAAGAACTCGAGCTTCTCCTCGACGCTCATCGGCTGGGCGAGGGCCTGGTTGCCGTCGCGCAGGTCGACGCTGCACCAGATCGGGGCTCGGGTGAGCGTCCGGTCGGGCCATCTGCGGCGGGGCATCGGGACGGGGGGGAAGGCTGCGTACTTGAAAACGGGGTCGGTCTGCATGGGACGGGAGGGATGAGAGTGTCGGATTTCTGCGGGGAGTACAACGCCGTCTCGGCCCGCAGGGGGCCGCGGCGAAAAGGGATCCAGGCTACGCACGACCCGCCGCTACGCGGCGTCCTTTAAAGGTCGTGCGCGGGGCTAAGTCGGAGGGCCTGGAAGGCGGAAACCATCTCTGGGAGGATTCATTGGGGCCGATCGGCCACATGTCAAGAAGGCGCGGCCGGGGTAACCGCCCGCTCCCAAGCGGCGTCTTGCAGAGTGTGCCTGATGATGCCTCCATGACCGCATGTCTGACGACCAGTCGTTTGATCTGGCTGGCTGTCTTGATCGCGTCCGAAAACGCGATCAGATTGCTGCGCGGGAGCTTGTGGAGCACCTTCATCCCCTGGTCATCCGCATATGCCGCGCCCACCTTCCCCGCCGCGTCGCCGAGGAAGACCTTGAGCAGGATATCTTTCTGAAAATGTTCTCCCGAATCGACCAGTACCAGGGAGCCGTGCCGTTCACGCACTGGGTCTCGCGGATCGCCGTCACCACCTGCATCGACCAGCTGCGCGCCCAGAAGCGCCGGCCGGAGCTGCGGTGGGCCGACCTTTCCGAGCGCGAGACCGACGTCCTGGACTCGGCGATCACGAACGAGAATGACGTCGCCCCGGATGACGCGGTCGCCGCCAAGGAGCTCGTCGCCAAGCTCCTCGACCAGCTCAAGCCCGAGGACCGGCTCGTGATCCAGTACCTGGACCTGGAGCAGAGGAGCATCGCGGAGATCAGCGCCCTCACGGGCTGGAACCAGAGCCTCGTGAAGGTGAGGGCCTTCCGCGCGAGACGGAAGTTGCAACGGTTTTACCGGGAACTTACTGAATCGGAGCGCGCATGAACGACCCCCAAAAGTCATGGAAGAGGCTCGTGGACGCCGCGCGCAAGGCGCCGGCGGCCCCGGACGAGTCGGCGCCCTACGGGTTCTCGACGCGCGTCGCCGCGCTCGCGTTCGCGGCGCAGCCTCCACCTCAGTCGGCGTTCGCGCGGTACTCGCTCCGCGCGGTGTTCGTCGCGCTCGCGCTCGCCGCGATAGCAGTGGGGGTGAACTATAGGGCGATCGTGGGAGCGTTCGATGACGAGCCCCTTCCCGTCGCGAACGACGATCCCATCGCTGAAGTCGTCGACATGGGTTCCTGACCATGGCGAAAACCTGGCAAGTCGTCCTGGCGACAATCGCCATCTTCCTCGCGGGCCTCGTGACCGGCGGGGCGACGGCGCTCGGCGTCGTCAGGTGGGTCGCCCGGCACCGCGGGGTCAACCCCGCCCAGATCGGGCCGTTTACGGGGCGCACGGGCGGCCAGCAGGTCCAGCAGTTCGGCCCGCAGCTGATGCGCAGCTTCGCGAACCAGCTCGACCTGACGACGGACCAGCGCGAGCAGATCGGCCCCATTGTGAGAAGCACCGTCATCCAGCTCGGCATCCAGCGCCGCGAGGTGCAGCTCTCGTCGGCCCTTGAGATCGAGCGGATGCAGGACGCGATATCGAGGATCCTTCGGCCCGACCAGCGCGTGAAGTTTGACGAGCTCATCCGCCTCCAGCGAGAGAGGATTCGCGAGGTCAAGATGCGCGCGAGGGCGGCGACGGAGCAGGGCGGGCAGCAGCCCCTCCAGCAGGATTTGAAATAGGTGTTGCGCGCGCGCCGGGGCGGCGCATGTTCCGCCTCGGCCAGGCGCCATGCATGGGCAGGCGCGCGAACCCCGCCAGGGCCGGAAGGCAGCAACGGTACCGACGTCCTACCAGTGCCGTGGAGTGCCTGGCCACTTCATCTTATTCTGACTCATCCTTGTCCGCACCCGGTTATCAGGTCATCGCGCGCAAATGGCGGCCGCAGACGTTTGGAGACGTCGTCGGCCAGGATCATGTGGTGCGCACGCTCCGCAACGCGATCGCCCGCGGGAGGATAGCCCACGCGTACCTCCTCGTGGGCCCGAGGGGCACGGGGAAGACCTCCATCGCGCGGATCTTCGCGAAGGCCCTCAACTGCACCGGGGGCCCCAAGGCCGACTTCGACCCGGATGACCCCGCGGTCGTCGCCATCGCGGAGGGCAGCTTCCTCGACGTGATCGAGATCGACGGCGCCTCCAACAACAGCGTCGACCAGGTGCGCGAGCTCAGGGAGAACTCCCAGTACGCCCCCGCGCTGGGCAAGTTCAAGATCTACATCATCGACGAGGTCCACATGCTGAGCGGCGCGGCGTTCAACGCGCTGCTCAAGACCCTCGAGGAGCCGCCCGCCCACGTGAAGTTCGTGTTCGCGACCACCGAGGTGCAGAAGGTGCTCCCCACGATCCTCTCCCGGTGCCAGCGCTTCGACCTGAGGCCGATCTCGGATGACCTGATCTCGGGCAGGCTCAAGGCGATCGCCGCGGATGAGAAGGTGAAGATCGACGATGCGGCGCTCGCGTGCATCGCGAGGCTGGCGGACGGGGGAATGCGGGACGCCCAGTCGATCCTCGACCAGATGATCGCATTCTGCGGCGGCGAGATCGCCGAGGCGGACGTCCTCGACGTCTACGGCCTCGTGGCCGGCGCCAAGATCGCGGAGCTGGCGGGGGCCCTGGCCGCGGGGGACCACCGCAGGATCGTCGCCATCGTGGACGAGTGCGACTCGGCGGGCCGCGACCTCGTGCGGCTCCTCACGGACCTCCAGGCGCTCGTCCGCTCGGCTCTCCTGGACTCGATCGCCGCGGGAGGCAGCAGCGCCCGCCTGGGAGGCTCCCCCATGACCACCGAGCAGCTGACCCGCCTCCTGGACGGGCTGCGCGAGGGCGAGGGCAGCGTGAAGCTCGGCCTTGCCGAGAAGATCAATTTCGAGGTCACGCTGCTCAAGGCCGTCGAGGCCAGCAGGGCCCGGGCGATCGACAGCCTGATCCGTGAGCTGGCATCGCTCTCGGCCGAGACCGCGGCGGCCCCGGGAGGCGACGAAAAAAAAAAGGCCTGATTGAGCGGTTGGAGGAGCGGCTCGCCGCCCTGAGCGCCGGGACCGCGGACGCGGGGCGGGCTGGGGATGGCGACGAATGGCCTGACGCCGGCGAAGAGTCGGCCTACCTTTCCGAGGCCGGTGGGCGGGCCGCGGCCCAGGCCCTTCCCGCGGAGCGGACCCCGGCAGCCCAGGAGAAGCTTCCCGCGCTCGACGACCTGGTCGCGAGGGTGCCCGCGAACATCCGCGCCGTGCTGGACGATCTTTTCCGCGCGAAGTTCACCGGGGTGCGGCGGATGCCGCCGGAGACGACCCGATCCTGACGGGTTCAACCCTCGGTCCAGTCCGTCCCCAGGCGCGCGCGGCCCTCGACGCCTCCAAGGAACAGGTAGGCCTCCACGACGCGGTCCGCGAACGGGGCGGCGAGTGGCACCGCCTCCCGGCGGTAGAGCCCCTCCGCCGTGCCCTCGAGGGCGTCGAGGCGCCCAAGGCAGGCCGCGTCCACGGACCACACCTCGCCGCTGATCCCCGCGCGAGCCCCCGCATCCGCGACCATTCCCGGGTAGCCCCCGGCATCATAGAGCGCATAGCCGGGACACGTGGAGGCCTCTCCGAGAAAGGCCTGGCCGGCGAGGAAGGAGTGGTTGCTCAGTCCGCGCTTCAGGGTCCCGTAGACGAAGACGGGGCTCATGGGCCGGGTGCCGGGATCTCGACCAGGACCGCGGTTGTGTTGTCGCGGCCCGAGCTCATGACCGCCTCCTCGACCAACCCCTTTGCCGCGGCGGCGTCGCCGGGGGCCGAGGGGTGCCTGCGGATGAATTCCTCTATCCTGCGGTCCCAGAGCCCGTCGACCAGGCCGTCCGAGCAGATGAGGAAGCGGTCGCCGGGGGCGTGCGCGATGGCGCCGATATGGGGCTCGATGAACTGGGTCCCCGCGCCGAGGGACTGCTGGAGCGCGTTGCGCCGGGGGTGGGTGCGGGCCTCGCGCTCGTTGATGTCGCCCTTGCGGCGCAGCCAGCCCACGTGGGTGTGGTCGTGGGTCAGCTGGGAGAGGCCGCCCGCGCGCGGCAGGTGGTAGATGCGGCTGTCCCCCACGTGGCCGAAGTACATCCACTCGGGCCGGAACCAGCAGAGGCTGAGCGTGGCGCCCATGCCCGCGCATTCCGCGTACGACTTGCCCAGCGTGACCAGGTCGGCGTGGATCGAGATGAAGAGCTCGGTCAGGACGTCCTGGAAGCCGCTCGCCATGCCGGCGGCCGAGAGCCGGAAGCTCTGCGGGAGCAGGCGCGTGATGCGGTCGACGGCGATCCTGCTCGCGAATTCGCCGGACTTGGCCCCTCCCATCCCGTCGCTCACGGCGAAGACGAAGTCGGCGCCGGACAGCGAGGCGTGCCCGGTCTTCCCCAGGTAGTTGACCTCGTGCCCGTCGAACTTCAGCGCGAGGAACGAGTCCTCGTTGTTCGGCCTGAATCGCCCGACATGGGTCAGCCCGGACCAAAGGAGGTCTGCGGGGGCATTCGCCGAACCAGGCGGCTGCTCTGAAGGGTGGGGCGGGTTCACTGCGTGGCGGAAGGCTTGAGGGACACGGCATTTGCGCCGTCGCCGAGGATCGTTGCGAACTCGAAATCGATGACGCAGAACCGCCCGTCGGCGGCCCGGTAGGTCACGTTGCGCATCTCCCGGTCCTCGTGGCGGACGCCGAACTGCTCCAGCTCCGCGAAGAGCCGCTCCTGGCGCTCGGGGTTCAGCTGGTCGACGCGGGTACCGCAGTTCGTGGTCACGATCCTGAGCTGGGCGGGGTCGGTCTCAAGAAGCCGCGGCACAAACGTGCATCCCTTTTCCTCAAGGTGGTGCAGCACCCGCACCTCCTGCTCGAAGCGCTCCTTCGCCATGTGGCCGCGGAAGGTCTTGTGCACCCGCCCGTCAAAGCTGATCCGCACCAGCGCGCGGGGGGTATCCTTCATTTCATGCATCGGGAGAGGTGGTTGTAACAGTTCCCCGTGTGGCTCGGGCTGGCAAGCCTGCCGCCGGGACCCCCTCCCCAAGTCACAGGAGGGTTATTAAGAAAGTATTAACTAGAAATTGCCTCTGGCACGCAAGGTGCTGAATTCGACCCGAGTTTTCGTTATCGATCGGTCAGGGCCCCAAAAGTTACCCTGCGCGCGCGGCGCCGAATCCTCAGCCACTTCCAACACCAACTAACCCGCTTAACCATGCCCAAATACAAACTCGAATACATCTGGCTCGACGGTTACACCCCGATGGCCAGCCTCCGCAGCAAGACCCAGATCAAGGAATACGCCAGTTTCCCGAATCTCGCCGATTTGCCCCTGTGGGGCTTTGACGGCAGCTCGACGCAACAGGCGGAGGGAAAAAATTCCGACTGTATTTTGAAGCCGGTCGCCGTGTACCCGGACATCACGCGCAAGGACGGCGTGATGGTCATGGCGGAAGTCATGATGCCGGACGGCAAGACGCCGCATGCGTCAAACTCGCGCGCGACGATCCCGGATGACCCGGGCACCTGGTTCGGCTTCGAGCAGGAGTACTTCTTCTGGAAGGACGGCGCCCCCATCGGATTTCCGCCCGGCGGCTTCCCGCCGCCGCAGGGCCCCTACTACACGGGCGTCGGCTACAAGAACGTCGGCCCCATCGCGCGCAAGATGGTCGAGGAGCACATCGACATCTGCCTCGCGGCCGGAATCAACCTTGAGGGCATCAATGCCGAGGTGGCGAAGGGCCAATGGGAGTTCCAGATCTTCGGCAAAGGCTCGAAGAACGCCGCGGACCAGATGTGGGTCGCCCGCTACATACTCGCCCGCCTGTGCGAGCCGTATGGAGTGGACATCGAGTGGCGGTGCAAGCCGATCCTGGCCCCGTTCAACCAGCCCCTCGACTGGAACGGCTCCGGGATGCACTCCAACTTCTCGACAACCTACATGCGCGAAGTCGGCGGCAAGGCCTACTTCGAGAAGCTTATGGCTGCATTCAACGAGCACCGCGACGAGCACATCGCCGTATACGGCCCGGAGAACCACCTCCGCCTCACCGGCCTGCACGAGACCCAGTCGATCGACAAGTTCAGTTACGGGCTGGCGGACCGCGGCGCCTCGGTGCGCATCCCGCACAGCTTCGTCAACAGTGGCTACAAGGGCTACCTCGAGGACCGTCGTCCGAACTCGGCCGCCGATCCGTACCTGGTTGCCGGCAGGATCGTGAAGACGATCCAGTCCGTGCCGACGACCTGAGCCCCGGGCACCCTCAACTGCAACGGCGTCATCCCCCGGGATGACGCCGTTTTTTTGTTCGCGAATCGCGGGAGCGGCGCGGCAATCTTCCCGGCTGGCGGGAGCGCCCGCCCCTATGCCCGCCACCTCACCATCGGCACGCCCCTCGGGTTGGGAATGGATCCGTTCGCTGCTCCTCGCGTCGAACATCGTCTGGACGACGATGTGCCTCGGGGGGGTCCTCCCGGGAACGAGGATGGTGACCGCGGCGCTGACGGCGGCCCTCATCGCCTCCCATTTCGTCGACCCGGTCCGTGGGCTCCGCGCTCACCCTGCGGGTTGGCTGTTCATCCCGTTCCTCGCCTACGCCGCGGCCAACGTGGCCTGGGTGACGCCCGTCCGCTGGCTGGGGTGGAGCGACTGGCTCAACTGGACGCAGGCCGTCGCGGTCTTCTGGGTCGTGCTGAACGGGATCGAGGCTCCCGCCTGCCGGCGATTCATAGGAGGCCTCTTGGTTGCGGTCGGCCTGGTGGCCTCGGCCCTCGCCTTGTACCAGCACTCTGTGAAGCCGGACTGGATCATGCTGGGCAGGACGCAGGCCGCGCAATTCATAGGAAGGTCGAGCGGGCCGTTCGGGATTCCGAACAGCCTCGGGGCGCTGATGGCGCTCCTCATTCCCCCCGTCGGCTTCCTGGCCGTCGGGCGCGGGAGGCCGGCCTCGCAGCGCATCCTGTGGGCCCTCGTGTTCTTCGCGCTGGGCGTCGGCTTTGTCCTCGCGATCAGCCGGGGCGCGTGGGTCTCGCTTGCCGCGGCCCTCGGTCTGCGCCTGATGTTCGCGCCGGGCCGGAGCCTGGGCCAAAGGTTCGCGGCGAGCGCCGCCGCGGTGGGCGCTGGCGCCTTGATTGCAGCGGGACTGTATTATTCATACCCGATGATGCACGTTCGCATCGAGCAGTTTAGGGCGGACGCCGGCGAGCGCACGCGTCCGATCATGTGGCGAGGGGCGATTAAGATATTCGAGGCGCATCCCGTCCTGGGCGGGGGAGGAGGGAGTTACGACACCCTTTTCGAGCCCTTCCGACCTGACGGCTACATCGACCGGCCGGTCTACGCGCACTGCGACTATCTCAACACGCTCGCCGACTTCGGAGCCGTGGGGTTTGTGCTTTTCTTTGGCGCGGCCGGGACCGTGGCGTGGAGGTGCGCGCGCGCAGGAGGGTTGGCGGGTGCCGCATTCACCGGGCTGCTCGCCTTTTCGCTCCACCTGTTGGTCGACTTTGACCTGAAGATTCCGGCGCTCGCGATGATCTCGGCCACAATCGCGGCCTTGGCCACGCGCGAGGCGTGGCCCGGGGCGACGAGGCCTTCGGCCCCACCTGGTTCCGGAATCGGCCCGGCGCGGGGTGCCGCGCTCTGCACCGCGGCGGCCGCGGTTGCGTTCACAGGGCTCTGGGCCGTCCCCATGTACCGGGCCGAGGCGTTCAGGTATGCAGCCCGGGAAAAGATTAACAAGATGGCGCTCGCACGGGTCGACGAATCCCGGGAGGGCAACGCCATTGCGCTGATCGTGGCGGACATGGAGCGGGCGGTCGCGCTGGACCCCGCGAACGCACAGGCCTGGTCGGACAAGGCTTACGCGGAGTCCCTCCTCGCCCTTTCTCAAACGGCCAGGACCGCGGAACTGGGGGTCGACGTCGCGCGCGATGCCAATCGGGCCATCGCGCTGTGCCCGCTGCTGCCCGAATTCTGGATTCGCAGGGGAACGGGTTACGACATGCAGCTTCGCTGGCTTGAGGGTGGCGACTCCTATGTGCAGGCTCTCAAGCTCGCGCCACTCGGCGCAGCCTCATGGTATTACCAAGGGTATCACCTGAGCCTCGCCCCAAACCAGGTCGGCCCCGCTATGGCCGCCGTCGAGATCTCCTTGCGTCTTGACCCGGGCTTCCTTCTTGCACAATCATTGCGTCAACGACTAGCGATCCGGCTTCAACAACATCCCTAGGCGCCATCTCAATGCTTAACAAGATCCTGTTCGCCATCATTTTAGGGACTTTTGCTGGGCTGGCTCCGGCCGATGCCCAGACCACCCCTGCGGCCCCGGCTAAGATCAGGGGAAGGATCATCGCCGCCCACGTTGAGGGCCATGTCGAAGCCATCACAAAGGCAACCGGGGCAATCCGCGTGCTCCACGAAGGCGACATGATTTCAGACGGGGTCCAGGTCGTGACTGCGCCCGGCGCAGAGGTCGTCCTTAGCTTTTCAAACGGGGCCGATGTCAACGTGGCTGGGGACTCCACGCTGGATATCGATGAATTCATCCAGGATCCCTTCAGCGCCGACATCAAGGTCTCCGAACTGAAGGAGGAGCCGGGCACGTCGACGACCAAGCTCAACCTCGCGAAGGGTGAACTGGTCGGCAAGGTCGTCCACTTGAACGTGGACAAGGGCTCGGAGTTCACGGTGCAGACGCCGGTCGGCGCCGCCGGCATCCGAGGCACCACGTTTCGGATGATCTTCCGGCCCGGTCCGAACGGCACGGCTTTGTTCTCGATCGTCACGGCGGACGGCAGGGTTGTGTTCCGCGGCGTCACCACGGCGCCCGTGGACATCCCGGCCGGCACCAAGGTCGTGGTGACGTTCACTGTCAGTTCCGGCGTTGCCAGCACCCCCGTGATCGTATCGCCCGTCACTCCGGAGGAGGCAACCCAGGTCGCCGCCGCCGCGCAGGTCATCGCGACAGCGACGGCCACGACGACATTCACGGGATCGGGAGGTGGGGGTGGCGGAGGCGGCGGCGGAACGAGCGGCACGCCCTCGGGCTCGACGAATCAGCAGTCTTCGACGACTTCTCAGGCGGGCTCGGGCTGATACCGTTCGCGCTTCCAATCTGCTTCCATTGAGGGTCCCCGCTGAATAGCGTTTGGGCCTGTGGCATCCCCGAAAAAGTCCGCGCTCTTCCAGCTGCGCTGGCTGCTCCTAGCCCCTATCCCGCTCGCGTGGTGCGTGGTCGCCCACTTTGGGGCCCTCGGTTTCCTTGAGAACAAGTTCCTCGACTGGCGCTTTCGGTACCGCGGTCCTGTTTCCGCGCCGATCAAGGTCGTGTATGTCGATGTTGATTCCCAGTCGCTGAACGAGATCGGGGGCTTTCCGTGGAGCCGCATGTATTTCGCGCGCGTGGCGCGGGCGCTTATCGACGAGGGCGGAGCGAAGGCGGTCGGGATGGACTTTGTCTTTTCTACCGAGGGCATGTCCGAGTCGATCGACTGGAGGAAGCACATCGATGGAAACCTGGAATTCGCAAGGTACCTGTACGGCGGCCCGCCGGTCGTGCTGGCGGCGGCCTACGCGGGATGGCAGTTTCGCGACATCAACGGAAAGCTCAGAAAGCGGACGCTCCCCATAATCCGGACCGAGACCCGGCCCCTGGATTTGATTGAGCCGCCCGAGCTTCCCGAGCTCGAGCTGAGCTACGATCCCAAGCATCCGAGGCTCCTCAACCCGCCCTTCATAGGGCTAATCGATACAATCGAGGGAGGGTCGCGGTTCGTCCCGGCGTTTGCGCCCACGTCGGTCAAGACCTACACGCACATGGCGATCGAGCTGGCGCGCCTCTACTGGGGACTTCCGCGCGAGGCCGTGAAGATAGGGTCTGACACCGTCGAGATCATCAACAGAGACGGGACGACCAAGGCGTCCATCCCGCTCATCGACGGTCAGCTGATAGAGGTGGACTGGTTCTCCAGCTGGCTGTCGCCGGAGAACCCGCGAATCGGGTTTTCAACGGTGTACAACTTCGCCGATTTGGCGCGGTCCGCCGTTCCCGCCGAGAAGAAAACGGGCCAGGACTTCTTTGCCCAGGGGGAATTCAAGGATGCCGTCGTTCTCATAGGCCCCGTGGACCCTCTCCTTCAGGATCTGGCGACGACGCCCTTTGACGACATCCCGGTCCCGAAGGTGGGCGTGCATGGAAACCTCCTGAAGACGATCGTATCGGGTCTCTACCTGCGCCGTTTGCCCGAGGCATGGCAGGTCGCGATCGTGCTCGCTCTCTCCGCCCTCGTCGCGGGTCTCTCGGTTGTCGGCGGCGGACGCGCTTTGCCGGCGAAGATCGCTGCGGTGCTCGCGGCGGCAGGATACGCGGCCTTGGCGTTCCAGCTTTTCAAGACGAGCCACGTTGTCCTCCCGATGGTCGCGCCGCTTGGAGCGTCATTCACGGCGAGCTTTGCCGCCATAGCGTGGCAGGTCGTGGAGGAGCAGAAGGCGAAGGGCCGGATCAAGGGAATGTTCGCGACCTATGTTTCTCCCGCCCTCGTGGACCAGATGGTGGAATCCGGCCAGGAGCCCGAGCTGGGAGGCGTCGTGGCGCACATCACCGCCTATTTCAGCGACATCGAGTCCTTCTCGACGATGTCGGAGAAGCTTTCGCCCACGCTGCTTGTCGAGCTCATGAATGAATACCTGACCGCGTGCACGGACATCCTCCAGAACGAGGGCGGCACGCTGGACAAGTACATCGGCGACGCCGTGCTCATGATCTACGGGGCGCCTGTCGCGCTACCCGGGCATGCCCACAAGGCGTGCGTCGCCACGCTCCGCGTCCAGAAGCGGATCGGGGAGCTTCGCGCGAAATGGACGGCTGAGGAGGGCAAGTGGCCGGACATAATCCACCGGCTCCAGGCGCGCATCGGGCTCAACACCGGGCCAGCCGTTGTCGGGAACATGGGCAGCCACACGCGCTTCAGCTACACCATGATGGGGGACGACGTGAACATCGCCGCCCGGATGGAGAGCGGTGCCAAGGCCTGGGGAGTCTATTCCATGTGCACGGAGGCCACCCGGGGCGAATGCGAGAAGGTGGAGCCGGGCCGCGTCGTCTTCAGGGCGCTGGGCCGAATTGTCGTGAAAGGGCGCGCGCAGCCGGTCCCGATCTTCGAACTGGTGGCCCTGGCCGAGGACGCCACGGAGCGGATGCGCGAATGCGTCGCTCTTTTCGAGCAGGGTCTCGCGAGGTACAGCGCCCGCGACTGGGCCGGTGCGATCGCGCTCTTCCGCCGGTCGGAGCCCCTGGAGGTCAACGGACCCGGGCGCACCACTGAGGCGAAGACCAATCCGTCGCTTGTCTATGTCGCGATCGCCGAGGCCTACCAGTTCGAGCCGCCGCCGGCGGACTGGGACGGCGTCTACCACATGAAGGAGAAGTAAGGGGCCCGTCAGACGGTGATCTGCCCCTTGAGGTAGGCCTTCCCGTGCCCGGCCATCCTCACGCGGTCGCCATCGAGCATGCACCAGAGCTCGCCTCCGCGCCTCGAGACCTGCCGGGCGTGAAGCTTCGTCTTCCCAAGGCGCTTCGCCCAATAGGGGACGAGCGTGCTGTGCGCCGAGCCGGTGACCGGGTCCTCGGCTACGCCGGCGTCGGGCGCGAAGAACCGCGAGACAAAGTCGCAGTCCTTGCCTGGCGCGGTCGCGATGAACCGGCCTGGGACGATCGTCCCCAGGACCCTGCTATCGGGCGTGAGCGCCTTGACGTCGGCGTCGGAATCATACACGCAGAGCCACATCCGCTCGACCCGCATGACCTCCACCGGCTTGCGGCCCAGGCCGCGGGCGATGGCCTCGGGCGACTCAGCGGGCACGGGAGGCCGCGCCGGGAAATCGAGCTCGATGAGCGGGCCGTTCGAGAGGACGGACAGGGGTCCGGACTTCGTGTCGAATACCATTGGATTCTCCACCTGGCCCAGCTCGTTGAACAGGACATGGGCGGTCGCTAGCGTCGCATGCCCGCAGAGGTCGACCTCGACCGAAGGCGTGAACCAGCGCAACTGGGCCCTGGCCGGTCCCGTCCTCACGAAGAATGCCGTCTCGGACAGCCCGTTTTCAAACGCGATTCGCTGGAGCAGCCCGACGTCGAGCCAGGACTCGAGCGGGATCACCGCCGCGGGATTCCCTCCGAACGTGCGGTCCGTGAATGCGTCGACCCAGTAGATGGGAAGGTTCATGGCGGTTTGTGGTTCAGTGGTTCTTCGGATCCGTAGAGGGCGCCTCATCGCGGGTGGACGGCGCGGAAGCCTCGTGCGCCGGCGCGGACGCGTGGGCGGGAGCAGACCGTGGAGCCGGCGCCCTTGCCCCTCCTCCCGCCGGAATCCCGGGGCCCCGCAGCTGCACGCCGGCCACGCCGCCCGGTGCTCCGGGCATGGGGCGAGGCAGGGCGAGGTTGACCTCTCCCGTCCCGCCCGCGTAGGGCGCGGGCCTCGCCGAGGCGGCGGGCCGGTGCCAGGGCTGGGAGCCCTGCGGTCCGCGGCCGGGCTCGAAATGCGGTCGGTGCCATCCGCCGGGCCCGTGCCAGGAATTCCAGCCCCCCACCCATACCCCGCCGGTGTTCCAGTCGAGGCAGAGCGAAAGCCAGGGCCCCGCCGCGAAGGGAGCGCCGAAGGCCAGGAAAGGGCCTTCAAACCCGGTGTACGGGTCATCCGAAAAAACAATGCCGGTGTCGTAGACCGGAACGTAGATCGCGTCGGGCTGCAAGGGAAGGATCTCGATCTCGCCGTCGTCGGCGAGGACCTGCTGCTGGGCCGTGGACGCTAGGGCGCCGGCGCCCACCGCGCGGCTCCGCAGGCGCTGGACGGAGGCCATCACGTCGGCCGGCGAGGCAAGGAATGCCAGGCCGAGGGCCCGGGTCCAATCCGGGTTGTCCGCCATCCACTCCAGTACGGTGGGATAGTGAGCGAGGGCGCGCACGCTCGGGTCCCAGGGCTGTATGTCGATGCGGGAGACGTCGCCATACTGGACCATGAATGCGGCGGCCGCGGAAATCTCCGCGGGCAGGGTGGAAGCAGGAAGCATGACGGCCAACAGGGGATCGGGATAGAGGGCGATGGGCTCAAGCAGCCTGTCGGTGCCGCTCAAGGGTGCGGCCGGGGCGGGGGCCTGGGACGGAGGGGTTGGCGGGCCCGCCACGTACTCAGGG
>Ga0302326_10016844_pt1 | contig 15268 bp, 3 predicted proteins | sample Palsa_T0_3_FD_202264 | JGI IMG/M metagenome (GOLD analysis project Ga0302326, IMG submission 202264) | Peat permafrost microbial communities from Stordalen Mire near Abisko, Sweden - Palsa_T0_3 | ecosystem: Environmental > Terrestrial > Soil > Palsa > Peat permafrost | place: Sweden: Abisko...
GGTATGCGACGTGGTGCCGACAGCACCTGGGATTGCGGGCGCTGGCGGTGAATTTCGATGTGTGGCAAGAGGTAGGGATGGCCGCGGAGATGGTTGCGCCGACGGAATTTGACGACTTCCAGGAGGCGCGGCTTCGGACGGCGATGAGTTCGGAACAAGGGATTGAAGTTGTGGAACGGGTGCTGGCGGCGGGTCAGGTTCAGGTTCTGGTTTCGACGGTGGATTTTGCGGAGGTATTGCGTGGCGCGCTGGCGGGGGTGGGGAACGGAGCGGCTGGCCGAGTCGGACGAGCCGATTGGAGCGGGGATGGGGAGTTTGCGGAGGCTGCTGAGACGCTGGCGGTAATGGCCATCTGGCGGGAATTGCTGGGAGCCGAGGTGATTGAGCCGGGAGATAATTTCTTCGCGCTGGGTGGGCATTCTCTGCTGGGAACGATGGTGTTGGCGCGGATACGGGAGCAGTTTGGGGTGGAGTTGAGTATCCGGGCGATTTTTGAGGCGCCAACGCCGGAGATGCTGGGTGTCCGGATACGGCAGGCTGAGCCGATAGCGACTCCGGTGGCTGTTGGTGGTGAGCGTGAGGAGTTTGAGATTTGAGGCGATCTGTTGATTAGCCAGGGCGGGTAGCCGGTGTATTACCGATGGGGCAATGGGTGATGACAAACATGTTATTGAAACGGACAAGGATGCGGCAGGACAATGATGTAGCAGGACAAGGATGTAGCAGGACAAGGATTAGGCAAGACAATGATTAGGCAAGACAATGGCGGGACAGAGTAAATGACGCGACAGAAACTTACCGGACGCTGCACGTGAGCAAGGGGAACATGGCGGCAGGCTGGGAACGGAGTGAAGAACGAACGCGGACGGAGATATCCTCGAAGATCTCGGGAATATGGGCGCGGGCGCTCCAACAGCCGGAGGTGGATGAGGACAGCGATTTCTACTTCCACGGTGGAGATCATTTTCTGGCCCCGGTGATGATTCAGAACATCAATGATGAGCTTGGGCTGAAGCTTACGGTGCGCGACCTGGAGCAGGCTCGGACTATCGCCAAGCTGACGGACCTGATTTATTTTGAGCAGACTCGGATTGACCAGTCGACCGTTGTTCCGCTGAGAAATGTGCATGCTTCGCGTCCCCCGCTGTTTATCGTGCATGGGGTGGGCGGCAATGTACTGGGGTTTTATGCGCTGGCCAAGTGTTTGGAAGATAGCCAGCCGGTGTATGGAATTCAGGCCCAGTCGCTGCTTCCGGAGCGGCCGGCCGTGCTGCGGCTGGAGCAGATGGCGGCGCAGTATGTGAAGGATATGCGTGAGGTGTGTCCGAAGGGGCCTTACCATCTGTTGGGGTTCTCTTTTGGCGGGCTGGTGGCATACGAGATCGCTCAACAACTGAGTGCGGCCGGGCTTGAAGTGGGCCTGGTGGGCATGCTGGATACGCGACAGCCGGAGTGGATGCGCGGGTTTCCGACACGGGGTCCGATGCACAGGCAAGCGCTGTGGCGCATGAAGATGCTCTATGTGAATACACGCAGGCGGAAAGGGCGGTTGCGCTACCTGTGGCGCAGACTGAGCGAGCGTTTTCAACGGATGAACTACATGTATGCGGCCAGCAAGGGCCGCAGCGAGGTGGCCGACACGGTGCGGAATGTGCGTGAGATCAACCTTGTGGCTGGGATTTCCTACAAAGTGAGACCGTATCCCGGGAAGGTGACGCTGTTTCGCGCGGAACACGATCCGGCGGAACTGCCTTTGCCGCTGGATCTGGACTGGGGCAAGTTCGCCAAGGGCGGTTTGACGATCAAGCACATGCCGGGGGACCACGGGCGAATTTTGTATCAACCTGGTCTGGGTGCGCTGGCCCAGGAACTGACTGAGTATTTGCGTGAAGTTCGGCCAGCACAGGGGGACGGCGCGTCGTTTGGGAGCTTTCCAGATACGGAGTCGGCGAGAATCAGCATGGAGATATAGGCTTGCCGCGGATGCGGCCTCGCAGACCAGAAGTCGTTATTAGGGGCATGGCAATTGCACCTGGAGCACGCGGCGAGTCCCCCTTTTGACTCATTGACACCCCCCTTGGCGCTGGTTAGACTCAAGCCAAGAATCGGGTAAAACGTGGCGCCAGGAGCCTGGTTGGGTCGCGTCTTTCGACACTCAAATTATTGAAAAGGAAACGCTTGACTGCGATCCATGGGTCTCCGCAATTCGTTCGCCAAGCGGGTGCTGCAGAGCCTCGCGCACGGCTCTTTTGCTTTCCTTTCGCGGGCGGATCGGCTCCGGTTTTCGCTGGTTGGGGTGAGCGGCTGAAGCCGGATATCGAGGTTTGGGCTGCGCATCCGCGGGGCCGGGGGATGCGCTTTCGCGAGACACCCGACTTGAATACGGGCGCGATGGTGGGGGACTTTCTTTTTGGCCTGCGCGGATTGCTGGACTTGCCGTTTGTGTTTTATGGGCACAGCCTGGGCGGCTTGCTCGCGTTTGAGCTGACACGGCAGTTGCAGGCGCAGGGATTGCCGCTGCCGAAAGGGCTGTTTGTGGGAGCCACGGTGCCACCGCATCTGGGGCTGATCCATGAGGAGATTCATCATCTTCCGGACCAGCAATTTGTGAGCGCTATTCAGGATAGGTATGCGGGGATTCCTGAGGCGGTGTTGCGTGAGCCGGAGTTGATGGAGATGTTTTTGCCCGCGCTGAAAGCGGATTTCGCGGCGTATGAGCGCTATGGGTTTTCGCCGGGAGTGCAGGTCGCGTGCCCGATTACGGCGTTTGCGGGGGCGAATGATCCGGGCGCTCGGCCTGAGCTGATCGGGGAGTGGGCACATCATACGACGGGCAAATTCGCGCTGCATACGGTTGCTGGAGACCACTTCTTTTTGGCGGAGTCGGCGGGGTTGGTGCTGGGAGAGATTCGGAAGAGCCTGGGAGATGGACTGGAAGCAGGACGGCCGGCGGCTGTTGGGGGCAGGGAAGACTGGAAGCGGCTGTAGATGCGGACTATCTCACCTTAGCCCACCTTAGCCGCGATGAAACTGCGGCGAAGATGGGGCACCCTGTTTAGATGGGGCACGCTTATGCGGCGCAGGAGAAAGAGAGCGATGCAGGGATGGAAACGATGAGTGAACCGATTGCCATCCTGGGTATTGGGTGCCGTTATCCGCAGGCTGCGGGCGTGGATGCGCTTTGGCGGCTTTTGCTGGAGGGGCGAGATGCGATTGAGTCTTATCCTGGAGGGCGGTTTCGGGATCTGGATGCCGAATATGCTGCTGCAGCGGCTGGAGCGGGGAAGATTGCGACTCGTCTGGGTGGATTTTTGCCGGATGTGGACCGGTTCGACGCGGCCTTCTTTGGGATTTCTCCTCGCGAGGCGGCGTTTGTTGATCCGCAGCAGCGGCTGCTGCTTGAGGTGAGCTGGGATGCGCTTGAGGATGCGGGGCAGGTCCGTGAGCGGTATCAGGGTTCGAAGACGGGGGTTTTTACCGGGCTTTGGACTACGGATTACGAGCATCATCTGTATCGGATTGCGGAGAAGCCTGAGTTTTACATGCTTACGGGCGGGGGACGTTCGACGGCTTGCGGGCGGGTTTCGTTCACGTTTGGATTTGAGGGGCCGAGCGTTTCGGTGGACACGGCTTGCTCGTCTTCGATGGTGGCGATTCATCTGGCTTGCCAGAGTTTGCGGGTGCGGGAGTGCGACATGGCGCTGGCGGGCGGCGTCAATGTGATTCTGGCTTCGGATGTGACGCGGCTGTTTACGAATGCCGGGATGCTGGCTCCGGACGGGCACTGCAAGTTTGGCGACAAGAGCGCGAATGGGTTTGTGCGCAGCGAAGGCGCGGGGATGGTGGTGCTGAAGCGGCTTTCGGATGCTGTGGCGGCTGGCGATCCGATTTATGCCGTGATTCGCGGGAGTTCGGTGAATAACGATGGGCGGAGCAGCGGGCTGATGGTGACTCCGAGCCGCGAAGGGCAGCGGCAGATGCTGCTGGATGCATGGGCGCAGGCGGGGGCTTCGGGCGCGGATATCTGCTACATCGAGGCGCATGGGACTGGGACGCATGTGGGCGATCCGGTGGAGGTGGGGGCGATTTCGGATGCTCTGCTTGCTGCCGGCGCCGTGGGGAAGATTCCACTTGGCTCGATGAAGAGCAATGTGGGGCATACGGAGTCTGCGGCTGGTGTGGCTGGAGTGATCAAGACGGCGCTGGTGCTGCATCACGGGGTGGTGCCGGCGAGTTTGCATTGCGTGGAGCCGAATCCGGAGATTGATTGGGCGGGTGGTCCGATTGAGGTGGTTCGAGAGACGCGGGCGCTGCGGGCTTCGACGGATGGTCAAGCAAGGCTGGCGGGGGCCAGTTCGTTTGGGCTGACTGGTACGAATTCGCATATGTTGCTGGCGGAGTATTTGGAGGGTGCGGCTGAGGATCATGCGGATTCGAGGCCGCCGAGTTTTCTGTTGCCGTTAACTGGGTACACGGCTGAGGCTTTGCGGGGAAATGCTAAGCGCTGGCTGGAGTTTCTGGACTCGGAGGGGCTAGATGGACATTTGTCGGAGATTTGTTATCGGGCTGGGGCGCGGCGTACGCATCTTGGGCGTCGATTTGTTGCGGTTGGCGGCGATGCGGCGGAGTTGAAGACGCAGATTGAGGCGTTTCTGGCTGGTGAGGCTTCGGTTTCGCCTGAGGCTGGGGTGGTTGGAGATGCTCCGGCGCGGGTGGTGTTTGTTTGTCCGGGGCAGGGCTCGCAGTGGGATGGGATGGCTCGGGAGCTTTTCCGGGAGAATGCAGCGTTTCGGGAGAGTTTGACGGCTTGCGACCGGGTGATTGCTGCTGAAACCGGCTGGTCGTTAATTGAGCGGCTTGAGAGTGCGGATGCGGTTCGGTATTTGAATGAGATTGATTTTGTGCAGCCTGCGCTTTTTGCCATGAGCGTGGCGCTGGCTGCGGTGTGGCGGGCTGCCGGTGTTGTGCCTGAGGCGGTTGTGGGGCACAGCATGGGCGAGGTTGCGGCGGCGCACCTGGCTGGGGCGCTGTCGCTTGAGGATGCTGCGGCGGTGATTTGCCGCAGGAGCCGGTTGATGCGGCGGCTTAGTGGAACTGGTTGTGGTTCAGGCGCCATGGCTAGTGTGGAGTTGCCGGCGGCTGAGTTGGAGAAATGGCTGGGGCAGTTTGAGGGACGGGTTTCGATTGCGGCGGAGAACTCGCCGGGGACGACGGTGGTTTCGGGTGAGTCAGAGGCGATTGATCAACTGCTGGAATGGCTGGAGTTGAAAGAGGTTTTTTGCCGCCGGATCAAGGTGGATGTGGCTTCGCATAGCGCTCAGGTCGATCCGATTCTGGCGGAGTTGGCTGAGGGGCTTGTGGATCTGAAGCCGATGGCTGAAGTGTTGCCTTTCTTTTCTACGGTGAATGGGGCTTACGCTGCTGGCGGCGAGTTGAATGCTGGGTACTGGGTGAGGAATCTGCGCGAGCCGGTGCGTCTGGCTACGGCAACGCGGGCGCTGGCTCGGGATGGGTACACCTGCTTTGTTGAGTTGAGCCCGCATCCGGTGCTGGTGCCTGCGGTTGAGCAGACATTGCGGGCTTTGCACGGTGTTGACGTCGGGGCAGGCTTGGTGCTGCCTTCGCTGGTGCGCGGAAGTGCTGCGTGGACGGCGATGCTGCGGTCGCTGGGGCGGTTCTGGATTGCGGGCGGAAGGCTGGATTGGGCGGCGTTGTCGGGGTGGGGCGATGGGTCGCTGAGCCGACGATTGAGGCTGCCGGATTATGCGTTTGAGGCTGAGCGATTCTGGATCGATGAGGGTGAGCCTACTGCTGGAGTTGTTGCCAGTGCTGTGAAGTTGAGCCCGCTGCTGCGTAGCCGGACTGATCTGGCGAATGAGCCGGGGACGACGATCTTCGAGGTGATTGCGGACCTGAAGTCGCTGCCGTATGTGGGCGATCATCGCGTGGGTGGTGCAGCGGTGTTTCCGGGATCGGCGCATCTCGAAGTGGTGCTGCAGGCGGCGCGGGTGCTGTGGCCGGAGAAGACGGCGCGGGTCGGCGAGGTTGAGTTTTTGCAGGCGCTGTATCTGGCGGAGAACGAGACGCCGGAGGTGCAGTTGGCGGTGAGGCGTTTGCCGGGTGTGCGCGAGGTATACAGCTATGCGTTGCGGGGACGGCAGGGCGGCGCGGGGACGGGCTCGGATACAGGCGCGGGCACTTGGACGGAGCACTCCAAGGGGTTGGTATGGCCGGAAACCGAGGCAGAGGAAAGGGCGGGCGCGGCGAAGAGCGGTCCTGACTTCAGCGGTGAGGATCTGGCGGAGCGCAGCGGTTCGGGCGAGGAGATGTACCGGAAGGCGCAGAGCGCGGGGCTGGACTACGGAGCGGCCTTCCAACTGGTGGAGAGCTTTACGAGCAAGCGGCTGGATGGGGTGCTGATGGCGCAGTCGCGGATGCATCCGGCGACTAGGGCGGAGGGGTATCTGCTGCATCCGGCGACGCTGGATGCGTGTTTCCAGACGATGATTCTGATGCGGCCGCGTATTGCGGGATTGCTGGCGGAGGATGTGTATCTGCCGTCGTCGCTACGAGAGCTGCGGATTGCGGCGCTGCCTTCGGATGTAGCGGCAGTCGAGGTGGAGAGTCTGGTGACTGAGGCTGTCTTCCGCGATGCCGACGAAGCGATGAGTGAACTGGAGTTCGATTTACGGCTGCGAACTGCGGGCGGACGGCTGCTGGTGGAAGCGATTGGCATGAAAATTCGGCGGGTGGATTCGCAGAATGCCGAACGCGTGGCCGATGACTTGTACTTGCTGGGGTGGAAGCCGATGCGGCTGCCATCGGGGGCGACGCCCGGTGGGGCAGTTGGGCAACACTGGCTGGTCTTTGCAGATCCGGCTACGGGAAGTTCGGCCTCGCGGGCTGCGGAGTTGGCTCGGCAGATGACTGGTTTGGGTGGACGTTGCACGCTGGTTTGGCCGGGGGAGAGGTTTCGCCCGCTTGGGGATGGGGAGCGGCGGCTGGATTTGCTGGGAGCGGACGAGTATGAGCTGCCGTTGGGCGATATAGCTGCGCTGGATAGTCTGCTGGGGCTGGTGGCGGCTGAGGCGGGCAACCGGATCGATCATGTGTTGGATTTTTGGACGTTGGAAGATAGCGAAACTGGAGATGGGGCGGACGCTGAGGTGCTGGATTCGGTGCTGCGGGCGCAGAGCCACGGGTTGAAGTTTGTGCCGACGCTGGTGCAGGCGATTACGCGCTGCGGATGGACCCATCCGCCGAAGCTATGGCTGGTGACGGAAAGCACGCAGCATGTGGCAGAGGCTCCGGTGAAGATTCGGCTAGCGGGGTCGACGGTGTGGGGGCTGGGTGCGGTGCTGATTCGGGAGCATCCGGAGTTGCGGCCATGTTTGGTGGATTTGACGGCCGGTGGCGACGCTCAGGAGGGCGATTCGGTAGAGCTTCGTGCGATTGTGCGGTTGTTGCTGGATGCTGGTTTGCACGCGGGTCCAGACGCGGGCGCGGAAGATCGCATTGCCCTGCGTGGCGATCGCGCATTTACGGAGCGCGTGTTGCCTTGCGCGCTGAAGGCCAAGGTGGATGTTCAGCGCCAGGTGGCGGAGGGTGAGTCGTATCGGGTGGAATCGGATCGGCCGGGGGCTCTGGATCAGCTTCGGCTTCGCGTCTTCGATGTGGGTGAGCCGGGGCCGGGCGAGGTGAAGATCGAGATTTCGTATAGCGGTCTGAACTTTGTGGATGTTACGACAGCGCTGGGACTGTATCCAGGGCTTGATCCGAGGCTTTCGCTGAAGCTTGGTGGGGAATGCAGCGGGCGTGTGGTCAGCGTGGGTACTGGAGTCACGGGGCTGAGGGTTGGCGATGCGGTGGTGGCGGTGACGCCGGGCTTTATGAGAGTGGCGATGGTTGCTTCTCATGCGGTGGTGCCGGAACGGATGGCGATTCTTGTGCCTCCTTCGCTGACGATGGAGCAGGCTGGGGCACAGCCGGTGGCTTATCTGACGGCTCATCTCTCGCTTAATGTGCGGGCGCGGCTGCGGGCGGGCGAGTGGGTTCTGGTGCATTCAGGAGCCGGTGGCGTGGGTCTGGCGGCGGCAAAGATTGCGCAGTCGCTGGGCGCGATTGTGATTGCGACGGCCAGTTCGAAGGAGAAGCAGGACTTTCTGCGTAGCTGGGGAGTGAAATACATCCTGACCTCGCGGACGCTCGACTTTGCAGACGAAGTGATGGAGATTACGGGTGGACGCGGCGTGGATGTGGTGCTGAATTCGCTGGCGGGCGACTTTATTCTCAAGGGGCTGGATGTGCTGGCGCCGTATGGACGGTTTATTGAGCTGGGCAAGCGGGATATTTATGCCGACCGGCCGATTGGGCTGAAGGTTTTCCGCAAGAACACTTCTTACTCGATGGTGGATGTGGCTGGGTTGCTGGAGGAAAAGCCTGAAGAAGCGGCGGAGCTTTTCCGCGAAGTGATGGATGCGGTGGGTAGCGGACGCTGGGCTCCGCTGCCGGTGACCATCTTTTCGGCGAATGAGGTGCCGGATGCCTTCCAGTTCATGGTGGAGGCGCGGCACATTGGCAAGCTGGCGATTCGGTTTGAAGGGATGCGGGATGAGGTGCGCGTGCTGCCATCGAAGACTGGTGCGGCGACGCTGCAACAGCCGCGTTTCAAGAGCGACGGAAGTTACATCATCACGGGCGGGCTGGGCGGCGTGGGCCTGACGGTTGCGGAGTGGATGGCGGCCAAGGGAGCTGGATGTTTGGTGCTGGTTTCGCGGCGCGAGCCAAGTGCGGCGGAGAACGCGGCGATGGAACGGGCTCGGGCACTGGGAGCGCGAGTCGAGCATCGGCGTACGGACTTGATGGATCAGAAGGCGGTGGATGCGCTGATTGCGGAGATCGGGCAGACTGAGATTGGGCAGAGAATGCCGCCGCTGCGCGGGATTATGCATGCGGCAGCGGTGATTGACGATGCGCTGGTGACGGATCTGAGGCCGGAGCGGTTCGATGCGGTGCTGGGACCGAAAGTGCGCGGGGCTTGGTATCTGCATGAAGCTACGCGTGATCTGGCGCTTGAGTTTTTTGTGATGTTCTCGTCGGTGGCGACGATCTTTCCGCAGCCGGGGCATGGGAGCTATGCGGCGGCAAATGCTTTTCTGGATTCGTTTGCGGCTTACCGGCGCGGGCTGGGTCTTGCTGCTTCTTCGATCAATTGGACGGGCTGGGTGGGACTGGGTCTGGCACGCAATACGGGGACGAGCCGGACGATTGATGCGTGCGCGGCGGAGGGTCTGGGAAGCTTCGATGCTGACGAGGCAGTGGCGGCACTTTGGCAGGCGTTGTGGGCCGACCCTATTCATGCGACTGCGGTGCGGATCGATGCGGCGATGGTGGCCGCGCAGGAGAGGATTCCGACGCTGCAGCGTGAGGTGGCGGGAGTGGGCGCGACACGGGTGCGTGACGGGCTGGCGGAGCATCCAGTGCTGGTGGTATTGGCGGAGGCGGGTTCGCATGGAGAGCGGATGGCGCTGCTGGAGCAACTGCTGCGAGTGGAGACTGGCCGGGTGCTGAAGCTCGCTCCGGAGCGGATTGGGGCGAATCAGCCGTTTGGGCAGTTGGGAATTGATTCGCTGATGGCGCTGGAGCTGATTCGGCGGGTGAATGCTGCGCTGGGGCTGGCGCTGCCGGCCACGGCGGTGTTTAACTATCCCACGCTGACGGTGCTGGCGGGGCAGATTTTGAAGCGGCTGGGGATGGAAACTGTGCAGACGCCTGTCGATGAGGCCAGGCTGGTTGCGGTTGAAGAGCCGGATAGTGAGGAGCTTTCTGAGGATGAGGCTTTGCGGGCGCTGATGGAGCCGGGTGAGGCGTCTGGTGGGGACTGATCTCAAGCGAGAGCCGACGTTGAGCGCGGCGCGGCTGGCCGTGGCGGTGCGGCGCGCGCGGGCTGAGGCTGGACGTGGCGCTTCGCTATTTCTGGCTGATCCGATTGCGATTGTGGGGATGGGTTGCCGGTTTCCTGGCGGGGAATCGGGGGCGGTTTCGAGTCCGGCGGAGTATTGGCGGTTACTTGAGGAGGGCCGCAGCGGGATACGCGAGATTCCGGAGGGGCGTTGGGCTGGTGTGCGCGAGACGCTTCCGCCGCATATGCTGCTGGGCGGGTATCTGGAGGATGTGGACCGGTTTGATGCGGAGTTTTTTGGTATTGCTCCGCGCGAGGCGCATTCGATCGATCCGCAACAACGGCTACTGTTAGAGGTTTGCTGGGAGGCGCTTTCGGATGCGGGGATTGCGCCGAGTTCTCTTAGCGGGTCGGATACGGGCGTTTTTGTGGCTGTTTATTCGAGCGACTATGCGCGGATGCAGCTGAATGACGACATTGTGAGCAGCACGGGAAGCGGTTCGCTGGCTGGCGTGGGCGCGGCGCATAGCGTGGCTGCTGGGCGGCTTTCATTTTTGCTGAATCTGTGCGGACCGTGTTTGACGGTGGATACGGCTTGCTCTTCTTCGCTGGTGGCGACGCATCTGGCTTGCCAGTCGCTGCGGCAGCGGGAGTGCTCCGTGGCGATTGTAGGCGGGTCGAGTCTTAAGTTACTTCCGGATGAGGTGCGGGCCTTTGCGCAGTGGGGGATGCTGGCACAGGATGGACGGGCGAAGACCTTCGATGTCGCGGCGGATGGGTTTGTGCCGGGCGAGGGCTGCGGGGTGGTGGTGCTGAAGCGGCTCTCGGACGCGGTGGCGCAGGGAGACCAGATTCGAGCGGTGATTCGCGGGTCGGCGGTGGGCCATGATGGGCGGTCGAGCGTATTGACTGCTCCCAATGGCCCGGCGCAGGAAGCGGTGATGCTGGCGGCGTTGCGGGATGCTCAGGTAGCGGCTGGCGATGTTTCGTTTGTGGAGACGCATGGGACGGGGACTTCGCTGGGCGATCCGATTGAGGTTGAGGCGCTGGATGCGGTTTACGGGGCTACTTCTGGTGGGGGGGTGGACTGCGTGCTGGGGGCGGTGAAGACGAATTTTGGGCATCTGGAGGCTGCGGCTGGGCTGGCTGGGCTGATTAAGGTAGTGCTGGCGCTGGAGCATGAGGCGATTCCAGGGAATTTGAATTTTGAGCGGTTGAATCCGCAGATCCGGCTGAGGGCGGGGAGCAGGTTGAAGCTGGCTACGGAGGCTCGGGCCTGGTCGCGGTCTGTCGGTTTGGGGCGCTTTGCGGCTGTGAGTTCATTTGGGCTGGGTGGGACGAATGCTCATGTGATTTTGGAGGAAGCGCCGGTTTTGCCGCGCATGGCTGAGGCTGGCGCGGCGGATGGGTTGCCAGTGGAGTATTGCTTGCCGGTCTCGGCGCATACGGCCGAGGGTTTGCTGAAGGTTGCCGGGGAGTTTGTGGCGTTGCTGCGCAGGCCTGGGGCGGATTTGGGGCAGATTGCGCGGGCGGCGGCGCTTGGACGGGATCATGCTGCGTTTCGAATCGCGGTGAGTGGGGTTGCGGCTGCAGATGTTGCGGGGAAGCTGGAGGCGCGGATTGCGGCTCTGGATTTAGGGGCGGCGGAGAGACTTGCGCAGGCGGCGGATGGACGAGCTGAGGTGAATCTGGCTGCTGGGATGGGGTCAGTGGCTGCCCACTACGAGGCGGGTGCTGAGATCGACTGGCGGAAGGTCTATCCGAGTCAGTCTGCACATGCGGAGCTGCCTCCCTATCCGTGGAATCGGAAGCGATTTTGGCTGGCTGACAGGCCGGTAAGAGATGTGGCTTTTGCGGAGCAGAATGCCGGGAATGCCGGGGTGGAGTTGCTGGGACGCGAGCTTCAATCTGCGTTTTTGGAGGGGCGCGTTTGGGAGACTTTGCTGGGAACTGAGAGCTTTTCCTGGCTTGCTGAGCATTGCTGGCGGGGGGGGGCGATTTTACCGTTTGCGGCGTGGCTGGAGCTGGCTCGGCGGGCGGCGGCTGGTGTGGGTGCTGGGCAGGTGGTTGTGCGGGAGTTTGCTGTGCATCAGCGGCTGGAATTGGGCGCGGAGGCGGTTCCGTTGCAGACGCTTGCGACTGCTGGACGCGAATTGAAGTTGGCGGCGAAGGTTGGAGTGAATTGGGAGGGGTTTGCCAGCGGATTCTGGGAATCAGCAAATGATTCGGCGGCTCAGGTACTGGACATTGAGGCGGTGAAGAGCCGGGCTGTGGAGACGATTGCGGCGGCGGAGGTTTACCGGCAGTTGGAAGCGCATGGGCTGAGCTATGGTCCGTCGTTTCGGCTGCTGCGGCGGGTCTACGCGGGGCCGGGATTTGCGTTGGGCGAGGTTGTGGGGTCGGAAGCTGATGGTGGGGCTTCGGGTCTTCATCCTGCTTTGCTGGATGCTTGTTTGCAGGTTTTGCAGGCTGCGCAGGCTGTCGAGCATCGCGGCGTTGCGATGCTACCCGTGAGCGTGCGCAGTTACCGGGTGATTGGCGATGCGTGCGAGGTCTATGCGCTGGCTGAGATGAGGGCGGCTTCTGGGGACGAGGCTGAAGCGGATATTACGATTGCGGATCGGCAGGGAGCTTTGGTTGCCGAGATTCGCGGGCTGCGGGTGCGGCGGGTAGCCGAGGCTGCTGTGCGCACGTCGCCGATGTGGCAGACCGTTTGGCGCGAGGTTGCGGACCTGGTCGCGAATTTAGCGAGTGAAGGTGGGGAAGAGGCGGACGGCGAGGCGGCGGTCTTGCTGAAGGGGAATCTGAGAGAAGTTGCTGCGCAACTGTTGGGGGTTGTGAAGCGGGAGGAGGAGACTCCAGGCTCGGTGCGGCGTGCACGTGTGACTACGCGGGGCGCGATGGCTGTTTGTTCCGGGGAGAATGTCGATCCTGAGCAGGCAGCTTTGCTGGGGCTGGTAAGGACCTTTCGCGCGGAGCATCCGGCGGTTGCGGTGCAGGTTTTGGATTTGCCGATTGGGAGTGCGACGCCCGCAGCGGCTGATTCGTCAGCGGGGATTCCAAATTTGGTTTGGGAATCCTATGAGGTTGCATGGCGAGCCGGACGGTTGTTGCGACCTGCGTTGGAGACCTTCGATTCGGGTGCGGGGGCGAACGGAGAGCAGGCTCTGGTTGTTGGGAAGCCGGGGTTGCTTGAGAGCTTGCGTGAGGAGCCGTGTGTGGTTTCCGATCCGGCTGTGGACGAGGTGCAGATTGGCTGTCTGGCGCATGGGTTGAATTTTCGTGATGTGCTGACGGCATTGGGGTCTTACGGCGGGGCCGCGACGGTTGCCGGATCTGTTGTTTCGCTGGGTGCGGAGTGCGCCGGGGTGGTTTTGAAGGCTGGCAGCGGTTCAGGATTTGCTCCGGGTGAGGCGGTGGTGGCTTTTGCGCCGGGGAGTTTGCGGTCGGTGGTGAATGTGCCTGCTGCGTTTGTAATTGCGAAGCCGGCGGGGATGAGTTTTGCTGAGGCGGCTACGATTCCGGTGGCTTTCTTGACGGCGCAATATGGGTTTTCGCGGCTGGCTGGGCTGAAGGCGGGGCAGACGGTGCTGGTGCATTCGGCTGCTGGTGGGTTGGGCATGGCGGTGGTGCAACTTGCGCGGTTGGCTGGGGCGACGGTGATTGCTACTGCTGGAACGGCGGAGAAGCGGGCTTATCTGAGCGCGCAAGGGGTTGCGGATGTGTTCGATTCACGCTCGGAGAGCTTTGCTGACGAGGTGCTGCGGGTTACGGATGGTCTGGGAGTGGATGTGGTGCTGAACGCGCTTTCCGGGGAGAAGATTGCAGCGGGATTTCGGGCGCTCAAGCGGGGCGGGGTGTTTTTGGAGGTGGGTAAGCGGGATATCTGGAGCGTGGAGCGGGTTCAAGCGGAGCGGCCGGATGCGCGGTACTGGGCTTTTGATCTGGGTGAAGTGGCGCTGCGACAGCCGGGGCTGATTCATGAGATGCTGCGGGAGATTTTCGCGGGTATTGCGCAGGGTGAGTTGACGCCGCTGCCGTTGGAGATCTATCCCCTGCGCGATGCGGAGCGGGCTTTTCGGCAGATGGCCGGTGGCAGGCATTTGGGCAAGCTTGTGCTGACGCGGGGGCCTCGATCATTGTCGGCTGAGGATTGGACTGCGGTTCTGAGGGAGGGGACGGCGCTTATTACTGGTGGGACCGGAGCGCTGGGTTTGGCTACGGCGCGATGGCTACTTGGCCAAGGAGCGAAGCGGGTGGTGCTGGTGAGCCGGCGAGGTGCTTCTGAAGACGTGAAGGCGCTGCTGGATGAGTTTGCTGGACGGGTGATTGCTGAGCAGGCGGATGTGGCGGATCGGGAGCAGCTTGGCGCGGTGCTGACGCGAGTGCGCGGGGATTTACCGCTGCGAGTGGTGATTCATGCGGCTGGGGAAGTGGATGACCGGCTGCTGGCGGATCTCGATCTGGATGATTTTGCTGCGGCTCTGCTGACCAAGGTGGATGGTGCTCAATTGCTGTCTGAGTTGACGGAGAATGATCCGCTACTGGCGACGGTTTACTTCAGCTCCGTGGCGGCGGTGCTTGGATCGGCTGGGCAGGCGGGTTATGCGGCGGCGAATGCGTATCTGGATGGACTGGCTGAGGAGCGTTCGGGGCGTGGATTGCGGACGTTAAGTGTGAATTGGGGCGCATGGGCTGAGGGCGGGATGGCGTCGCGCCTTTCTGAGTCGGCTACGGCCCGGATGACGCGGCAAGGGATGAGGCCGATGCTGCCGGCGACTGCGCTGGCGGCTTTGGGCGAGGCGATTTTGTCGGGAAAGGCTCGGGCGACGATTGCCGATGTGGATTGGGCGGCTTACGAGCGACAGTTTCCCGAGGGATCAGCTGGGCGGGGTTTTCTTGCGGGATTCTTGCCTGGACGTGAGGGGGCGATTCCGACAGCTAGTCGGGCAACGCAGAGTTCGGCGAATCGTGACGCAGATGAGATCGCCGCGATTGGCGGGGCTGGACGGGCGGAACGGATGCCTCGCATGGAGGCTTTTGTTCGCGCCGAGACGCGAAAAGTGCTTGGGCTTTCTGCTGGCAGGCCGATGCCGGGCGAGATGCCCCTGCAGGAGCTGGGGCTTGATTCACTGATGGCGCTGGAACTGCGCAATGTGCTGGCGCAGGCGATGGGGCGTCCGCTGAGCGCTACGCTGCTGTTCGATTACCCGACGATTCGGGGGCTGGCGGGGTATTTGGTTTCGCTTACCGAGTCGAATGCTATTGAAGATGGGAGCAGTCCAGGTGACGAGCATACCTCTGGGGCCAAGACCCCGGCCTACGAGTTCGGGTCAAGCTTGGTTGATCTGGATCAGGAGTTGGCGG
>Ga0302326_10016845_pt1 | contig 15268 bp, 16 predicted proteins | sample Palsa_T0_3_FD_202264 | JGI IMG/M metagenome (GOLD analysis project Ga0302326, IMG submission 202264) | Peat permafrost microbial communities from Stordalen Mire near Abisko, Sweden - Palsa_T0_3 | ecosystem: Environmental > Terrestrial > Soil > Palsa > Peat permafrost | place: Sweden: Abisko...
CAAGGTAGCCCCAGTCGTTTCGCCCTCGCGCGCCGTGCGTTTTCCCGCGGCATCGCACCAGGGACTTTGCGCCAGCAAGGAAGCGTAATTGAGGACCTCGCCTTTTTTCAGGTGATGCGAAACCGTCACGCGCAAGTCCCCGTTTGGGCACGCATGGGAGTACAGTTTGGCAATGCTCCACCCGCCCTGGGCTTCCCGCGTGGCCCGCGAGTTCAGGGCCGCGGCCTCGGGGGCCATCATGTTTCCGTTGCCGTAAAAAGCGTCCTGGACCATTCCGCGCTCCCAGAGCTGGAAGACCGTCGCCTCTCCCCACTGCGCCCGCGCGGAGAAAAACAGTCCCGGCGTGAATGCGTCCGCCAGCTCGGTCTCCGCCAGCCACTCCTGCCCCACCGTCCACTCCAGCCTCGGGCCGTCGAGCCGCAGCCGCCAGTGCTCGCGCACTGCGCCGTAGCGCACGCCGTCGATCTCCCTCTCGGCGTCGGACACCGCCAGGACGCGGGGCGCCGGACCGGATGAACTGAGATGCCATCGCCCCGCGGCGTCGACATAGCCGCTCTGTCCTCCCCAGGGCAGCGCCAGCGGATGGCGGACGCTCCGGGGTATCCCCGTCTTCAACAGGTTCTCGCACCAGCGCGAGCCGCCGCGCGCGTCAAAACGCAATGAGACCAGCTGGGCCCGATCGGCCGCCAGCATCACTTCCCAGAAGGCATTGTGGAGGCGGGTCAGCAAATCCGCCGCTTGAGCTGAAAATGATTGGCCTCCCACGGCGCCATCTTCAGGGGAAGCTTTCGCCAGTAATACTTCAGGTCATCCGATTTCCAATTCCGGTAAACCTGGCGCCACGTCATGTCCTTGAAATGGAGGCCCAGCGATCCCTTTTCGACCGGCTCAGCCAGCGCCTGGTAGCGGACATCCAGCGACAGCCGAAGCTGGTCCTTGCTTTGGGAGCGGAGCGCCTTGTGCACCGTCATGCTGTGAAACGTCAGCACATCACCCGCCTCGTAATCCCCCTCGACCCAGTGCGATTCCCACGGGCATAATTGCACCGCCGCGCCGCCGCCGCCGGCGCCCTTGGCGGGCCGAACCGGCATGGTGCCGGCCTTGTGGCTGCCGCGGAGGACCGTGAGCCCGCCCAGGGAGCGCGGACAGTCGCCCATCGGGATCCAGCAGGTCCAAGTATTGGCGGTCCCTTGAATGTGGGGAAAATCCTGATGTTGCGGGGTCGGAAAGTTGTCCCGGTGCGGAATGATCATCCGGGCGATGTTCCGCGGATGCACCAGCACTTCGCCTCCGAACAATTTTCGGTAAAGGGCCAGCAGCTTCGGATGATGGGGAAATTCGTGAAAGGCCTGGAGCTTTTGCACATCCCGATAACAGGCCTCGCCGGTGCCCCAGGATTGGATTTCCACGGCCGGGATCGCATCGATCGTGGCCGTGTCGAGCCGCCCCCCCAATCGGCCCTGGCCCCGAGCGCGCCATCCATAGGTGTCCATCACCGCCAGGATCTCGGCCCGAAGCTTCATCACGTACGCGGCGGGCAGAAGGCGCTTGAAATACAAGTATCCCTCCCGGTCAGCGCGTTTCCTCAGGGCCTCCGGATCTGAAAGGATATCCGTCGAGTCGATGAACAGAGATTTCCTGAGGGGCCGGGGTTTCGGCTTTGAGGCAGCGCGGGCAACCATGGGTAAAATATAGAAATCCTTAGTCCCGCTTTGGCAAGACGCGGATATGCCCATCAGCCCAGCGACTCTTCGAACTTTTGCGCATCCTCCAGCGTGTCCACCCCGATCGTCGGATCGTCGGTGGCTCCGACCGCAATGCCGTATCCGTTTTCGAGCACGCGCAGTTGCTCAAGCTTTTCCAATTGCTCCAGCCGGCCAACCGCCAGCTGCGCGAATCGTTCCAGCAACGCCGACTTGTAGGCATAAAGGCCCAGATGCCGACGGCAGGGATTAGCCCGGACCCAGGCGTCATCGAGCTTTCCCGTTGAGTCGCGGGGATAAGGAATCGGGGCGCGGGAAAAATACAGCGCCCGCCCGGCCTGATCGCAGACCACCTTGACCTGGTTTGGATTACAAAAATCCGCCGCATTTTGAAAAGGCGTCGCCAGGGTTGCCATGTCGGCCGGACCGGAAATGAGCTCGGCCAGCAACCGGATCTGCCGCGCCGAAACCAGCGGCTCGTCCGCCTGGACGTTAATTACATGATCAGCAGCGACTTGTCGGTTCGCCTCCGCCAGCCGATCGGTGCCGCTCGGATGGTCGGCCCGGGTCAGGATCGCCGTGTAGCCGCTGGAAATCACAATTTCACGCAAAAGTTCATGATCGACAGCGAAATACAAAGGATATTCGGGGGTTTCGCGGGAGATGCGCTCGGCGACCCACAACAGCAAAGGCTTCCCCTTGACCTTGTGTAACAGCTTGCGCGGGAACCGGGTAGACTCGAGGCGGCAGGGGACGATGATTGCGGTACGGGGCATGCTCCAGAAAGTTGCGGGATGGTTTTTAGGTTGCAAGCTAGCCGGAGCTCACGAACTTTCCGCACCATTTTGATCGAGCTTGCAGCCCATTTTAGTCCTCAGCCATGAACAAAATCGACGCCACACCCGCAGGTCAGCAGTTCATAAAGGAATTGGTCGTCCAAAATAAGATGGGCATTCACGCCCGCCCGGCAGCGATGGTCGTGCGCATCACCAACAAATACAAGTCAGAGGTGTTTGTGGAAAAAGAGGAGGAGCAGGTGAACGGCAAAAGCATCATGGGCTTGATGATGCTGGCGGCCGGCCGCGGATCAACGGTCAAGTTCATCGCCGTCGGCGATGACGCCCCGCTGATGCTCGCCGAACTGGAAGCGCTCTTCGCCCGCAAGTTCGACGAAGCTTAAATCCCAAAAAACTTCCGCGCATTCGCCGTCGTAATCGCGGCGAGTTCGTCGTGGCTCACGCCGAATAATTTCGCCGCGTATTCGGCGATGTGTTTCACGTAGGCCGGCTCGTTGGGTTTTCCGCGGTGGGGCATCGGGGCGAGGTAGGGCGCGTCGGTCTCGATCATCAGGCGCGCGATTCCCTGCGCCTTGGCCGCGGCGCGGATATTCTCAGCGTTCTTGTAGGTCAGGATGCCGGTGAAGGAGCCCCGTCCGCCGAGCCGGCTCAGTTCGGCGATCTCCGCGGGTCCTTCGCTGAAGCAGTGAAAAACAACCTTGGTCCAATCCATCCCGCTTGCCGTGATCATCTCCACGCATTCGGGAAACGCCCCGCGGGAGTGAATGACAAGCGGGCAGCCGAGCCGCCGCGCCAGTTCGAGCTGGGCCGCAAACGCCGCCCGCTGCCATGAGAACACCTTTTCGGCCTCAGCCGCGTCCTTGGGCAGATGGAACCGGTCCAGCCCGCATTCGCCCAACGCCACTGGAGAAGGGTCTCCTTTCCAAAATCCTTCGATCTGCCCGACCGCCGCTTCCCAGCCGGCGTCCACGACGCATGGATGCAATCCCACCGTCGCATGCACCAAGCCCGGATTGGCTGCCGCGATATCGCGATGAATGCTCCAATCATCGACCCCGGTGCCGATCGCGATCATCCCCTCGAGTCCCGCCGCGCGGGCGCGATCCAGAATGCCAGGCAGTGAGCCCTGGCTGGCGAATGAATCAAGATGCGTATGTGTATCTATCAGGCCCATGGGAAAAAAGAGGCACCCAAAGTAGACGCCGCATCCTGCCGCGTTCCTCACCCGGAACGCGGCGGGACGCCGCGTCTATCTTGGTGTCCGGTTCAGCCTCATTTCAAATAAAGTTTTCCGTAGCGTTCACGCAAGTAGCGCATCAGCGGCGCGGGTGAGAGCTCCTCTCCGGTCACCTGGCGCACGAGCGAGAGCGCGTCGAGCCGTCGGCCCTGGGCGTGGATGTTTTCGCGCAGCCAGCCCAGCAGCCAGGTGAAGTCGCCGCGCGCGCAGTCCTCCTCAATCCCCGGCCGCAGACTTAGCACGCGATACCAGAGTTGCGCCGCGATCATGTTGCCGAGGGCGTAGCTGGGGAAGTAGCCGAAGGCGCCGCCGCTCCAGTGGACGTCCTGCAGCACGCCCTCCCGGTCGCTGGCGGGACTCAGGTTGAGCAGTTCCTGCGAAAGTTCGTTCCAGGCCGCGGGAAGATCCTCCACGGCCAGCGTGCCGGCAAACAGGCGCCGCTCGATCTCAAACCGCAGGATGACGTGCAGATTGTAGGTGATCTCATCGGCCTCGACGCGGATGGGGGTTGGGGCGACGGAATTGACGGTGAGGTAAAGCTCCTCCGACGTCACCGCCGCGGTCTGCGCGGGAAAAAGCGTCCGGAAACGGGGCTCGAAAAATTTCCAGAAGCCGCGGCTCCGCGCCACCTGATTTTCCCACAGCCGGCTCTGCGACTCGTGGACGGCCATCCCGGCGTGCGTGCCGAGGGCGGTTCCGAGATGAGCGGAGGGCAGCCCCTGCTCATAAAGGCCGTGTCCGGTTTCGTGAATCGAGCCGAACAGCGAATCCAGCGGCTCGTCCACGTTGAACCGGGTCGTCATGCGCACATCGTCGCCGCCGCCGGAGCAAAAGGGATGGAGGGAGACGTCGATCCGCCCACGCCGATAATCGAAGCCCAGGCGCTCCGTGACTTCGCGCAAAAAGGAGCGCTGCTCCGCGAGGGGAAATCCCCGCAACGCATCAGCCTTCGCCCGCACGGGCGAGGCGGCGATGGCGCGGGCAAAGGGCACGAGCTCTTTCTTCAGCTCGGTGAACAACCGCTCGATCGCCGCGGCCGTCAGGCCCGGATCGTGATTGTCGATCATCGCGTCGTACGGCGCGTCCCCGGACCCGAGATAGGCCGCCTCACGCCGGGCCAATTCGAGATTTTTTTGCAGCACCGGCGCATAGCCGGCGAAGTCATTCTCGGCCCTGGCCTTCGCCCAGGCATGATAACCCCGGCTGCCCTGGACCGCCTTTTCCCTGACGAAGTCAGCCGGCAGCTTGGTCGCGCGATCGTAATCGCGCCGCGCCTGCCGCACGACGGCCCCCTGGTCCGGGCTCAGGCGCCCCGATCCCGCCTCCAGCGCTGCGAGCAGCTCCCCCAACCGCGGCGCGCTCGCCTGCGCATGCGCCAGGTCCGCGAGCACCGAATGCTGCTCCGCCCGCTGGCCCGCGGCGCCCGGCGGCAGGTTCACCTGCTCATCCCACCCGAGAAGCCCCGCCACGGAATCGAGCGTGTAGCTCCGCTTGAGATGCGCGATAAGCTCGGCGTAGGCCGCGTCAATTTGGGCTGAAGGATCGACACTGATGGAGGAAGTCACGGGAGAAAGTAGGAGAGCGAAAACCAGAAACGGCAAGCATGCCGCCCGCTCTACTCGCCCATCACTCGCGCCTCAATGCGAAGATGGGATTCACTTTCATGGCCTAGGGAGGACTTCCCTTGGCAATGTCAACCGGCGGTTGACATTGCTGTTTCCGGATTGATCGCCCTCGGGTAATTGGTAGAACCTCAACCCCGGGGGTCGACCCCTTCCAATGCGCGGAAATGCTTCCCGATTGATCGTCTTCGTCTCCCTCCTTTGCCTGGGTCTGGCGGTGTTTGGGTATCTCAGGAGGGGCGCGGAAATCGGCGCTCTCGAAAACAAAGTGGCGCAACTCAACGCGTCATCCGCCGAGCGGGTGCGGAGGCTCCAAGTGGCACTGGCCGACGAGAAAAAAAGCGACGAGCCGCCTCCGGCCGACAAAGATCGGAAAAAGACCATGACGGTTACGGGATCGGAAACGTATAGCTCGAGTTACCGTTTTGATTTGATGCGCAAGGATCCTTCCTATGCCTGGATTTGGCGGAAGCAGCAGCTTCGAAACGTTCAGCGGCAATACGGCGACGTGATCGCGGCCATGAAGCTCCCGCCGGACGAAGTCACCAAGCTGAGGAACCTTTTGGTGGAACGTGAAACTGCGCAGTCGGACGCGCGCGAGACGGCGCTGCAGGCGGGCTTGTCCCCCGGGGAAGTCGGCGTGGCCGTCAGCCAGGCCAAAAGCGATATCAACGACGAGATCGAGTCGCTGGTCGGGGACGACGCCTATAAGCTGCTCCTTCAACAACCCCCGGGCATGTTCAAGATTATGATCTCGAATTCGGCCGGTCTCGATTTGGAAATGGCGGGAATTCCCCTGACCCCCGCGCAAACCTCCTCGCTGGCGCAGGCGTACAGCGACGTTTATAAATCCGGGATCACCGAGTTTTTCAGCGGGAACAATGATACGCCGGACCCGGAAACCGGACTGACCCCAAAGGCCCAGGCGTTGCTCGACCGCGTGACGCCAAACCTGACGCCCGAGCAGCTCCCCGTGATGAAAGACTATCTCATCGAGCAGATTCAGCAGCAGCAATACTATCAAAAGATGACCGCCCAAAACCGCGTTCCGTAAATTAAATCCGCGCAATTTAGGGGATCACTCTGATTTCCCGTTCGTCTTCCGCTTCGACTTTTTCTGGCGACGCGCATGCTGTGATGCATGCGGGTTATTCTTGAAGTATCGGGGCTGTGCGTGGCGCGGGGGGACACGACGATTTTGCGCGGGCTGGACTGGCGGGTGGCGCGGGGGGAGCATTGGGTCGTGCTCGGGCCCAATGGGTGCGGGAAGACGTCGCTGCTGAAGTCGCTCACCGGCTACCTCTCCCCCACCGCCGGGGCCATCACCCTGCTCGGCAAGCGCTATGGCGAAACGGACTGGCGCGAACTCCGGCTGCAGGTCGGGATCGTCATGAGCGCCCTGCAGGCTTCGATCCCGCCCGCGGAAGTGGCGATGGAAACGGTCGTCAGCGGGCGCTATGCCCAGCTCGACTTGTGGGCCCGGCCGACGAAGGCGGACATCGCGGAGGCCCGACGGCTGCTGCGCCTCGCGGGCTGCCTCTATCTGGCAAACCGCGAGTGGCTTTTTCTTTCCCAGGGGGAGCGCCAGCGCGTGCTCATCGCGCGGGCGCTGATGGCCCGGCCGCGGCTTCTCATCCTCGATGAACCGTGCGCGGGCCTCGATCCGGTGGCCCGCGAGGAGTTCCTGGGTTTTCTGGAGGTCCTGGCGCGGCGGCGGCGGGGCCCGGCGCTGGTCCTGGTGACCCATCACGTGGAGGAAATCATGCCCGCCTTCACCCATGCCCTCGTCCTGTGCGGCGGCGCCGTGTTTGCCGCCGGGCCAAAGGAGAAGACCGTCACGACGCGGATCCTGAGCGGCGCGTTTGGAACGCGGCTGACCGTGCGAAAGGGAAACGGGCGCTATCGCCTTGGAGGAAAGTAGCTCTCCTGCTTGACGTTGCCCAAACAGGCGTCGTAGGGACACGTCGCCCCACCTTTGGATTAATTTACGCCGAAAATTTCGTTGAAAAAGCTGCGCATGGCCACCCAGGAACGGCGGTCGGCCGGCTGATTATAGGCGATGCCCTTGAGTTTGTTGTCAAAGGCGAGTTGATCAGCATCGGGATTGGTGAATGCGTGCATCGCCCCGGAATAGCTGACAAACTGGTAGTCGAATTTCGCGTCATTCATCGACTTCAGAAAGGCGTCGACCTGGGGCTTTTTGACGAAGGGATCCAGCGCCCCCTGGCAGATGAGAAACTTGGTCTTCACGACCGATACCGCGTCCGGAGGCACGGGGATCAGGCTGCCGTGAAAGCAGACCACCCCCGCCAGGTGGGCGCCGCTGAACGCGAGCGCCAGGACCGTCGAACCGCCGAAGCAATAGCCGATCGCAGCCACCCGGTCGGGATCCACGAGGCCCGTCTGCAGCAATTGCTCCAGGCCCGCCTTGGCCCGCAGGGCCATCAGCGGGCTGCCATAAAACTGCTGGGCGAGATCACCCGCCGTCTTGGAGTGGGTCGTGTAGACGCCCTTCCCATACATATCCAGCGCGAACGCGACGTAGCCGAGCCCGGCCAGCTGGTCGGCGCGGCTCCTGATGTAATCGTTGAGGCCCCACCATTCGTGCGCGATCAGCACTCCCGGACGGCCCACGTGATCCCGGCTCACGGACGGAAAGGCGTCGTCATAGGCCAGATAACCTTCGAGGCTGACGCCGTCCTGCTCATATTCAACCGCCCGGCTCACGAGTTTGGCGTGCAAAGGCAAAGCTGCGAAAAGGCCAAAAAGCGCGAGGATCAAGGGGGATTTTTTCATGAGGTTGGTGGTCAGGGTAAGGTCTAATGCGCCCCCCACCGGCTGCAATCGGAAACGCGGCGGCCGCGCTTGTTCCTTGCGCCCCGCCCGGATTGCGATTCCTTGGATGGCATGAGTGCAGGCAAAATCCTCCTCGCCGTTTTCGGCTTCTTTGTCCTTGTCGCGGTCCTGATCGCCCTCTGGTGCTTCGGGAGTTACAATGGGCTCGTCACCCTCCAGCAGGCCACGGACGCCCAATGGGCCCAGGTGCAGAATGTGTACCAGCGCCGCGCCGACCTGGTGCCGAACCTGGTCAGCACGGTCGCGGGCGCCGCCAACTTCGAGAAATCGACGCTCACCGCCGTCACCGACGCGCGGGCCTCCGTGGGACGCGTGCAGCTTCCTTCCGGCAGCGCCCCGACCGACCCCGCCCAACTGGCGGCGTTCCAGCAGGCGCAGGGTCAGCTCGGCGCCGCGCTCTCGCGGTTGCTGGTGGTGTCGGAAAACTACCCGACCCTCCGGGCCACGGAAAATTTCCGCGATTTGCAATCGCAACTCGAGGGCACGGAAAACCGCATCGCGGTGGAACGCGGCCGCTTTAACGACGCCGTGCAGGCGTACGACACGGCCATCCGCCGCTTCCCCGCCGTCATCATCGCCGGGATGTTCAAGTTTACGGATCGCCCTTATTTCACCGCCGCTCCGGGATCCGAAACGGCGCCGAAGGTGCAGTTCGATTTCAGCGGTAAAAATTCGTGAATTTTTTCCGCCGGAGCCTCCTGGCGTGGGCCGCGCCGATCTTCCTGTTCTGCGCTTCCGGCCCGGTCCGGGCCGCCGAGGTCATTCCCCCGGCTCCCAGCCAGTATTTCAACGACTACGCCGGCATCGTGCAGCCGGCGACGGCCCAGGCGCTCAACGCCCAGCTCGACCAGTTCGAACGGGACACCTCGAACCAGATTCTCGTGGTCATTTACCCGCACATGCAGTCGGACTCTTCGGTCCAGGACTACACCGAGCGGGTGAAGGATTCCTGGGGAGTCGGCCAGAAGGGCCGCGACAACGGAGCCGTCCTTTTTGTCTTTGCCCAGGATCACCAACTTTGGATCCAGGTGAATTACGGCCTGGAGCCGAACCTGACGGACGCGCTTTGCAAACGCATCATCGACGATGAGATCACGCCAGCCTTCAAGCAGGGCAACTACGACGGGGGTCTGCAGGCCGGGGTCGCGGCGATGATCGCGGCCACGAAGGGCGAATACACCGGCAATGGGAGCACCAACGCGGACGCCCGGTTCGGCCGCGGCGGCTTCAGTCTCCTGCGGATTCTCTTCCCGCTGGTCTTTATCGTGATCTGGTCGATCGCCCGCAGCCGGCAGCACGTGGTCTATGGCAGCGGCGGGCGGCGGACGATGTGGGGCGGCAGTCCGATGATTTTTCTCGGCGGCGGCGGCGGTTTTCGGGGCGGTGGAGGGGGGTTCGGAGGAGGAGGAGGCGGTTTTTCGGGCGGAGGCGGAATGGGCGGGGGCGGAGGCGCGGGAGGAAGCTGGTAGAAAATACCGACCATCATGCGCTGGCTATTTTCCTCTCCCGCAAAAATCGACCACGACCGCATCGTGGCCGCGATCGCCCAGGCGGAACTCAAAACCTCGGGCAAAATCCGCGTGCTGGTCGCGCGGCACAAGGCGGCCGATCCGGTGGCGGCCGCGCAGGGGCATTTCGAGCGCATGGGCCTGGCGCACACGCCCCAGCGCAACGCCGTGCTGATCTTTCTGGCTCCGCGCTCCCGCCGCTTCGCGGTCGTTGGCGACCAGGGCGTGCATGAGAAGTGCGGCGACGAATTTTGGCGGGAATTGACCGCGGCGATGGAAAGTTACTTCAAACGCGGGGAGTTCACCGATGGCCTGGTGCACGGGATCGAACGCGCCGGGTCGCTGCTGGCGGAGCATTTTCCCCGGGAAGGCGACAAGGTTTGATGAGCAAAAAGCCTCCCCTCCTCCCCGACGAAGTCCTGCGCCGCGTCCTGCGCCTGGCGCACCTCGACGGCACCGGCCTGCTGGCGATCGCCGGCGGATTTGCCCTGGTTTCAGCCTGGTGTCACGACACCACTGGCACGGTCGCCGGCCTGCTCATCGCGGGCGCGGGCGCCATTGAACTCCACGGCGCCGCCCTGATCCGCCACGGGCGGGAGCGCGGCGTCAACTGGCTGATCGTCAGCCAGCTCTACCTCATGGGCGCGGTGCTCGGTTACGTGGCGTGGCAACTCACGCATGTCGATCTCTCCATCTTCTCGTCGCTGGCCGATGCCATAGATCCAACGACCATCGATGAGATGCGCAGGCAATTCGCCCCGTACCACATGTCCAAGGCCGAATTATTTCAGTCGGCCTACGTCGGATTCTTCGAGCTCATCTTCGTTCTCACCGTGATTTACCAGGGGGGCATGACGATTTATTATGCCCGCCGCCGCGCCCGGGTGATAACCGCCCTGCACCAAATTCACGGGCACGATTAGCGGGTCTCCGCGGCGAGAAACCATTCCAGCGCGTAGGTCGTCAGCTGGCCGGAGGGACCCTGCAGGTTGTATTCAACGGCGTGGGTGGCCCACGGGAGTGAAATCAGGGCATGCGGCACGCCGGACGCGGCGAGTTTGTCCGCCAGGCGTTCGCTTTGCCGATACCAGACGAGGGTGTCGAGCCGGCCGTGAACCAGCAGCGTCGGCGGCGAGGTTTGGCCGACGAGCAGGATCCCGCTCGCGCTGTCATAGGCGGCGCCCGCGGTGGCCGGCGTTCCGCCCAGGAATTGCCGCAGCAACTGGGGCGACTTCAAGGCGTCGTCCTCGCGGCCCCAGGCCCACGCGAAATGCATGTCGGCCGGCGCATAAAGTCCAATCACCCCGCGAATGGCCGGATCGTGCGCGGCGTAGGCCGCGGCTTCCGCGATCTGTCCGCCCGCCGAGCGGCCGAGCAGGACCAGCCGCGAAGGATCCACGCCCAGCGCGGGCGCCTCCTTTTTCAAAAAGGCAATCGCGGCCATGACGTCATCACGCTGCGCCGGCCACACGGCCCCGGGCGCAAGCCGGTACGAGATGGACGCGACCGCATAGCCCCGGCGGGCCAGCCAATCATTGAACTGCGGGATTTGCCCGCGGTCGCCGTCGTTCCAGCCGCCCCCGTGCACCACAATGACACAGGGGGCCGGCGACCGGCCCACCGCGCGATAAAAATCGAGCTGCAACGGTCCGGCGTAGGCCAGGGTCTCGAACGGCGCCGGGCCGGGACCGCGGGTAAAAAGCGCCAAAAATGAAAACGGCTTCCGATCCATTCGCACCGGACCAAAGTCCCGCTCCAACTCGGCCGGCAGCGAGCGACCCAGGCGCCAGGCCTGGGCCGCCGGCTTGAGCAGCAGGACAACCGCCGCCGCTCCAAGCGCGAGCGCGGCCAGGGCTGTCGCCGGGTGAGCGGCGCGCATCCGCCATGCGACGGCGGCGACGCCGAGCGGAACCAGGACGAGCCAGTGGCCGTATTCGCCGGCCAGCACGGCAAACTCCCAGTTGATCCGGTCGGGCACCTTGACGACCGTCAACAGCCCCAGCGTCGCTGCGGCCAGGGCGAGAAGAAGGAGAACGGCGCGTGGCATGAAGACGATACGAATGACGGTGGCGCCCTGGTGCAAGATTGCAGGCGGGGACGCCCGCGCTACGTTAATTTCCCATGCGCCGAGTCGATCAGCTTCTGGCCAATCTTGGCTATTGTTCCCGCCGGGAGGCGCGGGCGTGGGTGGCGGCGGGACGCGTCACCGTGAAAGGGGCGGTGGTGGACGATTTCGGCCAAAAAGCGGATCCCGCCGATGTGCGCATCGACGGCGCGCCACCCGATCATCCCGACGGGTTGCTGCTGCTGCTGCACAAGCCCGCCGGGCTGGTCTGCTCCCACAGCGTCTCGGAGGGTCCCCGGGTTTACGACCTGCTCCCTCCGCGCTGGCAGCGCCGCAACCCGCCGGTCACCAGCATCGGCCGGCTCGACCAGGACACCAGCGGGGTCCTTCTCCTCACCGACCAGAGCATGCTGGTCCACCGGCTGACCTCGCCGAAACACCATGTCCCCAAAGTTTACCGCGCCACCCTGGACCGCGACGTGGCGCCGGCCGACGCCGCGGCAATCACCGCGCTCTTTGCCCGCGGCGTCCTCGTCCTGGCCGACGAGACGAAGCCCTGCCTGCCCGCCGACCTGCTCTGGCGCGGCCCGCGGCAGGCCGAGCTCACGCTCACCGAGGGCCGTTATCGCCAGGTGAAGCGCATGTTCTCGAGCCAGGGCTGTATGGTGGTTGCACTGCATCGGGAACGCTTTGGGAATCTCACGCTGGAAGATCTGCCCGCGGGGCAATGGCGCGAGTTGCCGGTGGATTTTCGGATATCCTAGCGCCACAATAGAAATTGCGATTTTCGAATTTCGAATTTCGAATTCCTTCTCATGTACACCATCATCGGAGGCGACGGCCGGGAGTACGGTCCGGTGACCGCGGAGCAGGTGCGGACGTGGCTGGCGTCCGGGCGGGCGAACCTCGACACGCAGGCCAAGGCCCTCGGCACGAACGAGTGGAAGCGGCTGGCAGATTTTCCCGCCTTCGGGAGCGGCGGCGGCGGCGCCGAGCCGCCGTTCACGAACGCCACCGGCCCCGCGGACGGGCGGAACCTGGCGGGCCGGGTCGCGCGGCTCGGCGCCTTCATCCTCGACAGCGTCCTCTCGGTGTTTTGCTTGATTCCCCTGATGAGCTCGACGTTCACGGACATGGCCGCGCGGGGCACCTATTCCCTCGCCTACGCCGACGCCATCAACCTGACGGAAAACGGGAGGATCAAATCCGCCGCCTGGGTGATGCTGGTCCTGGTGGCGGTCCAGATCGTGATGATCTCGGTTCGGGGCCAGAGCCTGGGCAAGCTGCTCTTCCGCATCCGCATCGCCCGTTTGCGCGACGAGCGCAATCCGGGCTTTGTCCACGCATTTCTCCTGCGCAGCGTTCTCCCCGGGCTCATCGAGATCATCCCTGTTTTTGGAATGTTTTTCATGCTGGTCGACGTCTGCTTTATTTTCCGGGAAGATCGCCGCTGCCTCCACGATTTGATCGCGGGCACCGTGGTCGTGAGCGGAGCGCCGCCGCCCAAATCCTGAAGCGCCTCACGGCGCGCGGGCCGGGAGATGCAGCCGCGCCGCCAGGGCGGGCGGGTTGAAAATGGGCGACGAGCAGGCCCCGTTGGCGCAGACGAACGCGGCCGCCGATGCAAACTGCGGGTAAATATCCTCGCCGCGCGGCGCGGGTCCTTCGCGCCGGTCCCACCATTCGACCAGCTTGTGGGCGGTGGGGGCGCGGAGCGCGGTGGCAAACAAGGCGCGGGCCCCCGGATCGTCCTTGCGCCCGATGATCGCGACATGGAGGGGATCCGTGCGCGCTTCTTCCTCCGCGAGCAGCAGGCCGGCGACATAAAAGCCGCGATCGTCGGTCATGCCCGGCGCCAGCAGCCAGCGGAGCGCCCTTGACGCCATGTCGCGGTATTCCGCGCGGCCGGTCTCATAGGACAAGGCGGCGGCAAAGCGCGCGACGGCGGCATTTTCGTCAAATTCGGGCCGGGGAGCGGGAAACGATGGCCCGGTCGTGTCGCTGCTGGCGAAGCCCGGGGCGGACCCACGGCTGAAGTGCGCGCGGATGAAATCCGCCGCCCCGGTCGCGCGCGCCAGCCAAGCCGGATCGGCGGTAAGCTGGTGCAAGGCCAGGAAGGCGCGCCCCATCGCGAGGGTGTCGTCCAAATACGGCCCCGCCGCGTCGCTCTCATCGTGCCGGAATCCGCCGCCGGGCAGCGCGCGGTGCGCGATCACCCAGCGCGCGGCGGTTTCCGCCTCGCCCCGCGCCGCGGAATCCCCGGTCGCCGCCGAAAGCGTGGCCAGCGCCTCGATCGCCCATCCATTTTCACGGGCATAGCAATGCGTGTCGATGCGCGGGGTGCCCCGCCGCCGCCGGCCAACCTCGTCCAGGGCGTAGTAACCGGCCCCGGGCTCCCCGGACATCAGGTCAGCGTCCTGGCTCACGTAAAAGGCGCCCTCGGGACCGGTGAGAAAGACGTGAAGGTAGCGGTGAATCGCGCGCGCGGTCTCCAGATACGCCGGATCACCCCACTGCGCATAAGCCTGCGCGTAAATCCGCAGGTTCTCCGCCTGCACCTGCATGATCTTCTCGAAGTGGGGTTCATTCCAGTCGCCGCCGACCGAATACTGGTAAACTCCACCCCAGACGGGATCGACCAGCTTGCGCTGGAGGCGCAGCGTGTCGCGGGCCCGGCGAGCCGCGCCCTGGTCTCCGCGCGCCGCCTCCCTCATCGCCAGCTCAACATTGTCCCAGTCGAGAAATTTATGGGAAAAACCCCACCCGCCGGCCTTGTCATCATAGCCGTCGAGCCATTGCCGGTGAAGCGCGGCGCGGCGCCCGACGGAGAGCACGGTGGCCGTGGCGGCGGGCGGCTCGGGGGGGTTGTCGTGGTAATCGACCGGCGAAGGATCGGCGATCACGGCCCGCAGCAATCGCGCCATCTCCGCGGGCTCCAGGTATCCCTGTTTCTTGACGATCTCCGTGCCGTCGGCCGCGTAGATGACGGTCGCCGGCCAGCCGTAATCCTCGTAGCGATTGGCCAGGTCGGGGCGCGAATCCTGATCGACCCGGACGGCGACATAATGCCCGCCCAGCAGGGCGATGACGGCGGGATCGCGGTACGTGGTCGCGTCCATGACGTGGCACCAGTGGCACCACACCGCCTCGAGATCGAGAATCACGAATTTGTGCTCCCGGCGGGCCTGGGCAAACGCACCGTCCGACCACCCCTGCCAGGCGACGGAATCGGCGCCCGCGGCGGAAACGGCCGCGACGGCGCCAAAAATGAAAACGAGGGTCCGGCGGAAGATCATCCGCGGGTTGCTACGCCCGGGACCGGGGCGCGGATGTGACTTTTCTGGAAAGCAGGGCGTCGAGGGAGTATCGGCCCGGGCCGAAGGCGAACACGATCACGGATGCGAAAAGGAATAGAAAGGGGGTCGCTTTCACGAACTGGTCGGAATCCGAAAATATCGCCCGGATGGCGGCGTGTTCCGA
>Ga0302326_10016846_pt1 | contig 15268 bp, 8 predicted proteins | sample Palsa_T0_3_FD_202264 | JGI IMG/M metagenome (GOLD analysis project Ga0302326, IMG submission 202264) | Peat permafrost microbial communities from Stordalen Mire near Abisko, Sweden - Palsa_T0_3 | ecosystem: Environmental > Terrestrial > Soil > Palsa > Peat permafrost | place: Sweden: Abisko...
CGACGATCGCTCCTGGTATGGGTTCTGGCAGTACGGAGACTTCATGCATTCCTATTCGGCGCCCCGGCACGTCTGGCATTACGACTGGGGCGGGCACGCCTGGGACAATACCGAACTGGGCACGTCACTTTGGGTTTGGTACAGCTATCTGCGCACCGGCCGGGCCGACCTGTTCCGCCTCGCCGAAGCGCATGCGCGCAACACGAGCGAGACCGACGTCTACCACCTCGGTCCGATGAAGGGTCTCGGCTCGCGCCACAACGTGATCAAGTGGGGCGATGGCGCCAAGGAAGCGCGCATCAGCCAGGCCGCGCACTGGCGCTTCTTCTATTACCTGACGACCGACGAGCGCGCTGGCGACATCATGCATGAGATGGCCCAGTCGGCCGACGCGGCGGCCGTGCGTTACGATCCGATGCGCGAGGCCGAGCCGCCCCTGCCGGGCGAACCCCATGCCCGCATCCGCATCGGCCCCGACTGGTTCGCCCTCGCCGGCAACTGGATGACCGAATGGGAGCGCACCGGCGACACCCGCTGGCGCGACCGAATCCTCGCCGGCGTGGATTCGATCCTGGCAATGCCCTACTGGCTCGAAACCGGCAAGCTGGGCGGCCAGCAGGCCGCCGGCGCCCAGGTGGTGGGATATGACCTCGCCACGGGCAAGCTCACGGTGATTCCCGACCCGGTGACCAAAGGGTCGATGCCGGTCAGCAACCACCTGTCGACCATCCAGGGAGGTGCCGAGGTGATGTTCGAACTCGTGCCGCTGCTCGGCCGCCAGGACTTTGCGACCGCGTGGCTGCAGTTCTGCCGCATCGGCCAGGCGCCGGCGGAGATCCTCACCCGGGATCGGACGACCGGAACCGAGGGGGCGGACGCCAGCTTCGTCTTCCCCGGCCAGCGCGGCCCCCGTCTGGCGGCCTACGCGTACGCGCAGACGAAGAATCCGGCGTTTGCCAAATTTGCCCTGGCGGCCCTCCTGGGAGAGGGTTCAGGCATCGCCCATCCGCATCTGCTGTCCGGCCCCGCTGTGCTCAATCCGGTGGAGGAGGATGCCCGGATTTCCACCAACGAGGCCGCGCAGACCGGCCTGCAGACCATCGAAATCCTGACGTTCTGCCAGGATCAACTACCCACCGAAGCGGCGGTGCGCACCTCACGGGCGCCGGCCGGAGGTCCCGGCGGCGCGCGCAGCTCTGAAGCTCCCTGAACCAACTGTCCTCCCTGCTGATCGCGAGCAGTCTCGCAGGTTGTGCTAGGGGACTTTGGGACGCGGCAGCAAGCCGTAGACGTAGAGTGCCCCTGTGGCGACGGGAAGGGTTCCGAAGCTGGAAAGATACACTTTGCCGTTGGCTACCGTAGGCGGAGCGTTCTTGGAAACGCGCCCCGGGCAATCGGAGGCGGGATCCATGTTGCTGTCCCAAAGTTCGCGGGTGACGTCGGTCGCATCGTAGGCGCGCAAAACGCCCGGACCGTTGATGTGGCTGCTGCCGTGTTCGGCCAATGCGGCGTTGGCCCAGAGGATGCCGTGCGTTTCGCCCTCGGCCGAGAGGGCCAGAATTCCCCCGGGGTAGGCGCTGGTGTGGGCCCCGATGGCGATCGGTTTGGGATCGAGCTTGTTCCCGTCGAAAGCATAGACGTGGAGCGCATCATCCTGTCCCCAAAGATAGACCATCGCGCCGCGCGAGGAGCTCTTCCAATAAACCGCTCCGCCATTGACCTCCGTCTTGGCGGCGCGAAAGACCTGGACGGCGTGCTCGTCTCCCAAATGACCCAAATGCGAAGTGTCGACCAGATAGAGCAACCCCTGCTTGCCTGCGCACATCACCTCATGGGTACCGGGCAACAACATGGCCCCGGAGGAGTTTAAATCCTGGTCTCGCCGGTCGAGCTCGAGGTAGTTGGACGGGGTGAACCAGTCCTGGATGCGCATTTGCCGGTCCACTTTAAGGAAACTGTCGCCGAAATTACGCTGGCCATCCCACGTGCCGTTCGAAGTGACAAAGTAGATTGTGCCGTCGTCGTCCGCGGCGGGACCCTGCCCGGACTGCCAGATACTATTGCCCTCTCCACCCGGGCTGGTGTTGAGCAGACCGGTCTGCCGCAGGGTTTGTGGATCGAAGCGGAAGAGAAAGCCGTGATAAACCCCGACGTCGCAGTGGGAGCTGTAACCCACAAACAAACTACCCTTGGAGAGAAGCAGGGCTGGCCGCTGGTTTTCCAAGATAGGATCGAAGTCCGCGGCTGTGATCACGGTCGGGCTATGCGGCCGCTCCGCGCCTGTCCGGATGTCCACGGCGTGCAAGCGCTGCACAAACCCGTCGTTCTCATGCGTTAGAGCGACCACATAAAGGGTCTTCGTTTCCGGGTCGATCGCCGGCGTCCCAATGATCCCCATATTGCCGAGGATATCGAGGCACCAGAAATGATGCTGCTCGACGCTGCCCGGGGGGCCGAGATTGATCTTCCAATAGGGAGCACCCTCGTGATCGGCGTCGAAGCCGTAAACGGTGTTCGCCGCCGTGGCGACAATGACGAGGTTGTGTCGCCCTCCTCCCACCTCCAAATCAGGAACATACAGCGGTTGGGCGAATACCTGATCGTCCACCACTTGGCGAAAGAGCAACCCGAATTGGCGGGGGTTGACGTTGGCGGGGGCGAGGATCGTTTCGTCGAGATTCGCTCCCGTCCGGCGGTTGTTGTTGTGCTGTGTGTAGACCCCCACCGTTCCGAGCACGATCGGTCCTTTCCCGTATCCCGGCGGAGCCAGCGAGGGCTCAATTGGAACCGGAGGCGGTTCCGGCGGCCGCGGCGCTTGGGGCGTTCCGGATCCCTTCGGAGCGAAGCCTCGGATGATCCATTCGACGAGCGCGTCAATCTGCTCCGGGGTGTACGCCGCGCCGAAGGCAGGCATTTTCCCGTTCCAGCCATGGCTGATCGCCTGCTTCAGCTCGGCATCGGAATGCGCCCCCTGCCACTGAGGATCGGCAAAGCTGGGAATCCCAAGAGCGGCGTAGCCGCTTCCATCCGCATTGTGGCACCGGGCACAGGTGTTCGCGAATTCGGCCTTCGCGACGGCGCGGACGTCCGCCTCTTCCGCGGCGACGGCGGATCTACCGGCTGCGACCAGACAAAAGAAACCAACCAAGAGTGAACGGGGAGCCTTCATGAAGAGAAGCGCTATTTGAATGCGCTCGCCGCCGAATGCCAGCCAAGATGGGGCGGAGCCTCTCATCCGCCGAAGCGCTCAGTTTAAACGGGCGACATCTACGAGATAGCCGCGCTGGCGGACGCGCCCACCGCCGTGAAAGTGGCCGAGAGCGCTGCCACGCTGAATTTCACCGTGCCGCGGCAGGCGGTCTCATTGCTTGTTCCCGAATGGCAAATGCGCCGCGGGTTCCGCGTGCCGGCAGCGCGTGTGTCTTGACGAGACTATCCGCGGTCATGCCGAACTCGCGCTTGAACGCCCGGCTAAAATCCGAGGGATATCGGTATCCCAGCGCATAGGCGACCGACTTAACCGAATTCGCCCTCGGAAGTAGCTGCTCGCGCGCCCGTTGCATCCTCAGTTCCTGGAAGTAAGCCCTGGGGCTCTTCCCCGTGTGCTCGTGAAATAGTCGCTTCAACGAAGCATCCGAAATTTGCAGATATTCACGCAGCCGATGGATCGACCGAACTTCGCCCAGGTGATTGCGCAGGAAATCGATGGCGAGCTCGATGCAAAGATGCCGATTGGCCGCCCATCTCTCATTGGTGGCTTCGATCAAACAAAGATCCAGCTGCAGCCGTCCGATGCGCAGTTGCAGCGAACTATGTTCGTTTGAAGCCGCGACGGCTTCGCGGCACTTCCGATGCAGCTTGCGCAAACCGCGCAGCTGATCTGCTTTCAACATAAAGCGGACACAGGACCCCTTTGTGGGCTTCAATACAGAGGGCGTCGGCGGCGTGCGCCAGATCCAGGTAAGCATCTCGCAGCTATTGCCTGTCTTGTCCGAGTGCCCGAGCGCGCACTCGGGATCCGCGATGTTGACCGTCCCGGCCTGAACGCGAATCCGTTTGTTTCCCACCAACAGCAAAGGCGCCCCGGACAGGACAACGAAGTAATGCCAACCTTCACTCATGACGGCTGCGAGCGGCGCGTCCCCATAGTGCCGTTTTCCCCAGGACAAATAGCACACCTCAAAGGGGACAGGACGATACAGTCGGGAATCGGGACTGATTCCCTTGGGGGCGGGATCGTTGCAAATGGCTCTTCGATATACCTGGTTTGCGATCCAGCCATGCAAGCATTGGCGTTCATTTTCTCCAATCCCTTTATTTCGGAAATAATAGTCCCCGTTGATTCCGCTCTGAGTTCCGGAGACTAAGGGCGGACGGGCCACAGCCGAAACGCTCAGTTTTTATTGATGCTATACGTTCGGCCTAGAATCCGGCCAGACGCTCCTCATTCTCCGGGCGTACCCTAGCCCCCGATTCCCAGGCCAGTCTGCCACTCTCACCTCCCGAGCGACCTACCAGCCGCGCGCCCCAGCCGCCTGCCGCTCCAAGGTACGCCCGCTTGTTCGCATCAATCACCTTCAGCCAAGCTAACCATGATCAAATCCTCCCTGCTGCGCGGCCTGGGCCTGTCCTTGCCGCTTTTCGTCCCGAGCATTGTCCTCCATGCCCAAACTGCGGCGGAGCCAAGCGCCGCCGCCACCGCCGCCGTTGCCGAAGAACCCGTGAAACTCCCGGAGTTCAACGTTTCAGAGGGGAAGGCGGACCCCTACCGCGCGCAAGAGGTCATGTCGGTCGCGCGCATCGCCGGCAGCATCATGGATGCGCCGTTCACGGTGAACGTAGTATCCCCGGAACTGCTCAGTGACCTCGGCGCCAACGTTGGATACGACGTCAACCGCTACTTCGCCGGCGTGAGCAATGGCCGCGGCGCGGGCGCCGGAGGCATCATGGACCGCCAGGATTTTCGGGGTTTCGAAAGCTTCAGCAAAACGATCGACGATTTCTCCAGCTTCGACTTTCCGTCGGCCAGCGGCTTCCAGGCCAACTTCGATACAGTATTTCAGGATCGGGCCGAGCTGGTGATGGGCCCCGACAGCATCCTTTCGCCCACCGGCACCCCCGGCGGTTCGGTCAATGTTATCACAAAGTCACCTCTGTTCACTCGGACTACCACCCTCACCGCGGAAGTCGGCAATTATAATGCCAATCGTTACACGATCGATACCACCGGCCCGATCACCGACCGCCTCGCCTACCGGGTCATCGCCGACTATCAGGACGGTAATACCTATGTGCCGGGCGCCCTTCGCGAGCAGAACCTCGGACTGGAGCTAACCTACAAGTTCTCGAACACGACCAAGCTCACCGTCAAATACTTCGGTGAGCAATGGGGCACGGTGGGTTCCCTGACCAACGCCAACGACAATGGAGAACAGATCTATCTGCCCAACACGGTCGGAGGGGTCACCCTAAGCTCCGCCTTCGAGCCGGGGTATGCCGAGCGCGGCTGGAACGGCAGCGCGAGCTGGAGCCATCGCAACGATCGGCTCAATATCGGCGAAGCGGAATTCACTACCTCGCTTTGGGACAAGGTATCTGTACGCGTGGCGGCGCAGGCGCTAACCGATAATTTCTTGCAGGATGCCGCCTACCCATCGGCCAATCCGGCAGAAACCTTCGATCCTGCCACCGGAATTGAGACCGCCGTCGCGCCCGGCTATGTCGTCACTGCCGTTCCCGAGGTCGGGCAGTTCGAGCATGCGTTCTGGCGCGGCTTTCAGTTCCAGAATGACTATGCGGCCAACTTCCATCCCGGGCCGGTTTCCATCCAGCCGGTGGCCGGCTTCGCTTACCAGCAGGGTCACCAGATTTACAATCTGACGGCCCAGGACAAGAACACGACCGATCTCCCTGCGGCCAACCTCCTTCTTAACTACTACGCGCCGCCGCCCCCGCCCCTGCAGGATTACACCTCGGGCGAATCCAATCTTCCTCAAATGGGCGACATCGCGGAGGTCTATGCGACGGTCCGGGCCGGCTTTTTCAACGACAAGGTCTATGCGACCGGCGGCGCGACGCGCACCTGGGCCAACGTCAACGACTACACGAGCAAGACCTTCGCCGTCACCCCGGCCGGCATCGCCGCCACCGGTCCGTACACCGATGTGGCCTTCAGCGGCCTGCACGACAGTTATCTCGGCGGCATTGTCGCCAAGCCGACGGACAATGTCTCCCTCTACGGGACATTCTCCACCAATGCCGGCATCACCACCAGCCCGTCCAACACCGCGCTCTGGCAGACGGGCAAGCAGTATGAGTTCGGCGCCAAGACCGAGTTCTTCAATCAGCGGCTGCAGATCAGTGCCGATCATTTCCAAATCACGGAATTCAATCTGGCGACGCCCAATCCGGCGCACAACACCGACGCCAGCCAGCCGGCCACGATCCTGGGAAATGCCACCAGCAAAGGCGAGGAGCTGAATGTGGTGGGCGGAGTCACCAAGAACCTATCGATCATCGCCAGTCTCACCGAGATGAAGTACCGCGATCTTTTCGGCCGCAGGGTCCGCAACGTGCCCGACTCGCTCGCCAATCTCCTGCTCAACTATCACTTCACCGAAGGGGAGTTGAAAGGGGCCAACGCCTTCGTCGGCGTGGTTCACGTGGGACAGGTGGCCGGCGAGACCGTGACGGGGTCGACCGCTCTGGGCGTCCCTGAACTCCCCGGCTTTTACATCGCCGGCTGGGCCGTGGTCAATGCAGGGGCTGGCTATAGCTGGGACCGTTACCGGGTGAACCTGAACCTCGATAACGCCCTCGACTCCAAATTCCTCTGGGAGCCGGCTTCCCGCCAGTCCGTCAGCGAATATCCCGGGCTGACGGTGCGCGTCACCTTCATCCTCCATCTCTAAGCGGGTCTGCCGCCTGCGCGATACTCTTCAGTCCCGGGCTTGCGGAGCTGAGGCCGCAGACAGCAATCGGGACGACCAGGACTCTTCTCAAGGAATCCATATGAAACCCCCCATCAAATCCCCGATAGTCGCCGCGACATTTCTCGCGCTTGCGGCCTATGCCGCCAAGAATCTCCGTGCCCAAACCGCCGTGACGGTCACCGTGGACTACTCCGTCCACACCGGTCCGTCCAACCAGATCGCGAGCGGCTTCCTTCACGGGATCAGCGCCAACGATCCTTCTCAATATCTTGTAGACGGAATAAAAGCCAGCCAAGTCAGGGGAATGGCCTATATCGGGACGGAGGTTCAGGGAAATGGGGCGTCAGCCCAAATCGTGACCGAGTCGGCCTCAGTCGAGCCAGGCCAATATCAGCCAAATTTATTCGATTCGGCGACCTATACCCGGGTGACGGCGACGGGCGCGAAACTGATGGTCGGCCTTTATTACTATGTCGATCAAACGGGATGCACGTACTGGCCCGGAGATGGTGGCAACGAAACGACGTGGAGGACCGTCGTGGCAAATCTTTACAACTATTCGCAAAGCAAAGGCTTGAACGTCTATTCATGGCTCCCTTGGAACGAGCCGAACGGCCAATGGTCCGGCTCCCTAAGTCCCGGGGGCAGCGTGCGCAATACCGCTGCTTACTACCAGGCATGGCTGAACGCTTATCAAGTCATCAAGGGCCTTAATCCCAATGCGAGAGTTCAGGGGCCGGAAGCTTCGACTTTCAGCGGCGGTGGGTACATCGAATCCTTTCTCGCTTTCTGCCAACAAAACAACTGCCTGCCCGACATTCTGAGCTGGCACGAACTGCCCCATACCGGAAGCGCTCCCGAGGACGTTGAATCGGACGCCGCGGCGCTCGTCACATGGATGAAGGCGCCCAGGTCCGTATCCGCGGTCAACGGCATCAAGCCCAACGACAACAGCAGCAGCACCTACACCCCCAGTCCAATCACCCCCATGCCGCTCGCCGTCACGGAATACTCGGGTGGCACCTACTATCCCAACGATCCATCGACCTACAGCCCGGGAACAGTGACGACGTTCATTGCGAAACTTGAGCGGGCCGCCGTTGCCAGCAACCTCGCCTTCGGCGTGAAATCGTGCTGGGACTACAATAGCAGCGATTCGGATTTCATTGCGACTCTAGCCGACCAGGCCGACTATGCGACCGCCACTTTCCCCGCAGGGGGGTGGTGGACCTATAACGCATACAAGGATGCGACGGGGGTTGCGATCTCCGAGACCTCTTCCGACACCTCCGTGGTCGACTGCTTTGCCGCTTACGACGTGAATATGTGGAGATCGCTTATCTTGCTGGGAGACCCGGTTGGCGGCTCGTCGTCAAATGTGACGTTGATTCTGAAAAACCTAAACGACTCATCCTCGCTGATGAACAATGGGACCACCCATCTGCGGGTCGAGACGCTGACGGGGGCAAATTCCCTCACCGAGCCCACCGTGGCCCTGGAGGGCGACTATTCGACCACCGATAACTCCCTCACGGTTGCGCTCCCCACGCTGGCGTCCCAGAACGCCTATAGAATCCTAGTCAATTCGGCCATTGCGACCGCGCCGACGACATACTTTGAGGCCCACGAGCTTCCCGTCACGTATACCCCGGGTGTGGTCTTCACCACGTACACGGAAAGCGGCTCACGCGATGGAACGGCCTGTTCCCTGAACGCGACCGCGGTCGGCCAGGAAGTCACCTTCACGATCAGCGTGGCGGCCGCCGGAGTGTACGATCTCCGCGGCGGTCTAAAGGGGGCGAATTCTCATGCGATGCTCCAGCTCTATCTCAACGGGTCCGCGGTCGGCGGCCCCAAGGATGAATACACAGGCGGGGCCACTTTCTACAACGACGATTTTGGCAACGTGAATCTTCCGGCCGGAAATTCGACTCTGAAGTTTGTCGCCGTGAACAAGAACCCGTCGTCGAGTGATTACACCATGTCCTTCGACTACTTCGAACTGATACAACTCTTACGGAATTGAAACCCCGCCGGCTCCTTGCATTCCTGCTTTTGACGGCGACAACCCGGATGGCCAAGGGCGCTCCCGGGCACCTCGTGGACGTAACAAGATCCGGCGTCGTAGGCGACGGAATCACACTTAACACCGTCGCCCTTCAGAGGGCCATCGATTCATGCAGCGCGCAAGGCGGGGGCACCCTGGCCTTTCCGGCCGGCCGCTATCTCACCGGCACGATCCAGCTCAAGGACAACGTCAACCTCGACCTCGACGCGCGGGCTGTCCTGCTCGGCAGTCCCAATGCCGCCGACTATCGCAACCTCGATCCGTTCATGAGTGGCGACGGTGCGCCGTTGGGCGATGCGCTGATCGTGGCCGTCGGCGCGCACCACGTTGGCATCACAGGCACCGGGACGATCGACGGACAGGGCCGCGCGCTAAAGGCCGGGCAAAATCCCTACAAGGTCCGGCCGTTTCTCATGCGCTGGCTGCGCTGCACCGATGTCACGGTTCAAGATGTCCATCTGACCAACCCGGGCGCGTGGACCCTCAATTTCTTCCTAACTCGGATAGCTACGATTGAGCGGGTCACCATTCGCACGCGCGAGACAGGCCTTCCCAACAACGACGGCATAGACCTCGACTCCTGTGAAGGCGTGCGCATCCGGGACTGCGACATCGAAAGCGGCGACGACTCACTCTGCCTCAAGGCCACCAGCCCGCAGCCATGCCACGACATCATCGCGTCCGGCTGCAAGCTCTCCACAAAATGCAACGCCATCAAGTTCGGCACCGAATCGCTAGGCGACTTCACTGATATTTCCGTTACCAACTGCCAGATTCGGAACACGGGCATGTCCGGCATCGCCCTCTACAGCGTGGATGGCGCGCAACTGCATGACGTGGTCATCTCCGACATCACGATGGATGGCGTGACCGTGCCGATCTCCGTGCGGCTCGGCGCGCGGCTAAAAACCTTCCGCTCCGGCGACATGCCGAGGTCGCCCGGCACTCTCCACGACATCACTCTCAAAAACGTGCGCGCCAACGGCGCCCGGCAGATTGGCCTCCTCATCAACGGCATCCCCGGCCATCCGGTGGAAAATCTTCGGTTGGAAGATATTGCGATCGAAGTGGCGGGCGGCGGATCCCGAGAGCAGGACCTGGTCCAACTCGCCGAGAAGGAGGCGGCCTATCCCGAATACAACATGTTCGGCCGCGTGATGCCCGCCTACGGCCTTTATCTGCGGCACGTCCGGGGCGTGAGTTTCATAAACGTGCGGACCACCGCGGCCAAACTCGACCTCCGTCCGGCTGTCGTCTTCGTTGACGTCGAAGACGTGACGCCCACGGACTTCGCGTCCCGCCAGCCGGCCGCCGCAAAATGATCGGCCCGCCGAAAACGGCTCGTCGATCTCGGGATGGTGGGCAAAGTTCGGGCCGCCGTCGTCGTTTCCCGGGAAGGCCCGGAGAGCCCCCGCCAATCCGGTCGGACTACTCGCCATGTTATTCTTCGGTTTCCGATCTCACCTCAATTGCACCTTGAATAACACTCGCGTTCGTTTTCTCTTCAATCCGCAATGGCCAAAGCAAAGTCTCAGAGGAAGAAACCGCTTCAATTGCGATCGAAAGCCATGGTGGACTCGTTGGTAGAGGCTGCGGCTCAGGTTTTTTCGCAAACCGGTTTTGACAGGGCCTCGACCAATGCCATTGCCGAGCGCGCTGGCGTAAGTATTGGTTCACTGTATCAGTACTTCCCCGACAAGCGAGCGTTGCTGGAGGCGGTGAACGAGTCTTATGTGATCGGGCTTTGGCTGACAGCCAGCCGTGCCTGCCGGAACGCCTGCGCCCTTCCCTGGTCGGAGGCATTGCGCTCGATCGTAGCGGCAAAAGTAGATTACCATATGAATGACAGCCGGTTATTTGGCATTCTACAAAATGAGCTGCCGGCGACTTTCCCAGTTGGCGCGGAGGCCGATCTCGCGAAGCAGCAGCTGGAACACGAATTGCGCAACTTCCTTGTGGCCCACCGGACGATGATACGAGTCGACATAGACCGCGCGGTTCAGATGTTGCCCGTTGTCGGGAAAGGAGTCCTCGCGACTTCATTTCTTTCGAATCCGGACGATTTGAAAAGCGGCCGGATAATTGACGAGGTGACAAAAGTCTTGAGCCATTATCTCACAGAGTCAGAAGTGGCCGAGCCCGTGACCGACCTGAGCAAGGCTCAATGAGCCAGGACGATTGGCCGCCCAAGAGAACCTAAATTCAACCATTATTGAGCGCTCGGGGACCTCATAGCTCGTCATTGATCGTGACGAGCGAAGGGTCCTACATCCTGTCAAAGCCCGCGACGGGCCGTCATGATTGTCGGCTCTGCATGCCCGTTTTCTTGACAGGCTTACTTGACGGCCGCATTGCGTCTCTATCACCGTGACCGTGTCTCCGGACGACGCAAATAAAACCCAATGGCTGAAGGAGGAACTGCTGTTGCACGTCCCGATGCTGCGAGCCTATCTGCGCGGCCGGTTCCCCTCCGTGCCCGATGTGGATGACATCGTCGAGGAGAGCGTCGTGCGGGTGCTTCGAGCGCACGAGGCGGGAGCGGTCGCCTCGTGCAAAGGGCTGCTCTTTTCCACCGCCCGAAATCTGGCGTTGGACCTTGTGCGGCGGCAACGGGTGGTTTCGTTCGAGCCTATGACGGAATCTTCCGATTCGTACGTCTTTACCGATGGGACCGATATCGTGGAAGCGGTCAACAAGAAGCAGGAGTTCGAAATTTTAACCCAAGCCATCCAATCTTTGCCTAAGCGCTGCCGACAGGTCATGACGCTGCGGACCGCCTATGGGCTATCCCAGAAACAAATCGCACAAAAGCTTGGAATCAGCGAAAATACCGTGGAAAAGCAGATGAGCACGGGGATCCGGCGGTGCGCCGTTTACTTTGCCCGCCTCGGGTTGCCCTAAGCCTACGCATTCATGCATCCCGAGGATTTCCTCCGGTCGGAACTGGGCCAAATCGAGTGTCAAGCGGCGGAATGGATGACCCGCTGCGACCGCGGGCTGACGGCCGTCGAACAGGACAATTACCTGCAGTGGCTGCAGATGGATTCCCGCCATGCTCCCGCGATCGCGCGGCAGGAGGCGACCCTGCAGCGCCTGGCGCGGTTGCGGGAGTGGCAGCCGAAACAGGGCACCGAGCCCAACCCGGATCTGTTCGCGCCGCCGCGCCATCGGGCGCGCTGGCTGGTGCCGCTCAGCCTCGCGGCGGCGGCCGCGTTGGCCGTGGGTGCCTATCTTGGCTGGCGCGCAGGGGCGCAAGTCTTGTCCGCGCCGGCAAAGAATTATCTCGTGGTCGGCGAGCGATTGGCGCTGCCCGACGGCTCGGTCGTCGAACTCCGCGACGGCACCCGCGTCTCGCTCCAGTTTACCGCCGCCGAGCGCCGCGTGCGTCTCATGGGTGTGGAAGCCCTATTCACCGTCGCCAAAAATCCGGCGCGGCCCTTTGTGGTGGAAGCGGGCGCTGTGGCGGTGCGCGCGGTCGGTACCGCGTTCGACGTGCGGCTCGACGCGGCCTCAGTTGAGGTGCTCGTGACCGAGGGCAAGGTGCAGATGGAGGAATCGGGTAGCGCCAATCTCCAGGCGCCGTTCGTGCGGAGCGCGCTCGTCACCGCGGGGGAAATGGCTGACGTCTCGCTCGCCTCGGTCGTGCCTCCGCGGGTCGTCCACCTGACACCGGCAGCAATCAGCGAGGCTTTGGAATGGCGGAAGCCGAGACTGCAATTCTATGAGACGCCCCTGTCTGAGGCGGTAGCGGAGTTCAACCGGCACAACCGCCGGCATCTGACCTTGGGCGAGCCCGACCTCGCATCGATCCCCATCGGCGGGACCTTTCACGTGGACGATGTCGACGGCTTTGTGCGTTTGTTGGAGATCACTCTGAAGTTAAAGGCCCAGCCGCGGGTTTCCGGCGCCATTGTCCTGACGCGTAGCAGGTGACGCCGGTCTCCCACTAAAAGCTGCGGCGCGAAAGATATTTTCGATCAGATAGTACGGAGCTCGCCGGGTTGTTCGTCTTAGGATGCAGCAGCCGGTTATCCGGCGACCCGTGACCTCCCAATCCCGGCCTTGCATTACCCCATCCTGTTTGTTCGCGCCCTCCTACTGGGCGCTTGCACGGTTATCCTCGCCCGCGGCGCGGAGCCTCCGAAGCGGAGTTATGATCTGCCGGCCGCCGATGCGGCGACGGCTATCCGCCGCTTTTCGGAGGTTTCCGGCCGCGAGGTTTTGTACGCCGCCGCAATTGTCCGGGGAATCCAGACCAATGCTGTCCGCGGCGAATTCACCGCTAGGGAAGCGCTGGACCGGATGCTCGCCGGCACGCCCCTCCGCGTGGTGCAAGACAACGCGACCCAAGCCTTTGCCGTGGTCCGGGCGGGCCCGGAACCACCACCGGCCCCGCCGCCTCATCCCCAAGCCTCATCGGTTCAAAAAAGCATGACGAATCGCAACCATATCCTTCCCTTGTTGACGGCACTATTTGTCTCCGGAGGAACTCTGGGGTCCGGCCAAACCGCCGGCGATCTGCCGTCGTCGGCAGCTTCAGCCTCCGCCGCGGGCAGCACGACGGTCGTGCTCCCGAAATTCGAAGTCTCCGAAGACACGGCTAACCCCTATCAGTCGTCCCAGGCCTTGAGTGCATCGCGCGTGGCGATGAACGTGCAAGACATTCCCCAGACCGTCTCGGTCGTCACGCACGAACTGATCGAAGACACGGGCGCTACCCGCATGCTCGACGCGGCGAAGTATGTGACCCCGATCGTGGAATCTACTCTGCCATACGGCGGCGACCGCTATATGATCCGCGGCTTCCAGGTTTCGGAGGAGTTCATCGACGGCACGAACATCTCCGGCGCCGATGGCTACAGCGCCTCGCTGGCACCGTACAACATCGAGCGTATCGAGATCATCAAGGGTCCGAATGCCATCCTCGTCCCTGGCGGCAGCCCCGGCGGGGTGATGAATCCGATCACCAAGTCCCCGCTAAATGTGGACATGACCTTTCTCAGCCTGGGGATTTCCGAATATCTGGGCAACGACTTCTGGTTCGATGTCAATCGGGTGCTTGCCGCGGACGGCAAGATGGCCGTCCGGCTCGTGGGAGCAGTTTGGAAAACCAATTACTACATCAATGGCCAGTTTCGGAACGGCTACGAGGCGTCTCCGTCGTTCTCGTATCAATTTTCATCCACCGAAAAGCTGACGCTGAAGGCCGATCTCATGCAGGACAGGGAAACCAACCTCTCCGGGCTTCCAGTGGATCCGAGCATCGGCTCGAACGGGTATGCGCAGATCGCCCGCGGCCTGCCTAGGGACTTTATGTTCGGAAACGACACAGACGCCCGCCATCGCACCACCGTGCGTGGCAGCGCTGAGCTCCTCTCAACGTTTGGAGACCATGTGACCTCACGCCTCTACCTGATGGGCGACGAGATCCGGCGGTTCGACGTCGGCGGCACGGGCGCCGGACTCACGAATGCCGGCGGCGGCAGCGTCAATCCGTTCACGGGCCAATACGAGCCTGGAGTCTCTTGGAACACCGCCGCCTACAACGCCAATCCCGGTGTCACTCTGGTGGGAACGCCGGCCCCGGTGACCGATCCATCGACCTGGATCTACACCCGTAACAACGGCTACGTTCAACTCCACTACACGGAGGCGCACATCAAGAACGACTACGTCATCGAATTTGGCAACTCGCTGTTCAAATCGACGACCTTGGCCGGCTTTGCCGCCAACACTTCGACCGTCCACTATCGTTCCTACCCCGCCGCGTCCCGCCCGCCTGTCGCCGCCGACAATCTCGCCGGGATCACCTTTCCCGCCTATGTGTTTCCGCCAATTCTGCCCGGTCTTACCACGGCGGCCTTAGGCACGGACAAAACAGCCCGGCAGGACGATCTGCAGATGTTTGCCCAGGAGACGCTCAGTGTCTTGAACGACCACCTGCTGGTTTCCGGCGGTGTGTCCAGGTTCTTCGGCGAGGTGTACCGCACGGATAACACCGGCACCGCAATCCTTGCTTCGCTCCCCACGTCGCCCCCGTACAACCTGACGAGCGACGCGACCTCCGTCGGCGTGGTCTTGAAGCCGGTCAAGCCCGTCTCGCTCTTCTTCAGCCGCAATACGACCGGCGGAACGCTCCCCGGCACTCTGAGCGCCGGCATCACCGACCCAACCGCGAAACTGGCGGTGGGAGACCAGAACGAATACGGCGTCAAGACATCGCTTCTCGACGGACGGCTCACCTCTTCATTCTCCTACTTCGATATCA